>PDWJ01009934.1_pt1 | contig 15135 bp, 10 predicted proteins | sample 1430881 | NCBI WGS metagenome assembly PDWJ01 (sample SAMN01162460, study PRJNA174530) | Oral metagenome, whole genome shotgun sequencing project. | biome: Marine environment; feature: Marine mammal; material: Swab sample of the gingival sulcus; isolation source: swab sample of gingival sulcus... | reverse complement strand
TAAATTCTATCAATGCTTCGGGGTCGTATTCGCCAAAGGCATCTTGCGGTTCAATTTTAATTTTAAATTCGTCGCCTGCTTCTTTGTCAAGTAATTGATTCTCAAAAACATCAAGCATTGAGTTGTCGCCAACAATAAATGTTTCCGGTTTATCTTTGGTGGTTTCTTCTACCAGTTCTCCGTCAAAAGATTCGAGCCTTAATTGATACTCAACTTTTACTTGTTTCCCTTTACTGATTTTCATCTTCATTATTTTTTATGATTTCTAATTCTATTTTATCTTGATTTGTTGTTTCTTCGGTATTGTTTTTGGTTTCAGCAACCACTTCGCTTTCTTCTGTATTTTCTTCCATTGTTTTTTCTTCGCTTTCTGTATTATCGGTTATTACGTTCTCTTTATTTTTTTCTTTCTTTTTGTTTCGGATTAATGATGTCGCCATTGTTATAGACGTTATCAGAATGACAAACAGTAATATTCCTTCGTCAAAATCTTGAAAACGGAATTCTTGAGGAATGGCATAATAAAGTAAAACGGTAATTAAGCCTCGTGGAGCAAGAAATAATTGCGGGGTAATTTCTTTCCGAACAACAAGTTTTAATAGTATAAATCGGACAATGTAAGTTATGGCTAAAATCGCTAAGGCTATGAGTAATACTTTCAGTTTAAACAGTGATGCTAATGATATGGTAATACCAAAAATGACAAAGAAAAAGGTTCGGACGACAAATGAGGATTCCATGGTAATCAGATACAAGTCGTCAAACAATTTTATCATTGATGTTTCATCGGTATAATTGGCTAATTTTCCGCGGAAAAACAGTTTGCGATTTCTCATAATTAAACCGAAAACCAAAATAATTAACAGGGGCGAAAGGTGTTTTAATTTTGCTACGGAATACATCAGTAAAAGTACGGCAATTAATAAAAACAGTTTGTTGTGTGAGTTTACTTTTTGAAAAAGTATGATTAATCCGTACGATGCCACAAATGAAATAACAATGGTTATCAGAATATTTATTCCTCCGCCAATCCACATGTCTTTTGCCGATTCAACCTGAGTTCCTCCAATGATGAAATAAAACAACATAATTCCAAAAATGTCTGAGAATGTTGATTCGTAAATCATAAATTCTCGTTTTTCTTCGTGTAGGTTTATAACACTTGGTATAACTATGGCAGAACTCATTACCGACATGGGTATGGCGTATAATAAAGCAGCCGTAAAGTCCATTTGTAAGATGGCTTTTAATAAATAGGTAACACCGCCTGCGGTTAAAAGTAAACCGAGTAAAGCCAATATCATCGACTTTATAATCAGCGGTCGCTTTTCTTTGGTAAGTTCAAGGTCTAATGCCGCTTCAAGTACAATCATAATTAAACCGACTATGCCTAAAACTTCTAAGTACGGAAACCAATTAAAGTCGCCCAAGCCTTTCCATATTAACCCTTCTTGTATCAGAATACCAAGCCCGATAAGCATTAATACGCTGGGAATATTGGTTCGTTTGGCTATTAAATTAAAAAAATAGGAAACGATAATTATGGTTGATGCTGCAATGACTAAAACGTATGCATTCATATTAAAACATTATATAATAAGTTAATACCGGGTTTTGATATGGCGAATAAATTTGTTCGTTTATATTGTAAAGAATAAACAATACTCCGTATGATTTTGTTCCGAATGGCATTTTAAATCCCAAGCCTATTTGCGGTTGAAATAACCAAAAGCGATTGCTGCGTTGAGACTTTGCCGTAAAATCCATTTCGGGAGGTAAGTTTAGCCAATTGGCTTCAAAGTGCAGCACTAAACGGCTTGGGTTTTCTGTCGGAAAAATGTTTCTTAAATCTTTAACTATATCAAAAGATGTAAAACTTGATAATCCGTATATGTTTGATTCGTAATGATAGTATCTGTTGTTGTAATAAATGTACGATGCTCCGATGCCTGTTGATAGTCGGGGGAGAATTTGGTAGCTGACACGAGGCGAGATTTCAATATTGGTTACTGTTCCGAAATATAAGCCCAAACCTCCTCCCAAACTGAATTTACTCGGTTGTGAGTTTGTTATTTCATCGTTTTGAACGGGTTCGTATTGTGCCCAAGCTGAAAATGTTATAACAGTAATTAATATGGCTAATGCGTATTTTTTCATTCGTTTATTATGGCATCATAAAATATTTGTTGAACTTTTGTTCGGGTGTCTAATTTAAGTAATTTTTTGTTATCCATATCAGGGTGCACTCGATTTGATAGAAAAATATACATTAAATCGGTTTCGGGGTCAACCCATGCAAGAATTCCGGTAAAACCCGAATGCCCGAAACTTTCACTTGATGCAGAGTTACATGCCGGTCCTTTGTCGTCTTCTTTCACCGGTTTGTCAAAACCAATGCCTCGTCTGTTTTTTTGAGGATTATTTAACGGAGAGCTGAACAATTGCATGGTTTCGGGTTTTATGTATTGTTGTCCTCCGTAACTTCCTTGATTTAAAAACATCTGCATTATTTTGGCCAAATCGTTTGCGTTGGAAAATATTCCCGCATGTCCGGAAACGCCACCCAACATGGCAGCTCCTTGATCGTGCACATAACCTCTTAACAATTGTTTCCTGAAAATGGGGTCGTTCTCGGTGGGGACAATTTGATGCGACTCAAAACGTTGCAAAGGATTGTAACCGGTGGTATTTGCACCTAAACTACGGTAAAAATTTTCTTGGGTATAATCTTCAATGGGTTGTGAGGTGATAAGTTCTACTATTTCACGCATAAGATAAAAACCAAGGTCGGAGTAACGGTATTCGCCTTTTTGTCTGAGTTCCGAATCGGCTATTTGTTGCCAAATGCTGTCTCTCATGCTTTTATAGGTAAACATTTTTTCGGCAACTTGTATGTTTTTGTCGGTTTCTGCTTTTTTTGAATAATACTTGTTGTAGTTTTCGTTAATGGTGGTTTTGTAAAACGGTATCCACGGTTTTAATCGAGCTTGATGAGTTAAAACATCTCGTATTTTTAAGTTTTCTTTATTGCTGCCTTGTAAAAACGGTAAGTGTTTTCCTAAGCTGTCGTTTAAGTCCCATTTTTCTTCATCGTAAAGTTTCATTAACGATGCTGTGGTGGCAACAATTTTTGTTACCGAAGCAATGTCGTAAATGTCCGAGTTTTGTACTTTTTGCTTTTTATTGTACGTATGATAACCGTAAGATTTCCTGAAAAATACAGTGCCGTGTCTGGCAACCAATATTTCCGCTCCGGGTGTGCCTTTTTCCTCCATGGCTTCATTCATTAACGAATCAACTTTGTAAAACAAAAAAGGGTTGATATTAACTTCTTCGGGAATATCGGTATAAGATAAACGAATTTTATTTCCGGTGTTTATGCCTTGTCCAGCAGGGTAGTCTTGCGAAATGCTTACCGGAAGTTTCCCTTTAAAAGGATATCCGCCAAAAATCATTTGGGCGGTAATGTCTTGCGTTAAAGTTCTGTCGTTGTAGGCTACTATAAATGCAGACAGTTGATTGATGTTTGTGAGTTTCGACAGTGCATACGGATTACCGAAATGTACCAATATTACTTGTTGTCGTCTTGATAAGTCGTTGATGAAGTTTATTTCTTCGGTGCTTAATCCGAAATTTTGTTTAGACGAACGAGAGGTTTTACTTATCGAAACAATAATTAAATTGTAATAGGAAAGTTTGGTTTTTAATGTTTCTTTGTCGGCTTTTGTGTAATTGTATGCAGGTATGTTGGTGTAATCTTGTAATCTTTTTTGGAACGTTGTTGTCGATTCATTGCCAAGGTCCAAAGATGCTATTTTTACGGTGTCAAGTGCTTTGATGGGAAGAATTTGGTTTTTATTTTCAACCAAAGTAACGGCTTCCGCAATAATTTTTCGATTGAGTAAATGAGCTGTCGGATTGTTTAAACTGTCAATCAGTCCGGTGGTTTCAATGTGAATTTTTTCTTTGTCGAATAATCCCGCCCAATGTTTTGCCGCAATGATTTTTTTCACACGCTCATCAATTTCTTCCATATCTATTTTTCCTGCATTGATGGCATCTTTTATGGCGGCAATGGCTTTGGGAACATCTTGCGGAAATAAAAGCACATCATTGCCTGCACGTATCGCTTCAACTTCGAGTTGCCCCGGTTTGTAGTAATCGGCAACGCCTTTCATGTTTAATGCATCGGTGAAAATAAGACCGTTAAAACCGTATTCTTCTTTTAAAATATCATTAACAATGGCTTTTGACAGAGTTGACGGACGATTGTTTGCAGAGTCCAACGACGGAACAAATAAGTGTGCAACCATAACACCTCCAATGCCTGCATTAATAAGCTTTCTGAAAGGGTATAGCTCAATGCTGTCCAATCGTTCCCTGTTATGGCTTATGGTCGGAAGCGTTTTGTGCGAATCTTTGTCGGTGTCGCCATGTCCGGGAAAATGTTTGATAACGGCAAGTACTTGATTATCTTGCATTCCTTTGGAAAAATAATAGGCTTTTTGGATAATGTCTTCTTTGCGTTCGCCATAAGCTCTGCAATTGATGACCGGATTTTTGGGATTAACGTTTATATCCACCAAGGGAGCAAAGTTAATGTGTACGCCAAGTGCTTTTAATTGTCGAGCATATTCTTCGCCGATTTCATAAAGCAGTTGATTGTTTTGAACGGCTCCCAACATCATTTGTCTGGGGTAAAGTACCGTAGAATCTAATCGCATAGATGGTCCCCATTCGGCATCCATGGCAATAAGCAGCGGAATATCTGCCGAGGCTTGGTAACGATTGATTAAATGAGCTTGTCGTTCGGGGCCTCCCTGCATAAAAATTAAGCCTCCGATTTTTTTGTCGCGAACTAATGCGTTAATATAATTTTCGTCTTTTTCTGTTTTGTTGGAATAGGCTGCCACCATAAACATTTGGGCGATTTTTTCGTCAAGTGTTAAGGTGTTAAGCACAGAGTCTGAAAATTCATCGGTGTTTTCTATAAACGGGGGAGCTTGAATTTTATTTATGTCGGGTTGTCTTGTTTCTCCGGTATTGGTAACAAAACTAAAACAGCAAATAAGTGCTGTTATAAATCCTGTATTTAGCATAATTTTCTTGGTTTTCATTGCTTGATAAATATACAACTTTCCATGTTGATACATCGTGTTTCTATGATGAAATATCAATATGTAAACAGGGAAATTAGTTGGTTGCAATTTAATGACAGGGTTTTGCAAGAAGCCGCCGATGAAAGCAATCCCTTGATAGAGCGGGTGAAGTTTTTGGGTATTTTCTCAAACAATCAAGATGCGTTTTTTCGGGTACGTGTTGCAAGTTTGCATCGTTTGGTTGCCATTAATAAAAAGAAATATCCCGAAAAATCTAAGCAATATCAGGCTGTTTTAGATGATATTTATAAGATAACACGAAAGCAGGCAAACAAACTTACCGATATATTTTTGTCCATTCAGAAAAAAATGGAGTTGCATAATGTTTTTGTTATTAATGAAACGCAATTAAGCAAGGAGCAAGGCGAATATGTTCATAAATATTTTCAGGAAAATGTTCGTCAAAAATTGTTTCCCATTATGTTGAAACAAATGAATTGTGCCAATCATTTAAAAGATAAAAGCATATATCTCGGAATAATTTTGCATCGTAAAAACGGGAAACAGCACTATGCAATGATGAAAATTCCGACCGACTCGGTTGAGCGTTTTGTGGTTTTGCCCGAAAAAAACGGAAAGCGATATATTATTTTGCTTGATGATGTTATCCGCTATTGTCTTGATGATGTTTTTTCGGTATTTGATTGTGTCGATTACGATGCTTATACCTTTAAATTTACACGCGATGCAGAGCTTGATATGTACGAAGACGTATCTAAAAGTTTTTTGGAAATTATGTCGGAAAGCATTCGTAAACGTTTGGTTGGCTCGCCGGTGCGTTTTGTTTACGATAGAAATATGCCCAAAGATTTATTGGATAAATTGTTGAGTAAAATATCGGAACATAAATACGACCGTTTAATTGAAGGCGGACGCTATCATAATTTTAAAGATTTTATGAAATTTCCCAACTTGTTGGGAGATGAATTTGTTTATCCTAAGGTAACTCCGGTTTTACATAAAGACCTTATCCCCGGCAAAAGCATATTTCGTGTTTTAAGAAAAAAAGATGTGCTTTTACATTATCCTTACCACTCGTTTCAGCATATTATCGACTGGTTAAGAGAGGCTTCTATCGACCCCAAAGTAAGGTCGATAAAAATAACCTTGTATCGGGTGGCTAACGATTCTGCGGTTATCAATGCTTTGATTAATGCTGCTCGAAACGGAAAAAACGTGGTGGTTTTTCTTGAACTGCAAGCGAGGTTTGACGAACAACAAAACATATATCTGTCCGAAAAATTACAAGAATCCGGAGTTAAAATTATTGCAGCCATACCGGGATTTAAAATTCATAGTAAGTTAATGATAATTCGTCGCAAAGAAGACAGCGAAAATGTATATTACGGATACGTAGGTACCGGAAATTTTAACGAATCAACCGCCAAAATTTATACCGATGAAAGTTTGCTGACTTCAAACACCAAAATAACCTTAGATATACGAAAGGTTTTTGAATTGTTCGATGCCTCGTATCGTCAAGTGCGTTTTCGCAATTTAATTGTCAGTCCTTTCAGTACACGCAATTTTTTTATGCGGTTGATTGAAAATGAAATTGAAAATCAAAAAGCGGGGAAAGAAGCTTGGATAATTGTGAAACTTAATAATTTGGCAGATTATCGTATGGTAAATAAATTGTATAAAGCTTCACAAGCCGGCGTTAAAATCCGTTTGATAATACGAGGAATATGTGTTTTAGTTCCCGGTGTTCAAGGTTTGAGCGAAAACATTGAGGTTGTTAGTATTTTGGATAAATATTTGGAACACAGTCGTGTTTTTGCCTTTGCCAATAGCGGTAAGCCAAGTGTTTTTCTCGGTTCTGCCGATTGGATGGTACGCAATCTCGACAGGCGAGTTGAGGTTATTACACCCGTATTTGATGAAAGCATTAAAAAAGAACTTTTGGATATGCTTAATATTCAACTGAAAGACAATGTGAAGGCACGAATACTTGACGGAACGTTTAAAAATCGTTTTTTAAGAAATGAAAACGAGAAAGTAAGAACCCAATGGGCAACTTACGATTATATAAAAGAACATCATAAAATATAAATTATGTTATTTGCATCTATTGATATTGGTTCAAATGCAGGGCGATTGCTTATTTCAAATGTTTACGAGCATTACGGACGTCCTTTTGTTGAAAAAGCCACTTTGGTTCGAGTACCTTTACGTTTAGGTATGGACGTGTTTGAAAAAGGCTACATTCCCGATGATAAAATTCAAAATATGATTAAATCTTTGAAAGCCTTTAATTTATTGATAGATGTGTATCAGCCCGTTTCCGTTGAAGCCTGTGCAACAGCTGCCATGCGTGAAGCATCAAACTCAAAGGAAATCTTAAAACAAATAAAAAAAGAAACCAACTTGGATTTAAACATTATTTCTGGTTTAGATGAGGCTAAAATTATTGCAAAGTCAACCAACTCAAACATGCAATTGATTTATGAAGATACGCTTTTTATTGATGTCGGAGGTGGAAGTACCGAAATCTCATTTTTCAGAGATGGTGCTTTTGTGAAATCAAAAAGTTTTGACATCGGAACCATTCGTGTGCTTTTGAATAAAGTACCTGCAAAAGAGTGGGATAGTCTTAGGGAATGGATAGACGATGTGCGAAAAAGTAACGGCAAAGTCAATTGTATTTGTTCGGGAGGCAATATAAATAAGCTAACCAAAATTTTCGGCGATGTGGACGAACGAAGCATTACCCGAGAACAATTAAAAAAAGCACACGACAAATTATCTTCCATGTCGCTTGATGAAAGAATGGCAGAAATGGGAATGCGTAGAGACCGTGCCGATGTTATTGTACCGGCAGCTTATATTTTCAGAAAAATCACCAAATGGGGAAAGATTTCTAATCTTTTAGCCCCTCGTATCGGTTTGGCAGACGGTTTGGCGTTACAGCAATATAAAGACTATAAACGCAAACAGTTTGAGGCTAATAGCAATTAACAATTAGCAATTAGTAATTAGCAATGAACAATTAGTAATTAGTAATTAGTAATTGTGTTAATTGGTTAATGTGATAATGAGTTAATGTGCTAATAGCCAACACCTAAAAACCAATGCCTTAAAAAAGGTAGGGGGATTGATTTGCTGTTGTGCTTATGTCCCGATAACCATCGGGATCGGTCTAACTTTACGAACTTTCTTCCCGATGGCTATCGGGATTATGAACTTTTTTAACTTTTAACTCATCTGATTTTATTTTTCTTTTTTCTGATTACAGGTGCTGCACGCGGAATTGGTAAAGCCATCGCGTTGAAATATGTTCAAGAGGGTGCAGATGTTGCATTCACTGATATTAAAGATGATGAAACATTGCGTCAAACCGAAAAAGAATTGCAAGCTTTCGGTACAAGAGTAAAAGCCTATGTTTCCGATGCTGCAAATTTTGAGGCAGCCACTCAATTGGCTGATGAGATTGTTAAAGATTTCGGACGTTTAGATGTTCTTGTAAACAATGCCGGTATTACCCGTGATAACTTGCTTATGAGAATGACCGAAGACCAATGGGATTTGGTTATGAACATTAACTTGAAATCTGTTTTTAACATGACTAAGGCTTTTGCACGTCAAATGATGAAACAACGTCAAGGCTCTATCGTTAATCTTAGTTCTGTGGTTGGTGTACAAGGCAACGCCGGACAATCAAATTATTCGGCTTCAAAAGCCGGAATTATTGGATTTACCAAATCCATTGCACGAGAGTTGGGCTCTCGTAACATTCGTGCAAATGCCATTGCCCCCGGATTTATTGAAACCGAAATGACTGCCGTACTTCCCCAAGACGTTAAAGAAGTTTGGTACGAGCAAATCCCTTTGAAACGTGCCGGCAAACCCGAAGAAGTTGCTGATGTTGCTGCTTTCTTAGGCTCCGATATGTCGTCGTTTGTTTCGGGACAAACTTTGCATGTTTGTGGTGCAATGTTAACTTAATTAGTGTTAGCAAAAAAACTATTGATTTTATAAGTTTCCGAGAAGAAAATGATAAATAAGTTAGAAAGTTCATAAAGTCGGAAGACTGAAGTCCGAAGTCGGAAGTAAGTTCTAGTAATTAGCTTTCTCAATTTTCAATTACGAATTTACAATTCTTCAACACCCAACACCTACTTCGGTCTTCTGACTTCGGTCTAACTTTATAAACTCGTTTATCGTTTTCTCGCAGAAGCTAATTCTTTTTCTCTTATATGTTAGGTGAAAAATGTATTAATCTACAAGACTCCGATTAGAGATTATTTAAAAATTTTAATTGAATATTATATTTACATACTCAGCTTGGTGGTTGTTGCCCGGAATACTGTTGGCAGCCGGGCTGAGTTTGTTTTTGTATTATCGAGATAAAAAACTGAAAGACATTCGTAAAGGCTTAAAGTATTTGTTGGCTGTTTTGCGATTTTTCTTTGTGTTTGCTCTCGTTTTTCTTTTGTTAGAACCCGAAATACAGTTTTTTCAAACCAAAAAGCAAAAACCTGTTTTCCTGATTTTGCAAGACAACTCTTCTTCGGTTACAATGAATGCCGATTCGTTGTATTATAAAAATGAGTATTTGCAAAGCCTTAATGATTTCCGGGAAACCTTGTCCGGTAAATTTGATGTCCGAACCATATTGTTTGGTGATTCTGTTCGCGAACAAAGTATCCCCGATTTTTCCGATTGCATAACCGATATGTCAGCTTTGGCAGATGCCGTTGAACTTCGGTTTAACAGCGATGAGGTAGGAGGGGTGTTGCTTGCAAGCGACGGATTGTACAATAAAGGTTTTAGCCCTTTATCTCGCTTAGGAAATTTACCTTATCCTTTTTATACTTTGGCTTTGGGAGATACTACGCAACAGCGTGATGTTTTAATTTCCGAAGTAAGGTATAATAAATTGGCATTTTTAAACAATCGTTTTCCTGTGCGTGTGTATTATGAGGCATGGGACGCCAAAAATGAAACTTTACATTTTAAAGTTGAAAAGCAGGGGAAAGTATTGTATTCAAAAAAAATTACGGTTAAAGAATCGCCACAACGTGCGGTGTTAGATTTTGAGTTAGATGCCGATGTTTCGGGATTGCAAATTTATACTTTGAAATTTAAAGCCCTTGACGGCGAATTGGTTGTACAGAATAACGAACAGAGTATTGTCGTTAATGTTATTGATAATCAGCAGGAAATATTATTGCTTGCTCAAGCTCCTCATCCCGATTTGGCAGCCATACGGCGAGCCTTGGAAACCAATCTGAATTTTTCGGTTAAACTGGTAATGGCAGACCAATTGATGCCTAAACTTGACGATGCCGATTTGGTTGTTTTGCACGATTTGCCGTCGTCTATGTATCCGATGAGTGCATTCTTTAACGATGTAAGAAATCGTAAAATTCCTACTTTCTTTATTTTTGGAAAACAAACAAGTTTCAACAGCTTTAATCAATTGGCTTATCCTTTGCAGGTGAAACTTAAAAACGGAAGTTTTGACAATGCTCAACCTGCTTTGTCCAATGATTTCGGCCGTTTTGAAATGCCGGTCGATTTGGTTAATATTCAAGAATTTTTACCGCCTTTGTCGGTGCCTTTTGCCGATTTTAAGATTAGTAATGTCCACGAAATATTACTGACACAAAAAATCAGTGGAGTTAATACCGATAAGCCTTTGTTGGCATTTACTTCCAATGAAAATGTAAAATCGGCATTTCTTTGCGGCAGCGGTATTTGGCAATGGCGAATGACTGATTATCGTTTAAACGGAAGCCATTTGGCATTTGATGAATTTGTCAATAGAATTATTCAGTTTTTGGTGTCAAAACAAAATGCTAAAAGGTTTAATGTTCGCAGTTTGCAATTTTTTACCGAAAATGATAACATCGAATTTGAGGCGGAATTATACAATGAAACATGGGAACTTATTAATATTCCCGAGGTTATTTTAACGCTAAAGGACAGCACGGGAAACACCACCGAATATAATTTCAAACAAGGTTTAAAATCGTATCGTTTAAACATCGGAAGTTTGCCGGCAGGTTATTACGAATGGACTGCCAAAACCAAATGGCAAACAACTGCTTATGACGAGTCCGGTGTTTTTGTTGTTAAAGATTTACCTTTGGAGTTTATGAAAACTTGTGCCAATCATAAATTGTTGTCTATGATTGCAGTCCGAAGCGACGGAAAACTTGTGTTTCCACAACAATTGCCTGAATTATCCGAAGAAATATTATCCTTGGATTTTAGTAAACCGCGTATTATCGAGCAGCACGAACAATCGGATTTAATTCATCTTAAATGGATATTTTTTATCCTTTTGTTTTGGATTGCCCTTGAATGGTTTTTGCGAAAATTTTTGGGAACATATTAAGCAATACAATTAGCAATTAGTAATGAATAATTAGATAATGTGATAATTCATGTCAATGATTGTAGTGGGTGTGCGGAATACACTAATGAAAAGACCCTCGCTGTTATAACCTTTCCGTCACTCCGTACCTCCCGATAACCATCGGGAAACACCCAACACCTACTTCGGTCTTCGGTCTTCGGTCTTCTGACTTTCTAACTCCTATCTTATATCTCGTTTTGCTCTGCCTCCTCTTATGCGTAAAGAAAGCGATGCTAAAATAAAATAAATAAATGTCAGTATCCAAAGCGAGTAAAATTCATCGGCAACGTATTGGAAAGGTGCTCCCATGGTGCGTAATCGGATATAAGCAGGCACAACATAAGTGCTGGGAAGTATGTTGGCAATCCAATTTAACACTTGCGGTATCATAAAATGAGGCCAAGAAAATCCGGTTAAAAATAAAATAACAGGCGATAAAAACACCATAAAAATAATGGCATGTTCTCGTTCTTTAAACACCTGCGAAATCATTATACCTAAGAATGTTGTACTCAATACAAAAGGAAGCATTAAAAATAAAACCTCGGTGAAACTGCCTTGAAAAGGAAGATGAAACCAATGACTTAATAAAACAAAATTAAATACAATGTTTACCAAACTAATGATTAAATAAACCGCCGAACGTCCTAAGGCAACTGTCCAAAAAGCCCCTTGAGGAACATGTTGAATTAAACATAATTTTTTCTTTCGTTCTTCTCTACGGCTACCTGCAACCAAGCCAATGCCTATGATTAATGTTTGTTGAATAATTACCAATATCAAGCCCACAATAACATACGTGGTATAACTTGAGTTCGGGTTAAACAATTGACTCATTTCCATGTGAATGGGAGTTTGTCTTATAAAAGTATCAGGACTATTGACGCCTTTTACCGTTAATTTTCTTATTTCAACTCCGCCTGATAAAGTTTTGATGGATTTTAAAGCTCCAATCAGTGTTTCTTTGTAAATTAAAAAATAAGAACCGTCGCAATACACTCCGATTTTTTCGGGAGTACCGTTGTAAATTGATTTTTCAAAACCATTGGGTATATAAATAATGCCGTTAACATCTTCGTCCCAGAACAATTGTTTAGCCTCTTCCATACTTGAGCAAACGTTTGTAACGTTCAGTTGTGGTGAGGCATCTAATATTTGTTTTGCTTTTCGACTTAGCGATGTTTGATCCAAATCAACCACAGCAATCGGTACATTGGTTAAAGTTCCGGGATAATAAACAAATGAATAAATGATTGGATAGATTATAGCAGCTATTACCAATATCAATAAAGCACCAAAATCTTTTCTGATTAAGCGAAACTCATCGATAAACGAGAGATGTAATATCTTAAATGTAAGTAAAAAACGATGTTTCATAATTTTATTTTCTTCCCCATTTTTGAGGATTAGTCAATCTTCTTTTTATACTCGGAAAAGCCAATATTCCCAACAAGAAAAAGGCAATAAGAACCACAAAATCCATTTGCAAATTGTAAAGGGGCTGACCTCTTAAACTTTCGCCCAAGAAAATATGAAGCCAAAAGGTATATGGAAACAACCAAGCAAGTACATGAGTAATTGCAGGCATGGCTATAAACGGATAAGTTAAACCCGAAAAAGTAAAGGATAACAAAGAATAAGCACTTCCCAAAGACAGAGACAAACGCATATTATTGGTTACAGCCAAAAACAAAACGGCAATGGATTGATAGGCAATAATCAATAAAAATTCAGAAACTAAAATAATCCACAAGCTGCCTCGGATAGGAGCATCTAATGCTCTGAAAACAACAAGGTTCATAATAAGTGCATGGACAAAAAACATTAAAGTATAAGGAATAAATTTCCCCGATATTGCATTAATAACATTTCCGTTAGCCGTTTTCATAAACTCGCCGGCTGTAGATTCTTTAAGCTCGCTACCCAAAGCGTATAGGCTGATAAGGAACGTGAAAACTATCAACAATACAGGCAATAAACTCATTACCAAAAAATAGGCATAATTACCAAAGGGATTAAATAATTGATGAATATCCAAGTCTGTCGGATTCGATTGAGCTTCGGCTTGATAGGAGTAAAGTCCATCTTTTAAATAATTTTTAATTTTAATTTCATCGTTAACACTTGATATTGCCTTATAAATGCCGGATTGTAAATTTCCGCCCAGCACCAAGTTGCTGTTGTTGGTAAACAAATTAACTTCGGCAAACTCGGTGTTCATTACATTTTTCTCTAATGCTTCGGGAATGATAAGCACGGCATAAGCTTTGCAATCAAACACTTTATCCTTAGCCGCTTTGGTGTCAGAAGAATATTCAACGATTTTCACCAATGGAGACGCTTCTACCGCCCGAATAAGTTTCCGACTTAAATTCGATTGGTCTAAATCAACAACGGTAATAGGAATTTCGCGTATTGCTCCCGCCGAAAACAAATAATCAATTACCCAAAAAGATAAAGCGGGTCCGAAAAGAATAAAAGCAAATAAAACCTTTCGATTCAACAAACGCCGCACCTCCCGTTTGGCAACTAAATATATCGCTTGAATACTCATAAACTTATTTACTTTGGCTGATTCTTATTCCGAGATATTATCCCAATTAATAATTACGCTCATTCCCGGACGTAAATTTTCTATTTTCTCAACGGGTTCGGCGTGTACTTCAAAGGTTTTCATATCAAAATCTCCCGATGTTTTGGTAGCTGTCCAAGTGGCAAAATTAGGCAATACGTTAATGTATGTAATTTTAGCATAAAACTCTTTATTCCCAAGGGCAGGAATCTTTGCTTTAATCACTTTGTCTTTTTTTATCTTATACAACTTATCTTCTCTGATATTAAAGTTTATCCAAGTCTTTTTTAAATCGACAAGAGTAACTACCGGAAAACCGGTTGGCACTAATTCTCCTTCTTCGGCAATGATGTTTGAAACTTCGCCGTCTTGCGTTGCGAACACATACATTTCTTCCATGTACGAATTAACCTCTTTTAAAGCACCTTCTGCTTTTTCCACCAAAGCCAATGCCGCTGCTTTATCTTCTATGCGTGCTCCGGCAACAGCTTTATCGTAAACAGACTTAGCCGCTTTTTCGGTTTCTTGAGCCGCTTTCATTTTCATTTCAACCTCGTCTTTTCTTTGCTCGGCAACTACACCATCGTTGTAAAGATTATTAATCCGCTCAAAACTTTTGCGGGCAAAATCAGCTGCTGCCTTGGCTTTTTGCCATGTGTTGTAAGCTGCTTGTATGTCTTCGGTTCGTGCTCCGTTATTGGCTTTTACCGATTGGGCTTGTGCTGCTGTTTTCATGGCTTCTACCTGTGCTAATTTCGCTTCTACCTCAGGGCTGACAATTTTATATAAGAAATCTCCTTTTTTAACTTCCTGACCTTTTTTTACCATTAAACTGTCAATACGACCGGGCAATTTAGACCCCATTCTTATTTGAGGTGCTTCTACCTGTCCTTGAATTTCCATGGGTAATTTTTGATTAAGCGTGATAACTGCCATTACAACAAAAACAGCGATAAGAACGGCTAATACACTTACGATGATTACATTTATCTTTTTCATTTTTAATTACTATTTTTTTAACTTTAAACTTTTAAACTTTT
>PDWJ01004893.1_pt1 | contig 15139 bp, 13 predicted proteins | sample 1430881 | NCBI WGS metagenome assembly PDWJ01 (sample SAMN01162460, study PRJNA174530) | Oral metagenome, whole genome shotgun sequencing project. | biome: Marine environment; feature: Marine mammal; material: Swab sample of the gingival sulcus; isolation source: swab sample of gingival sulcus... | reverse complement strand
CATGGTGAAACAGCTGAACCGGATATTGATATTTTTGATCGTGAGGCAGTGTTTATTGAAAAAATCCTGGACCCTCTGCGTCGCCGTCTGCCTGAACTGCCTATTGTATTGGAACACATAACAACGCAAACGGGCGTAGATTATGTACTGTCTGCTGATAAAAACCTTGCTGCCACAATTACCGCTCACCATTTGATTATCAATCGGAATACTATTCTAGCAGGAGGAATCAAGCCGCACTACTACTGTCTTCCGGTCGCTAAACGTGAAAAACATCGCCTGGCTTTGCGTGCAGCTGCAGTATCAGGAAACTCAAAGTTCTTCTTCGGTTCAGACTCCGCCCCGCATCTTGACAGGGCAAAGGAATCTGCGTGCGGCTGCGCCGGCTTGTTCACCTCTCTCAACGCACTGGGGTGTTTGGCTACAGTTTTTGAAGAGGAAGGCAGACTGCAAAATCTGGAATCATTTGTCTCTTTGAACGGTCCCGCATTTTACAGGGTCGCTCCCAATTCATCGAAAACACGATTATACAAAAGTCGAGAACCTGTCACGTTTCCCAACAAGATAGTCACTGAAGACGGATCTATTACCGTATTTGACCCATTGTTCCCGATCCACTGGCATGTGGACAATAGCATAGAAAATTAAACTCATAAAATCTCAAAACAAAGGTGATACAATGTTTTCCAACGCGTTCCCAGATCGAAAAATAATGGCAGAAATGACTGCAAAGATGCTTGTGGAGATAAATGCTGTTCACTTCACATCTGATAAACCATTCATGTTCACTTCCGGCCTTGCCAGTCCTGTATACATTGACTGTCGCAAAATTATTTCATATCCCAGAATCAGAAACACAGTGATGGATTTTGCCGTTTCACTTCTCTTACGCGAAGTTGGATTTGAACAATTCGATGCTGTGGCTGGCGGTGAAACAGCAGGTATACCATTTGCGTCATGGATTGCTGATAAGATGCAGCTTCCAATGCAGTATGTTCGTAAAAAACCGAAAGGTTTTGGCCGTGATGCTCAAATTGAGGGCGATATTACAGAAGGTCAACGTGTTCTTCTCGTGGAAGATCTGACAACTGACGGCGGCAGCAAGATTAAATTCTGCGAAGCATTGCGCCGGGCTGGAGCGGTTGTAACAGATACTATCGTAATTTTCTATTATGACATGTTTGAAGAAACACGTAAAAATTTATTGGATCATAATCTAAGGCTTCATTGGCTGGCAACGTGGTGGGATATTCTTTCCGTAAGTAAAGAGTTTGGATATTTTGATACAAAGACCCTTGCTGAAGTTGAGTCCTTTCTCAAAGAACCTCTGGTTTGGTCGGGAAATCATGGCGGAACAACAGAAATATCAAAGTAAATGTCAACCCAGGCAAAACCGGGACAATTTGTCAACCTCTACTGCCGCCACCAGGGCCGCCTTCTGCCCCGGCCAATATCAGTATGTGAGATAGATAAAGAGAGTGGAATTTTATGCCTGGTCTATGCAGTCTTAGGCGATGGTACGAGAGAATTTACACGGTACAAGGCTGGCGAATCAATAGAAATTATGGGGCCGTTGGGAAATGGTTTTAATCTCAATACCACCGCCGATAAACATCTGGTCATAGGAGGTGGTGTTGGCACACCGCCAATGGTGGAGCTCTGCAAACGACTCAAAGGTAAAAAAACTATTGTTGTCGGCTTCCGGAAAAATCCATACCTGGTAGACCGTCTCAGAGAATTCGGCAAAGTTTATGTAACCACAGACGATGGTTCCGTAGGCTTTAAGGGGCATGTCGTCGAATTAATGGAACAGGAGAAGTTACGAGGCGATATTTACGCCTGCGGCCCGACCCCAATGTTACAGGGTATCCAGGCCTTTGCTGATAGGTATGGTCTGGAGGCAAATCTATCGCTCGAAGAGAGGATGGGCTGTGGTTTTGGCGGCTGTGTGGGTTGCGTTACCAGGATTGCTGCTGATACTGAAACGGGCTATACCTATAAAAAAGTCTGCGTAGATGGCCCGGTATTTAAAGCAAAGGAGGTGCTGTTCTGATGAAACTTGAAGTAAATATCGCTGGTGTTACGCTCAAAAACCCGGTTATGACCGCTTCTGGCACCTTCGGCTCAGGCAGGGACTTTGAACAGCATATTGATATAAATAAACTCGGATGTGTGGTTGTGAAAGGCATTGCCAGTGAAGAATGGCTTGGTAACCCGCCGCCAAGAATTGTCGAGACCTATGGCGGTATGATCAACGCTGTTGGCCTGCAAAACCCTGGTATGGAGGTTTTCTGCAGAGATGACATTCCTTTTTTGAGGCAGTTTGATACAAAAATTGCGGTTAATATATCAGGGAGAACAATTGATGAGTATGTTGCCGTTGCAGCTCGAATGGCCTTAGAAGACGTTGATCTTCTCGAGTTGAACATCTCCTGCCCGAATGTAAAGGAAGGTGGAATTGGTTTTGGCGTAAATCCGGTTATGACCGAAAATGTAACCAGGGCTGTAAAAAAAGTAGCGAAGCAGCCTTTGATTGTTAAACTCAGCCCAAATGTAACTGACATTACAGAAATAGCCCGGGCAGCTGAAGATGGCGGCGCGGACGCTCTATCTCTTATCAACACCTTACTGGGCAGCAGGATAGATATTCATAAAAAAAAGTTCATTCTCTCAACCAGGCAGGGAGGCCTTTCAGGCCCTGCAATTAAGCCAATAGCCATCCGCATGGTCTACCAGGTTGCAAAGGCTGTCGATCTGCCTGTAATCGGCATGGGAGGCATTATGACCGGTGAGGATGCCATTGAATTCATGATGGCAGGTGCCAACGCTGTAGCTGTTGGTACTGCCAATTTGTTGAACCCGGTAGCAACGATGACGATCCTGGAAGAAATAAAGACGTTTTTGATCGAGGAAAAAATAAATGATATTAATTACATAGTGGGTATTGCAGCGAATTGACTTCTAGAGACGCCGTATTCTATCTCCTGGCAAGATCTCAACAAGTCCTTCAAGTTCCAGCAATAGAAGTGATTCGCTGAAATCCGTAATATCCATACCGGATTTTCGCAGCACATGATTACGTTCCAGCGGATATTTTTCCAGCAATTGCAGCAGATTTTTTTCCCGGTCAGCAAGCAGATCGGCAACGGCGGAAGTTTTTCTGCGGGCGGTAACAACGGTATGCAGATAAGGCATATCTTCGAGTATATCCGCTGCACGATGCACAAGCTTGGCTCCGTTTTTCAAAAGCCAGTGTGTCCCGCCACTCTTGCAGGAATCAACACGACCGGGCACAGCATAGACCTCCCGTCCCTCTTCAAGAGCAATTCCCGCTGTAATGAGTGAACCTGATTTCTTTGCCGCCTCAACAACGAGTACTCCGTGACTCATCCCCGCAATGATCTTATTTCTCTCGGGAAACCTGAAGCCATCAGGCCTGGTACCCAGCGGATATTCTGTGACAATGACACCAGTTTTTCTAATGGCATCATACAGCGGCCTGTTGTTGCGCGGATAAACCACATCCAAACCACAGCCTAAGACTGCTGCGGTAACCCCGTCAGCAGCAAGCGCGCCGCTGTGCGCATTACTATCTATTCCTGCGGCAAGACCTGATACGATGCCAAGTCCATAGCAACTGAGTTCCCGGGCAAGATCAAAGGCGATACGGCTGCCATAACTGGTAGAGGCACGCGAGCCGACAACACCTATGTAATCTTCAACCAGCACCTCCTTATTCCCAAGCACATAGAGGACAGGAGGCGGCAGATAGGTTTCCTTAAGCAGGGGAGGATAGCAGCTATCGTTATAACAGACAACCGCGCCGCCCATCCGACTAAGCACTTCAACCTCCCGTTCACAGATCTTGACAATATCTTTTTTCAGGGAAAAGCCTCTGGAGACTTTCGGCCCGACAACAGCAGAAAGCTCTCTTTCACTGCCTGCCAATACACTTCCGGGCGAACCAAAATGATTCATCAGATTCCAGAACGTCACCTTCCCCACTCCAGGCAGCCTGGAAACAATCATCCAGTCAAGCATTGTCATCATACCACACTATACCAGAATTGTTATACCCAAGAATGCAGTAAAAAAGGAATCTGTAAATTGAAGATAAAGCGGATGGTATGATTAATGATCTACCATAAAAATCCGCAGTTCTTCAAGACGAGTTGGATGTTTGAGTTTTTCAATGGCCTGGGCCTCTATCTGCCTGATACGCTCACGCGTTACCGCAAAACATTTCCCCACCTCCTCGAGGGTATAATCACTCGCCAAATCAATACCATACCGCATACGCAACACCTTCGCTTCCCGAGGAGAAAGGGATGACAGAACCTGCTTCAAACACTCTCTGAGGCTGGTAACCATTGATGCCTCATCAGGGCTCAATCTTTCAGAATCTTCAATAAAATCACCAAGAAGGGCCTCACCATCATCATCCACAGGGGTATCAAGAGATATCGCGTCCATGGCAATTTTCAAAGCTGATTTCACCTTTGCTACATCTGTGCCCAACTGTTCAGCCATTTCTTCAATGGTAGGTTCTCTATGCTCTTCAAGCATAAAGTCTTTTGAAACACGCAACAACCTGTTAATCGTCTCAATCATATGGACAGGTAAACGAATAGTACGGCCCTGATCGGCAATACCACGGGTAATGGCCTGACGTATCCACCAAGTAGCATAGGTGGAAAATTTGTAGCCACGATGATAATCAAATTTATCAACCGCTTTCATAAGACCAATATTACCTTCCTGGATCAAATCAGCAAACTGCAGTCCCCTATTAACAAACTTTTTAGAGACAGAGATAACGAGCCTGAGATTTGCCCGAACCAGCGTCTCCTTCGCCTGTTTTGCCTCTTCTCGTCCAGATTCCACCTCATACAGTATTTTTTTCAACGCAGCATGACGTATTCCTGATTCTTCAAGAAACTGCCGATCCACCATGTTTTCGAGCAGTTTATGATCGATCTCTCCCCGTGAAGAGTCTGTCATCGCAACATACTCCTTAAGCAGCTCCATCAGGATCGTGTTATATTTGCGGGAAAGCTCTTCAAGGCCTGATACAATCCCGTCAACATATGTCGATGCCATTATTTTTTCAGAAAACAGTGCTGCTATTTTCTCACCAATGGCTGTCATTTCAGCAACATCTTCTGGAAAATCGGTACCAAGCTTCCTCATCTTTTCCGCAAGACCAGTCCGCACCCGCTCCCTCTGCCTGTCCAGATCCAGAGCCTTTTCAATGAGCCCCAGGAAATCATCCCGTTCCCGGCGGATTACCGTCGGCTGACTGTCAGGCACCCCTGCAATCACCTGATGTATTTTCCTTTTTCCTGATGAGAGATCATCGGCAAGCTCCTGTAAAACAGACATCGCCATAGATGTGCTCAAAACAGCAAACTGGACTCGTTTCTTACCATCCTCTATCAATTGCGCCAGCCGAAGCTCCTCCTTATGGCTGAGCAATGTCAAGGCACCCATTTCACGTAAATAGATGTTCATGGAATCAGCGGCATGTTTCCCTTTCGCATTTGGATTACGTGATAATCTGCGCCGATCTCCGCCTTTCCTCCTGTCAGGAATATTCAGATTACGCCTCTCCACGGGAACCTCAAAACTCCCATCATCATCCAACTGGTCTGAAAAAGACATGCCAGGAGATTTTTCGCTATAAATCCCCGTCAGGTCTTCGACTTCTGATTCTCCATCGGCAGTATCATACATGTCCTCATAGTCATCATCCATCTCGTCTCTATCATCCAGATCATTTCCAGCCATAGCTCTCCTCTGGGCCAACAGGGTATTCTGCCAGTGAAATCCACTTCTCTGTCATGTAATCCAATCACCTGTTATCCTGAATTTACCCCATACACATACAACGTAAAAAAAAATTCCATTTCAACAACATAGTGACCATATCAACTGAAAGGATCAAAACATATACTATAGCAAATTATATTATTTCCGCAATAAGGTCTTGACTTTCAGTCAACAATCTTATTCTTACCGTTTCTCATGTAATTTCTGCCTGGTCACTTCCATTTCCTGTTTTTGGGCCAACAGGGCTCTCAACTGATCAAAATCGTTTTCCTGCTGGGCCTCCAGAATCTTATGATCTAACTTTTTCGAAAGAATACGCAGATTTTCCAGAGTAAGCCAGTGACGCACCTCTGCAAACTCTTCTTGTATAAGCTCAGGAAGATGATTTTTCTTATGTTTTTCAGATGCCTGGAGCAGCATCTCTGAAACCATTTTTCTTTCAGGCCCTGCGGGCAAAGCCGAAAGGACATCCTCTGGTTGTACATCCATACCCTTTTCCAGCAATTCCCGCACCTGCAGATAGACAATCTCACCTATACCACCGGCAAGAACTGCGCGTAGCCCAAGGCCATCAAGATCATAAAAAAAACCTGGGTTCAATACGATAATCTCAACAAGTCTCTTCTGGGAAGGAGAAAGACGAGGAACATCTCTCTCCAGCAAACTGGCGTTTTTTCGTTCAGCCGACGGGAGCGTTACCGTATCGGACATGAGTTTTTCCAGCTGCTGCGGTACAAGGCCAAGTTTTTCTGCAAAATGGGCAACTGTAACGGAACGCTGCAGGGAAGATGGAGTGGCAGCAATAACATCCTTCAATTCCTCTGCGATTTTTCTCTTGCCCTCCAGCCCCAAACCATATTTTTTGATCAGCTCGTCAAGAATAAACCGGGAAAGTTCTACCCCATTTTCGAGAAGAGACAGGAGCGCAGCCTTTCCTTTTTCACGAACAAAACTGTCGGGATCATGATTTTCCGGCAACAGCGCAACTGTTGCGTCCATCTCTGCTGCGAAAAAGAGCGGCGCGGCCCTCAACGCGGCCTTTACACCCGCTGTATCACCATCAAAAAGCAGCACAGCCTGATCGGCATACCGTTTCAGCAGTTTTATCTGGTTTTCTGTCAGTGCGGTTCCCAGTGGCGCCACGACATTATTGCAGCCATATGCAGCAAGGGCTATCAAATCAAAGTTGCCTTCAACAATAACGGCCAGCCGCTGTTTTCGGATCTCATCCTGATTTTGGTGTAAACCAAAGAGCAGACGGCCTTTGCTGAAGATTTCACTTTCCGGCGAATTCATATATTTTGGCAGATCTTCGCCCAGAATACGCCCGCCAAAACCACAAACCCGTCCTCTAAGATCATGGATGGGAAAAAGGACCCTGTTTCTGAACCTGTCATAGTAGCCGCCGCGTTTGTTTTTGGCAATAAGACCCGTTCTTTCTGCGGCCCTCTGTTCCTGTAATGACAGCTTTGCACAAAGATAGTCCCAGCCAGCTTTCTCTGTTGCCGGAGCATATCCCAGTTGAAAGCGCTGCTGGATATCTAAAGGAATTTCTCTTTTTAAAAGGTAATCTCTGCCAGCTTCCCCTCCCCTGTCCTCGACAAGATAGCGGCGATAGATGCCTGCAGCCTTGTCAGTAACAGTGTAGAGTCTCCGGGCATCTTCTTCTCGTCTCTGTTGAGCTTCAGATCGTTTTTTTTCAGGCAGTGCAATATTCAACCTGCCAGCCAGTATTTTAAGGGCCTCTGGAAAATCAACATGCTGGTATTTCATTACAAATGAATACACATCGCCAGATGCCCCACAACCAAAACAATAGTAAAACTGCTGGGCTCTGTTTACTGAGAAAGAAGGGGTTTTCTCTCCATGAAACGGACACAACCCCAGATATCGTACCCCGCTTTTCTTCAGGTCGACATGCTCTGCTATGATCGTTACGATATCAGTTTGCTCTTTGACCTGAGCTGTAATTTCATGCCATGAATCATCCTGCCTCATCATCCTTCCATGTCATCATGTTTATTTTACGTTCTTGAATTTCAATACGGCATGCCAAACGATTGCTTCTAGGAAACAGAACTCTTTCGTGTATTTTATCGTCAGTTTATAGAAAAATCGTTACATACAGCTGTACAATTACCAGGGAATGTTTTTCATTTTTCTCCAAGGTTGTCTCATATACATTGTTTATGAGACAGGGCCCGGATACATGTGTATGCTGGCCCTACATATGATACTATTCTATTTTGATAAAATGTTCATGAGAAATCAGGGGGAAACTCTGACGGCACATCCATATCTTGACAAGTATCGCCGCTTCCTTACTATTTCTGGCATGAACAGATAAAGGTTTTTTCAGGAGGTAACAGAAATGACAAGCATGCTCAAAACCGCTTTTTTCATGGCAGGTTTAACGTTTATTTTTCTCATTGCTGGCCAGGCACTTGGCGGTCAAGGTGGTATGATTATTGCCCTTGTTCTCGCGCTTGGCATGAATTTTTTTCTTACTGGTACAGCGACAAAATGGCTCTTTCCATGAGCAAGGCAAAAGAGATAAGCCAGGCTCAGGCTCCAGATCTGCATACCACAGTGGCATTTTTGACCCAGCTCCATCTCTAAAAAACCAGACTATTTGATAAATCTCCTCTACTTCTTCATGAAATCGCATTGATATCATGCAGAAAAAATGTATACTTATTATAAGTTACCCTTTTTACAGAGAATAAAATACTACTATCACACAGCTCAGCAGATTATGCAACAATCCAACCTTGATGCCCTATACAGCCAGATAAACAATCTTCCGTCACTCCCCGCCATCGTACATGATGTCATGCGTATTACCGCAGACCCTGAGAGTTCAGCAGCTGACCTGATGAAAGCCATCCTGCCCGATCCGCCGATGTGTACAGCTATTCTCAAAATCGCCAATTCCGCTTTTTTTGGTATTCCGCGAGAGGTAAAATCTCTGGAAAAAGCAGTAATGATCTTAGGCTTTAACGAGGTAAAGAATATAATTCTGGGTAAGGCGGTATTCAACTCTTTTAAAGAGCTGAGTGTCCATAATAAAAAAGATGTAGACGCATTATGGGAACATAATTTTACCTGCGGCCTGGCTGCAAAGATTCTCGCTGAAAGATCCAGACAATCCCCCAGTGAAATGTTTATCGCGGGCCTCATTCACGATATAGGGAAACTCGCCATACTCATAACATTTCCGACACTCTACACCCCCATACTCAAACAATCCTCTGATGAATCGAGTTCTTTTCTTGAAGATGAAAAAGAACTTTTTATCATGAGTCATGATGAGGTGGGCATGTATATACTCGATCAATGGTTCTTTCCGCACCAACTGGTAACGGCTGTAGGTTTTCATCATCAGCCTGAACGGGCAGCATCAAAAAATCTCATACCTGCAACAATTCAAATCGCAGACGTACTTGCCCATATGGTCATCTCATACGGGACTCAACCGCCAGCAAAAATAAGCAAAGAGATGCTCGCCACACAAGCTGACATCTTTTCAATATGGCAAAAAAACAACCTGCCATGTGATGAAGAGGAAATAGGTACATGGTTTGCTTTGCTGCAAAAAAGCAAGGAAGAAGATAGTGGTATCCTCGCGGCATTTTCCTCATAAAGAGAGGTGTATAATTCAGGATTATGAAAATCAATTCATTGAAAAAAACCTTTCGTAATACCAGAAGATTAGCAGAGATATTTTCCACATTTACAAAATTTGGCTTTCAGCAGGTGCTAATTGATTCCGGTCTGTATCGTTTTTTCGATCTGAAAAAAGAAGAAGAACCTGAAAAATTACGGGATCTCCCGAAAGCTGTACGTATACGTATGGCCTTTGAAGAGCTTGGCCCAACCTTTATCAAACTTGGTCAGCTTCTTGCTACCCGTCCAGATCTCATTCCGCTTGAATGGACAGAAGAGCTGAAAAAATTACAGGCCAGATGTCCATCCCTGCCCTTTGCAAGTATTGAAGAAGTACTTTTAACTGAATTTGCAGGCCGCAAAGATGACCTGTTTTCGTTCATTGAAGAAAAACCACTGGCAGCGGCCTCGATGGCACAGGTTCACAGGGCAACACTGCACTCCGGTGAAAATATTGTCATCAAGGTACTGCGCCCGGGCAGCCGGCAGATCATTGAAGAGGATATGGCATTGTTGCAATATCTGGCACAGATTGTGGAACATTACTTCTCCAACCTGGGATACAGCCCCCTCTTGGTAGCCCAGGAGTTCTCACGGGAAATTTTAAAAGAAGTCAATCTGATCTATGAAGCGCAGGCAACAGAAAAACTCCGCAAATATTTTGAGGATGATGACAATATTTCCTTTCCCCGGGTCTATTGGGAAACCACAACCCGCAGTGTATTGACCCTTGAGGAAATCAAGGGACAGCTGCTCTCAACTGTATCTCCTGAAACACTCACCCCTGATAGCAGAAGACAGATTGTCAGCAGGGGCACCGATGCTGTTTTTAAGCAATGCCTGCAGTTTGGTTTTTTTCACGCCGATCCGCACCCTGGAAATATCTTTTTGCTGCCAGATAACAAACTCTGCTTCATCGACTGTGGAATGACAGGCAAGCTGGACAAAAAGACCACAGATTTACTCATTGACCTTGTGGCCTCGGTAATCCGGGGAAATGTCGATAAACTGAGCAAGGTGGTAATAGAGCTTACCGACGCTGATCCTGCCATCGTGGAAAAAAGGGATTTTCGGGAAGAACTCCAGCATCTTGCCGATCAGGTACGCGATACAAGCCTGGAAGAAATTGATATTTCGAGGTTGTTAAGAGATTTTTTCAGTACCCTGCAGCGATTCAAAATCCAGTGTCCAAGCGACCTGTTACTTTTAGCCAAGGCGCTCGCTGTCATCGAGAGTGTCGCCGAAGAAATAGATCCCTCCTTTGATGTACTTTCCCACGTTGAGCCACAGATTCGCCGGCTGGTATCATCACGATACAGCTTTCGGGCAATCCGTAACAGATTGTTTAAAAGTGCGGCGAACTATATGGAACTTCTCGAAACGGCACCTGATAAAATCCAGCGGCTGGTGGAACAGATTCGGAAAAACAGTCTCACGATAAATCTCGATGTAAAGCGGATTGAATATCTTGCCCATAAAATTGATCATGCCAGCAGGCTGATGGGTATAGCCATGATCATTGCCTCACTGGTTGTCAGCTCTTCAATTCTTATTTTGGCAGACTCGATGACAAAAGAACATGGTATGCTGCAGACTATGGGGCTCATTGGTCTTGGTCTGGGAGTGATCTATTCTATCGGCTTTGTCATCTCTTTTCTCCTTCCCAAAAAGAAGAAAAAATAAAGGCTACCTACAGGCAATCTCTTTAAATACTGCATAAAATGACTCGGGGTCCAGACTGGCAGAGCCAACAAAAACCCCTGAGAGTCCAGGCAGCTCCGTATAGGAAGAAACAGTATCAGGCCGCAGGGCACCACCATATATCACAGGCCAGCCTGGATGCACCTGGGAAATGAAGGCAACGGCTTCTGCGACCTTGTCAGGCTGCTGCGGAATCTGGGCTGTGAGCGCATCCACCGGAGTGTATGCAACGAGTACAGCATCGATATCAATATGTGCTGTAAGCCGAGACATCGCATTCGGCTGATCAACGCAGATAATGGGCACAATAGCAGCATCAACAGCCTCACTCACCTTGTTTACGATATCGTTGGAGCTTTCATGGAAATACCGTCGTCTCTCCGAATGTCCGACAATGACATAATCTACAATATCCCTCAGCAGATCGGCAGCAATGGCTCCAGTATATGCACCCTTTGGATAGGGAGAAATATCCTGGGCTGCAAGTGATACATTTTCAAGTCCTAAAACAGCCAGATACTCTTTCACCGGTTCAAGACATAAAAAGGTAGGTGCCAGTACCACTTCAACGCCATCGACAGCCGTATACACCCTGGTAAATGTATCAAGCCAGTCTTTTGCATCCTGAAAACGCTTATGGGATTTCCAGTTTCCTATTACATATTTCTTGCCAGCGTTCATGTTCCACCTTTTACCAATATCTGTTCAGCCAATATCAATATAAGCAGAGAGCTTCTGCTTCAAAAGATCCTCAGTAAAGAGCTCTGAAACAAGCACTTTTCTACGGGCATGTGCTCCCGCAGCAATAACAAGATCAGACTTTTTTACCTGTAACAGACGAGCGAAAAAAGAAATTACTTCCGTATTTGCCTTGCCATCGACAGGCGGAGCGGCAACTGCCAGTTTCACCATGTCATCATATAACCCGACAATTTTCGTCTTTGATGCCTTGGGCTGTACAAATATTTTCAGGCCTGTTTTTTGCTTTACCTTAAGGATGCACACAGAAAGTCCCGGCAAAAAGAATATTTTTTACTGTAAGTAAAATCAAGGTGTTATGAAAGAACAGATCTAGCAGCCTACCTATCGTCATCTTCCTTTTTATCAACCAAAGAAAACAGATCAGGTGGAATATCTACATCCTCACCACCGAGATCAAGCCTTGGCCCCAGTGACGCAAGGCTGCCATCACTCTCAGCACCATTCTCGTCAACGACAATCTTTTGATAGAGTTCGCCGTAATCCTCTTTCTCATATTCACCAAACATTTCCAGGCTTTCGGAACATCGCCTCAGCACCGTTTCCAGCTCGTCACGCACCTGGGCACGTCTTTGTTTCAACCGTTCTATTTCCGCGGGATACCTATCAAGTTCCTTTTGTGTATCCAGCTCGTCACTCCGCAAGCCCCGATTCTCTTTTTGCAGCTCATCAATTTTATTCATCAATGTTGCAACCCGGTTTTTTTCCGCTTCATAGTCGCTTGTTTTTTTCTCACATTGTTTGCGTACGTCCACCACATCTCTTTCTTTTGCGGAGAGCTCATTTTCAAGTGATGAAATTGTTTGCTGGAGCCCTGCTATTTCTCTTTGTAACGCTTCAATCTCACTATCTCTTTCTGCAACAACATCTTCAATTTCGTCAATGCCACCCCCCGGAGCGGCAAGACCACTGTCCAGAGATTTTTTTTCTGCAAGAAGCAGATCTCTTTCTGCAACGATACTATCAAGCTCATCAACCTGCTGACGAACCTGTTCGAGAAGTTCAAAGAATTCTTCAGCGATCAATTCAAGATACGCCTTTACTTCAACGGTATCGTACCCTCTAAATTTTACTTGAAATTCCTGATCTTTAATAGCTTGAGGAGTAATAGCCATTTTCTGCTCCAATGCTGTGTTTTTTCTGTGACCCTCTCATTACTTCGTCATCAAAATACAAGCGTACAAACCTATCACATTGCCATCTGTTTAAGCGTCGGTACAAGAAAATTCTGCAAAAACATTATACCCATGATGAGAATTAAAGGCGAAAAGTCAAGTCCTCCCATCTGAATGGGTAAAGCACGACGGATTCTGCCAAGCAGAGGTTCTGTTGCCTCATAGAGGAAACGAACAATGGGATTATACGGATCCGCATTCACCCAGGAAACAATGGCACGACCAATAATGATCCACACATAAATTCCCAATACGAAATCAATCAGCTGAGCCACCGCCATTACAAAATTCTGTGCAACAAACATCTTTTCACCTCTCCTATGCCACCTTGCTGCCGTTTTCCACTGCACCATCGACAGTTGTAAGAACAAGACAGTCCTTATCAGCTATCCTGCTTTTCGCCGCAAGCAGCATCCCCTGCGAATAAATGCCCATAATTTTTGCTGGTTTCATGTTGGCAACAATAAGTATCTTTTTACCAACAAGCTCTTCGGGCGCATAATGTTCAGCAATTCCGGCAACGATGGTGCGTTTTTCATGTGCCATGACCTCCAGCTGCAAAAGTCTCTCGGATTTTTTCACCCGTTCCGCAGCGAGCACTTCGGCAACCCGGAGTTCCACGTTTTTAAACGCTTCAAAGGTAATATATCCCGTATCACTCTCTTTTTCTCTCTTTGTATCCTTTTTCTTACCAGGTTGTTCTGTTTCTTCCTCCTTTTTGGCAACCTCCAACCTCGGAAAAAGCTGGAAAGCCTCTTTGATTACCACGCCGTCAGGCAATGCCCCCCATCTGCAACCCGCCTTGAAACTGGTGACACAGGGTGCTCCTGCCACCTGCAGCACCTCGGCCATTTTCGCTGCACTCTCAGGCAGTATAGGCCTGAGTACCAAACTTAACACACGTAAGGTCTCTGCAAGATTATACAGAACAGTATCAAGTCTTCCAGCCTTGTCTGCGTCTTTGGCAAGGGCCCAGGGCTCATTGCTGACAATATATTTATTGGCAAATCCTACAAGCTCCCAGACAGCCTGCAACGCCTTATGGAACTCAAACTTTTCCATACATATCTGGTACCGCTCAAGCATATCCTCTGCGACCTTTTGCAGCTGCGTATCATTGTCATTACTGCTCTTTGCTGCCGGATTCACCTTTCCATTCCGGTACTTGATAATCATCGAAAGTGATCTGCTGAACAGATTGCCCAGATCATTGGCAAGATCAGCATTGATTCTCGCTATAATAGCTTCATCTGAAAAGGAAGCATCCAGTCCAAAAGACATCTCCCGCAAAAGAAAATACCGCATCCCGTCACGCCCATAGTCATCAACCAATGTTTGAGGACGCACCACATTGCCGATGGATTTTGACATTTTGGTTTCATTGACATTCCAGAACCCGTGAACATGCAGCTTTTTATAGGGTTCAAGCCCAATGGCCATGATCATTGTCGGCCAATAAATGGCATGGGGTTTAAGAATATCCTTTGCGATAAGATGTTCGGCAACACTCCAATACCTGGTAAATTCAGGGCTATCAGGATAACCTATCCCGGTAAGATAGTTGATCAAGGCGTCAAACCAGACATAGGTGACGAATTTTTTATCAAAGGGCAGCTCTATCCCCCAGGTAAGCCTCGATGTCGGTCTGGAAATACAAAGATCTTCAAGAGGTTCACTGAGAAAAGAGAGTACCTCATTTCGATATCTTTCCGGCGTAATAAATTCAGGATTATTATTGATATGATCAATAAGCTGCTGCTGGTACCTGGACATACGGAAAAAATAGTTTTGTTCAGTGATTTTTTTAGGCGCCACCTGATGATCGGGACATTTACCATCAACAAGTTCTTTTTCCGTCAAAAAACGCTCACATCCGGTACAATACAGCCCCGAATATTCATCAAAGTAGATATCCCCCTTATCATAGACATCCTGGAGAATCCTTTGTACAACAGCCACATGATCCTCATCCGTGCTGCGGATAAAGTAATCATGTGAGATCTTGAGAT
>PDWJ01003625.1_pt1 | contig 15139 bp, 12 predicted proteins | sample 1430881 | NCBI WGS metagenome assembly PDWJ01 (sample SAMN01162460, study PRJNA174530) | Oral metagenome, whole genome shotgun sequencing project. | biome: Marine environment; feature: Marine mammal; material: Swab sample of the gingival sulcus; isolation source: swab sample of gingival sulcus... | reverse complement strand
CTGATGTCCCCGGCCCCTGAAATAAAAAGTGTGCCATATATGTCGAACAAAACCGCCTGTATTGTCGGTAAAAAATGCACGCGTTCGGCAATATCTGTCGGTCTTGGTTCTAAAGGGACGCTCAGTTCCCGGATGCGAGCGATGAATCTCTGTTCAACGGCTGTATCACGATCTTGAGAATACGTCACGGTGTTATTCATATTCACTTCAGTATGTATTGAGTTGATGCGTTTCATTGTTCGCGTGCCAAGACGCCGGGTGCTGAGAAAAACGGTTCTACAGGTCTTTGTGGCTTCGCGTCTTTGTGTGAAGGCGTGAAAACAATGCTGCGTCAGTATGTACGACGGCTATTTTTTTTACGAGCTGAGAAGCCAAAAGCGTTCCGGCGCAAGGTATTGATCGAACAAACGATCCGCATCGAGACTTTTTACTGACTCGACAGGAGAGCCTGCGACGGCCTGATAAATATGGAGTAAACGTTGGCTGTACTGCTGAACGTTGTATCGGCTCCTGACGATCTGAGTATTGTGAGAAACCAGCGAAATGTCGGCATCAGCGCACTCAAACGGTGAGGGGACAATTGTGTGGGTCAACGAAGGTTCGCGAGCGATGCGTTGAATCACGACCTTTTGTAATGATTCATTCAAACGGCCAAAATCGATGGAATCATCAGTGATAGCGGCTTCGACAGCCTTTTCGACATCATCCATCCGAGCTGTCCGGCCATACGCTTCATAGGATCGGGTAAGCGCCGTTCGAACGTCCTGATAAAAGCGGTCCTTCCCCACCCATGCAATGGGAACGAGGAGTTTTTCGTATAGACCTGATAAATTCACGCCGTCAGCTTCGAACACGTTCGTAATGTCCGGCAGTTTCCGCCCTATCAAAGGCCGCTCCGCCAACCAGGGTTCTAAAAACGCCAATCCAAACCCCTCCGCAATACTTGTGCTGACCAGACAATCCGCGGATCGGAGCAAACCGGTAAAATCCCCTTGCCAGTGTTCTCCTGCGTCAAAATCGACAGGCAATTTGAGGGATCGAGCGAATCTGACCCAGTCACGATAAATCGGCAGATGTTGAGGATTTTTGGGCGCTCGTGTTACTGCAAATCGATCCCCTTCTTCTGCCATTGCTGCCAGCAACAAGAACTCTCCGACGTTTTTCCGCCGAATTGCGCGTGTCGGATAGATAAACAGTCTTTCATCGCGCTGTTGCGACGGCTCTGCATGCTGTGGAATCTCTAACTCGACCGGGTCCGGGAGATAATGTAATGCGGAGCCTGTTTCCTCCAGGGCTTGAAAACACTTCAGATCTTTTGTATTGATGAAGGCATAATGGACATGGGAAGCCTGAGGATACACATGCGCTCCAAGCGTGTTCGCATCACCGAAATACCCGCGTAACAGCGTATAATTATCCGGTCTGCCGTCTTCGGCCAGATCGTGAATATGGAGCAGAAGGCGATGCCCTTTTTGCGCCAGATAATACACAATTTCCGGAACGACAAGATTTTTGGCAAGCGAATGATTGTGGAAGTGCCAGACATCGGGCGGTCCGCCTAGCCTCTCTGTCGCAAGAGTCTCCATTTTCGTGCCGATCTGCTCGGTTGAGAAATGGGAAGATGCACTGTATTTCAAATCCTCGACAATGGCATAATCCGAGGAGAGAGGCATCGAGGAAGCAGGGGGCTCGCTGGTCAGGATGACCGTTCGAACGGCGTCCGATAATGCCGATTCAGTGTGCTGAAGAACCCTGGTAACACCACCGGGACGCAGATGGTAATGGACGATGGCTAGACGCATAGGCTGGAAAAGAGTTCTCATGGACAGGGCATATGAAGATTCCCGGCATGATGACGATGGCGTTCACCCCTGACAGGGGTTGAACGCCTGTCAGGGGGATGGTCGAAGGAGAAAACTTACGACGCGCTGACAACGGTGTCGGCTTCATCCTCTTCGGTTGGACTCGATACAGGAAGCTGCGGGACCGGTTTCGGTTTTAACTCCGGCAGCACGGCCTGTGGTCCGCGTTTGAAGAAGAGATCTTCGATGGTTCCCCAACCGCCGCAAGAGGAACAATGGTCGGCCCAATATTCATACATTGCGCTGCACTGATAGCATTTGAAATCGGCGATTTTCAGGTCAACGAGTTCAGCGGAAATGCGATATTCTTCAAGGGCTTTATCAATATTACCGGTTTGGTGATACAAATCCGCCAGAAGTAGATGAACCTGCGGAATGCTCGAATCCTCACGCTGAAAATCCATGAACATATTTTCGGCGTCCTCGTATCGTTCCAGCTTCATATACAGCTTGCCAAGAGCCAGCCGTAAGTGATTGGCGTTCGGGTCTTTCGCAATCATATTCTTGTACAGAGTGATGACCGGCTCGATGTTCTGCTCGGGGTCGCCTTCTTTACCGGAATAATAGGCTTCGAGTTTCTGGAAGATCACGGTCGAAAGCGTCTGTTCCGCTGCGGTCTCCAAGAGGCGTTCTGCCTCACGTTCCCGGCCGGTTTTGAGATACAGGTTCGACATGATCAGCACATTAGGCACATAGAAATCGTGGTCGCGGCGGCTTTCTTTTAACGTGCGTTCGGCAGCTTTTAAATCGTTGGCCTTAATCTCTTCAACCGCAAGACGGTAATAGAGGGAGGCGGTTTTTTCCTGGATCTTTTGAACATTTTGGCCTGTTTTCCCTTTCTGGTAAGCAATGATCGCTTCTTCATACTGACCGGATTTTTCAAGCAGTTCCTGGACTTTTCGGCGGGCGGTGGGGCTTGAACGATCTTCGTCTAAAACACGGTTATACAACGTGATCGCTTCGTTAAAATTGCCTAAATTTTCCCAGTTCTGGGCGGCTCCGAACAAAGCGCGCATGTTTTTGGGAAAGCGGCTTAAAATGGCGTTATAATTCTCAATGGCTCGTTGATAATCGCCTTCGCGTTCGTAGGCTTCCGCTAAACTGACATACAATTCGGTATGGGGATTATCCTTATCAATGATGAGATGTTCGAACTGCTCGACAGCATCCCGGTGAAACCCCATGAGGCTCAACGAGGTCAACTGTTCACGATGATCCCAGAGCATTTTTTTCTCTTTCCGTTCCCGGCTCCGGTTTTTCAGCATATAATAGCGCCATCCAACCCCTGCGATCGAAACAAAGATCATCATAATCGCCACTCCAACCAGAATGGAGATGAGAATGATATAGACGACATTGGTTTCGAAAAACCGCTCCGAAAAGGGGACCGGCTCTTCGGTCTCCGGATCGGGAGCAGGATATTCAAGGCCGGTTAAGGGAATTTTGTAATGGAATTTGACGGTTTGCGAATTCTGGATCGTAAAGATGGCCACAAGAAAACTCAACACGAAAAAAATAATGAGGACTGGCACCACAAATGACATCGACGATTTTAATTTCATATTCTTCTTCCTCCTGACGAAAATTCTGATACATCATTCTTGTGGACTGAAGACAGGATATCGTCACAGTATGAATGATAGGACAATAACATGCAATACGCTCGTTTACATCTCTGACACGACCCGGAACAAAATGATGTTTCGCAGGTGTTCATAAAAAACACTATCGAAACGATGGAATTACCGCTGCCATTCCCCCTCCCAGTCTAAGGAGTCGCAGGATAATGTTTCAGTCCGATAAGGCGGTCATTCTTCTTGAGCAATAATTCTTGTCTGCACAAGAGGCCCGGACATATCAGTGTCATTCAATAGTAACATTGTAAATACAAAAATTTTTTTTCTGTACAGTGAGATAAGATGACAAAATAGAGAAATCCTTATGAATAAGGGTTAATAAATTCCCCTGTCCTTGTCAATATAAAAAGAGAATTTTTTTATTGCACAAAACGAAAGCTCCCTTGATATATTGTCAACAGAGATCTGAGAAGAATGGTTGTATCACGATAGATCATACGTAAAAACACCGAGTGAAAGACAGGTAAGGAGGAACGATTATGTCTGTAGCATCGAAAGCGATTGATATTCCCCCGTTTATTGTCATGGATGTCCTGGAACGCGCTCAATTGATGGAGCGCGAAGAGGGCGCAGAAGTGATTCATCTGGAAGTTGGCGAACCGGATTTCGAAACCCCGGAATGTATTGTTGAGGCCGCGATAAAGGCCATGAAAGATTCCAAAACGCACTATACGAATAGTATGGGGCTTATCGAACTCCGTGAGAGTATTGCTGAGTATTACGCCGCACACTATCCGGTCTCAGTGTCTCCCGAACAGATTCTGGTGACGTCCGGGACCTCTCCGGCAATGCTGCTGCTGTTCTCGACTCTGCTCGATGTCGGCGATGAGATCATCTTATCCAATCCTCATTACGCCTGTTATCCGAACTTCATCAACATGTTACACGGCGTCCCGGCCTATGTCGATGTCTATGAAGAAAATGGGTTTCAATACACCGTTGATGGTATTCAAGAAAAGATAACAGCACGCACAAAAGGCATTCTTATCAATTCTCCGTCGAACCCGACCGGGAATCTCCTGACCCCCGATGTGATGCAAGGCATTGCAGAACTCTCTCCGCGAATCATTTCCGATGAAATCTATCATGGCCTGGTCTATGAGGGGAGCGCACATTCAATATTAGAATATACTGATCGAGCGTTTGTCTTGAATGGATTTTCGAAATTGTTCGCCATGACCGGATGGCGTCTGGGATATGTTATCGCCCCTCAAAAATTCGTTCGTCCGCTTCAAAAGCTTCAGCAGAATTTCTTCATTTGCGCCAACAGTTTTGTCCAATGGGCCGGAATTGCCGCATTGAAGGAAGCTGAACCGGAAACATTGCGCATGAAAGAGATCTATAACGAACGAAGGCTGCATCTTATCGAAGGCTTGCGTCGAATCGGATTCGGAGTCACTGTCGAGCCGACCGGAGCATTTTATGTGTTCGCTAATGCGAAAAAATTTGGCGACAATTGTTACAAACTGGCGTTTGACATCTTAGAACATGCCAGAGTTGCGGTGACGCCCGGTATCGATTTTGGCGCGAACGGCGAAGGCTATTTGCGATTCTCTTACGCAAATTCTCTTGAGAACATTCAGGAAGGGTTGACTCGACTCGATCGCTATTTGAATCATTAACAGTTTCTATTTTCTTGACAAGTCTCCTGTCTGCTGCATGGGTGATTGTGTGAACTCTACTATTATGGAGGAATGAAAGGACTCGTATGGCTGTATTGATTATTGGGATGTGTCTTGTCATAGTCGTTGGGTATATCGCCTACCCTTTTTGGGTAAAAATTCCCCAGGCGACCCCGCAGTCTTCTCAAGACGTATTGGGGCAGATCGAGGAAGACGTTCAACAAGAGCGTATTGCTCTGCGAATGGCATCAGGACAACGTGTTTCCGAACAGGTATCAGGAGAGGAGCATGTCTAAAAATGCACTCCGAATAATCGGAATGATATGCTGGCTGCTGCTCCTGGCTCCCGGTCTGTTCGCTCAGGAGAATCTTCTGGAAAAAGGAAATGGTGTAAGCCAGAAGGGTGCTGAGATGCAATCGCCTCAGGTTGATGAGCCGCTTGTGTGGCTGGGATGTCTCGTGTTGGGAATCGGTTTGTTGGCCGCGAAGCATGCGCATCAACACCTTACCCGGTCGAAGACGCTTTCTCAACAGGCGATCCGGAAGCTTCAGCAGGAACGACGACGTCTTCTCCAGGAACTCGCCCGGTTCGATGAACTATACGAGATGAAAAAAATCCCTGAACACCTCTATCTCTCTGAGTCTCAAGACCGCCGGCAGCAGCTTGTAGAATTGACGCTGCTCTGCGAGAGATCATCATAAATGTAGGCATCCTGAATCAGACGTATCACAACCCCGGCAGGGTTTCAAACCCTGCCGGGGTTGTGTTAATGCCGATGAAGAATACGGTAAGATTCCTAATGGCAGGACGATCACTGAATGCGACGATAACATGAAACTGTTGAGAAAAATGTGCGTATCCAATATTTTATGCTGGTTAAGCTCCCTGGCAATGGCTGTCGCTGTCTATATGGTCTTTTTTTATGCGCAGGAAGACAAAACCATGGGCGTCTCGCAGCGTATTGTGTATTTTCATATCTCTCTATCCCTGATGACATTTCTTGCGTTCTTTTTGATCGTGTTCGCCAGTCTGGTATATCTTATTTCTCAACGGCCATACTGGGATATCGTCGCCCATGCCTCGGCTGAAATCGGTGCGCTGTTCTGTTCGCTGGTCTTGCTGACGGTTTCGCTTTGGACCAAACCGGCATGGAACGTGTGGTGGGTATGGGATATGCGGTTGACGCTCCTGGCGATTCTCTGGTGGGTGTGCGCCGGCTGCTTGCTTATACGCCGGTATGTAAAAGAGGATCGTGAAGCAAAATATGCTGCCATCTTTGGACTTACAGCGTTTTGTGGGGTTTCCGGAGCCTATTTTCTTGTGTGCCGGTGGTGGACAAATCAGCCGGTCACCATCACGACAGGAAAGGCGGTCTCAGGATTGACCCCGGAAATGGCGACAACCTTATGTGTGTGTATCGCGACGTTTCTGTGTTTGTTTCTGTATTTGCTGCAGCATCGTGTGGCTCTCGGTGTGATGCATCTTGAACTGGATAAGATCCACAGGTCGCTGGCCGAGCATCACATCAAACATCACGGATTTCTTGTAGAAAACGAAAATTTTATTATCGAAGAATATAACTTTCAGGAATATACCAGATCATGACGAGCGGCTATTATTTCTTTTTTATCGCCTATGTGTTAATATGGGCATGTTTAGCATCATATATGTCGACCCTGTCTAAAAAACAAAAATTACTTCGCGAAGAAATTTATAACCTCAAAAATCGTCTCAGGGTGAGAGAGTAAACAGGGGGCAGCAAGCAGTAAGCCGCGGCCAGCAGAAAACAGGCACAGCAGGCTGTGGTTGATATTTCCGCTGCCTGCCTGCCTCCCGCCGACCGGATTTTCAGAAGCTGTAACGTACTTCGGCATACAGTCGATCGTTTTCGTCGAATTGACCGAAGAAGCTGTAATCATCGCCGCCGCCGAACAGATCGATGCCCCCTGTCAACCGCCAGGAATCGGTGAGATCGTATTCGATTTTCGAACGAAGAGCATAATCCTCATCGTGAACCCGATAGATGCCGGTTACGGTGAGTTCGATCGTTTCTTCATCGTTCAGATGTTTCGAGCCTCGCAGCGTCAATGTCGTGCTGATCTGTTCGTCAGAGATCGCATCGTCGTAATCGAGAATGACGCGTTGCGCGCCCTGAGCCAGCCAGGTGATGTCGAACAGGTCGCGCTCGAAGGCGAGCGCATAGTTCAGACTGTCTTTTTGTACGACCATATCGCTCACCGTAATGTCATCAACATTGTAACAGCCATCCAGGTAGGCGGCCACTTCCGCCCGAACCACAGTGTCCCACAGCACATTGACCATGCTGCCGCCGATCAGGTGCATCCGTTCGTATTCCGGCGTCACCGTGAGCGTACCGTCGGTCAAATCGAGGGTTTTTTTCTGCACCGGAAGATGATCCCAGGTGTACAGATAGTTCAGTGTGAAATCCCATCCTCCGGCCAGTCCCTTGAATCGCAGCCCGTAACGGCTATTTTCCAGGTTGATATCCGGCTCGTCCGCATCATGAATAATCGGTTGAATGCCTGATGGCCGTTCCACATTGAAGGCCCATTCCGAGCCTGTTTCAGCAAGTTCGGTAAAGGACATATCGGGAATGATGAGGATTTGCAGCGAATAGTCAAAGGTAAAATAATACTTGAAATTGACCATCCAGAGCGGAATGCGAATCAGATCGAAGTCTTTTAACACAAAGGTGTGCAAATCCAGCGGGTTGACAATATCTAAGAGCTGCAAGCGGTCCGTGACTTCCCAAACCACCTGCTGCCAGCCAAGCTGAAGGTCGAATGTGTCGAATGATACGCCCAGCAGCGCTTCCCGAATTTGAGCGTCCGCCCGATACTTGTCGTCATCCGGACATTCAAGATCATCATTGAGATCGCAGGCTGCATCGTACGAGCCGATAACATCGAGTTTCAGAGAGATATGCTCGCCCAGATCCGGCTCGAATTTCAGACGAAGATTATTTTTCAAGCGGGTCAGATAGTCCAGTTCTTCGAGCCTGGTTGAAACCTCGGTTTCGAAATAACCGTCGAACGTATCGGTAAATGCTGTCCACAATCCTGTGCGTTCGTGAGGATCATCTTGCGCGTAGCTGAAAGACGTCCAGCAGCATGTCACAAGAAAGAGCAGGATTCTGATCCGCAAAAGTTTTCGTATTTTCATATCGTTTTCAGTCTATTGGTTCGGAGTGAGCGCTTCAGTGCTGTTGTACACGAAAGCGCTCACCAGAGGGCTGGGTGTGTGCTTATTTCACCCCTTTCGTGATGCGGCGCTGTGAGAACACATCATCCTCGATGCCCGTGTTGTACTGGTAGTTACTGAATTTGAAGATCGTCTGGTGTTTTTTCTGTTCATTCACCATGTGGAGCTTTTTCACGGTCCAGATTCCGTCGATTTCCTCAATATCGCCGGTCGTGAGTTCTTTGAGGAATTTTCCTTTTTTGTCGTAGAATGTGGCTTTCACCATGACCCAGATGTCAGGACGCATCCACATTTCCGCCCGGCTGTAGCCCGTCTCTTTAATGGTTTCTTTGTCTTTCGGCAGCGATTCAATGTGGTAGCATTCGATCCCGTCGATCTCTTCTGTACCGAGATGTTTATACGTGTAATCGTCGACATCGCGATCGCCCATATCGCTGTAACTGAAATCCGTGCCCATGAAGTAATCCGCTTTTTTGCTCGATGAAATGCGGCGCACTTTTTTCAGGGCCGGCAGATACAGCCATTGATCGTCGTCTTTGCCATCGTCGTCGTAGCTCCAGGTCAAGAAACCGGTATTTTTGACATCCGCCGGTTCCATGAAGAACATCACGGTTTTCGTGTCCAACTCCGCATCATCATCATAGTCCTTACGGAAGGTCTGGACTTTCCGCACTCGTTCCTGCCCTTTTTTGTTGATCAGAATCATCTCTAACTCTGAAATCGCATCGTTCCCATCATCCCGTTCATCGACATTGACAGCGACCTGCCTGGCATCGATTTCAGGGAGTTCAGCGGATACCGGAGTTGGAGAAAACCCGGTGGCTGCGAGAGCTGCAAAACATAAAGTTGTTGTGAGTTGTGTCAAAATTTTCATAAGATTCCTTCTCACTGTATTCTCTGCCTGGCGGGCCGAAACCGCGCCAGGCCAGAACACCTGAGAATATGACGGTTATTTTCTCGTTCCTGCGCTCCGCGCAGGAACGCCTTTTCGGACGCTTTGCGTCCATTCGACGCGGAGCGTCGAAGTCTGCGTGAGCGACGCAGAGCGTCGTCACGAGTAAATCTTTTTTACACTCTGCGCATCCTTCCTGTCTTTGCACCTGTGCGGCAGGTGTTATGATTCGCTGACAGCCGGATTGGGGTCTGACTGCGGCGTTTTTTCCCCGTTTCTGGCGATAAATCTGGGTTTCAGAAAACTCATCAGTACTGGCAGAAAAAGAATACTGCCGAAGGATGTCGTGAACATAATTCCCGCCACCAACACCCCCAACCGGACGAGCGGCATAAAGAGCGAAAAAGCCATCACCAAAAACCCGGCAGCGACGGCCACCGCGTTATACAAAATCGCCTGCCCCGATGTCGTCGCCGTTGTCACAGCCGCTGTGAACACCCCCGCTTCCGTGTAGGGCAGTTTTTGAGCTGTCATTTCATGGCGAAAACGGGTCACGAAATGGATGGCGTAATCGACTCCGATTCCAATCGCCGCATTGGAGACGATCGCGGTGCCGATCTCCAGTGGAACTTTCGAAAACCCCATAATGCCGAAATTCGTCAGCACGGCCAGCGACAAGGGAATAATCGTCAGCAACCCGCCGTAAAAAGAGCGGAAGATAATACTGGTCAGAATCCAGACTGCGATCAGAGAGGAAATGATGCTGCGTTTCGATCCCTCCACCACATGTTTATCCATGACCAGAGGGGTGTAGGCGCTTCCGGTTACGCGTATCGTGTAATCGCTGTCAAAATGTTCCGCGGTGTAGGCATAGATCTCATCAACCACTTTTTGGGTTTGGATTGTACTGCCGTCTTTGGACAAAATGATCAGCCGAGCCTGCTGATAATCATAATCGACCACGCTGTCAAAATCTTCCGTGTCGCCGGACATGGAATAGAGCAGTAAGTATTGGGCCACAAGATCACGCGATTCTGCATCCTCCAAAGCTGGCAGGTTATAAAACTCTTGCTGATTCTCGTTCATCGCCATATTCATCTTTTTGATGTAATCCGCCAGCGACATGGTTTTTCCGATAAAGGGAAAGGTCTGTTGCAAATGAAGCTGCAACGCTTCCATATCGTGTAAAATGCGCGGCTCTTTCATCGAATCGATCTCCGGCCCGGTAATGATGACGCTGTAAAAATGGGTGCCTCCGAAATACTGCGTCATAACCTCATCGTCCTTTCTCACTTCCGTGTCTGCGCGGAAATAAGCGATCCCGTTGTCATCCACAAAGACCAGAGAGGTTCCGTACGCGGCAACAAGAAAGAGCAGAATGCCGGCAATCAGGGCAGCTGTGCGATGTCTCATCACACCGGAGATAATGTTCTTCAAGAACGCTTTTGAGAGCTTGTCTACAAAATGTGGGGACTCCGCGTTCGAAGTATCGGAGGTGTTGATTTTTTCAAGATAGAGGACAGCCGGGACAAAGGTCAGGGCCAGGACCAGCGAGGCAAAGGTGCCGAAGGCCACGAATATACCGAAATCTTTCATCGGAATCACGTCCGACGTCGCCAGTGTGCCGAATCCGACGACTGTCGTTAAGCCGGCCATCAAGACGGCGATGCCGATTTTATCGAAACAGCTCAAAAAAGCGGCGTCTTTGGCCATCCCTTTTTTTAGCTCATTGTAATAATCATGGATGACATGAATCGCATAGGCGCTCCCCACGGCGACGAGAATCACTGGAATCGCCGAACACGGCAGCGACAAAGCGACACCAAGCATCGACATGCATCCGATCGTCCAGACGACCGCGATTCCGACGTTCGCCAGCGGCAGGATCACGCCGTTCAGACTCCGAAAGGACAGGTAGAGCGACACGGCGACAATCAAAAAGGCAAAGGGCAGCAGACGTTTGATGTCTTCGAGCATATATTCGCCGAGCAAAACATTAATCGAGGTGTAACCTGAATAGTGGTACGATTCTCCAGGGGCCTTCTGCTCTGCGACGATCGCTCTCACTTCATCATACACTCGCTCCTGTTCGGCAACCGTCACGTTCGGTTCGAGTTCCACGACAATCGAGGTCGCCTTGCCATCCTCGGAGGTCAGATTGTTGACGAGCATGTCCCATTTGTGGATTTCCTCGCGTACCTTGTCAGCCTCTTCTGCGGTTTCCGGTAATTCATCCTCATCCACAAAGGCGTAGATTTCCATGCCGTCTTCCGTGCCTTCGATATTGTTGACCGACGACAGGCTCGTCACGTCAGTGACGCCCTCAATCTCTTCAAACAGGGTGGTGAGAGTGGCGACTTTTGCCAGGGTTTTTGGCGTGTAGACGTTATCGGTAACCAGGGCAATATAAATCACATCATCATTGCCAAAGACTTCTTGCATTTCTTCGTTATAGATCCGTTCTTCATCGGTTGGCGGAATGAAATCTCCGGCATCGTTGTTGAATGTGATCTGCGGAATGAAATAACCGAAAAACAGCGTCATCGCGATAATAATCGCAATGATACTTTTCGGATAGCCCATGACGATTTTTCCTAACCATTTCATATTGTTTTCAGGCTCGTCCTGAATAATACAAGATGTTTGTCCGTATCATCTGAACGTCCCGTTCGTGTCATCTCAGAATGAAAACCTGGAGTGCAAAGAAGCCTTCGCATTGTTGCGGAGCGCAGGGCTGCGCCCTTTTGCAAACACTCCTTTGCACTCCGTGTATTTACTGGTACAACGTGTCGGTAATATCTGCGCATGATCTCTCACAGAGCAAACGGAGTATCACAGAGCGTTTCTCTGTGTCCGCTGCGATCTCTGTGAAATGTCTCGGGTTCTCTGAAACACTGGACTAGAGTGTGTGATCATCAAACTGTCCAGCAGCATCTCGATCGTATCATCCATTAATTCTTTGACCGGGATCGTGATAAAAGCCTGATGATCCTCATCATCCATCATCATCATGACTCCGGTCGCGGCTCCCCAGAAACTGTTTGCGGTCTTCCAGGTATCGACATCCCGAAAAAGACCGTCATTGATGCCCTTCTGGATGATGTCCGAAAGCACGAGGAGACATTGTTTGGTCTTGTCGTGCGTGTCGGCCAGGATGTCTGGATCGATTTTTTCTTTAATTCGCCCGTGATAGAGCAGCGAGTGGATGTAGAGGAACTCGGGATATGTTCGATAAAAGGCATAATACGTTTCCCTGGCTTCCTTAATTAACTCATCAGCTCGTTGTGCTCCAAAATGGCTTTTGAGATCCTCGAATTGTTCGGCCAGAATATCCAGCCCTTTGAGAAGTACTGAAATATACAGTTCTTCTTTACTTTTAAAGTAGAGATAAATCGTGCCCTTGCTCAACTCAGTCGCCTCGGCAATTTCATCGACTGTCGCCCGATCCAGGCCCTTGTCAAAAAAAATACCTTGCGCTGCGTTTAAAATGGCTTCTTTCCGGGCCAATTTCTCTCGTTCGCGTCGTTCTTGTACGCCCATGGTGCTCCTCTGGAACGGTTATTTATAAAATGACTGAAAGTCAGTCTGTAAACTATAGGATGTTAATGACTATTAGGCTGTCAAGTTTTTTTTGCAAGGGCGAGAAAATAGTTCTGTCGCGCTGCGTCCATCCCAAAAGAGCCGGCTGAAGAATATCAGAGCTGTTACCGCAATCGAGTGGTGCGCGTTGACACAAACTGATTCCTGGTGGAGTACATTCCATGGGGGGGCGGCGCGGTCGATGCTGGGATGTCCCGCTGGGGTATGTGTGCCTGAGGGACACGTTAAGAATTTTGACGGTTCCCTGGAAAATACTTGACAAGGGTGAAAATTGCTATCCATTGTGATGCCACACAATCGGATCCACAGAAGTGCGGAAGCGCAGCTCTCGCTGTCAAAGCTCCGCAGGTCAATCGAGAATGTTCGTTAGTGCAGTCCGCCTCGAAGGCGGCCTCCATCTCAGAACTTCCGGAAACGCCACAGGTGGAGGCCGCCCAGACCCTGTTCTGACACTCCTGAGACGAACAAATACCGGAATAAAGGGGAAAAACGATGAACCAGACAGCTAACCGGACACCCATCGAGGAACTCGAACGCCAATTAAAAAATGTGCTCCCCGGTTCGGCGGAAGATCGCGCATTGCGGCAGAAAATTCGAGATCTGAAAAAATCTTCAGGAGATACTTTATCCGCCATACCGCCTCCACCGCCGGACAAACAACCGGCCGCGTCGCTGCACCAAACCTATCTGTCCCATCTGCTGAAGACGAGCAGCCGTCTGGAGTTGAGCGGCATCGATCGCAAGGCTGCCGGGCAGAATCCGGAAACCTGTCTGAATCTCGCCACCATTTATACGGCTCTGCTGACGCGTAACACCGATATGGCCTTTGGTCAAGATCGCGGCACAGAGCGTCAGCTTTCAGCCCTGGATCTCGCCAACCGGCACAAATATCTCGTCCTGCTCGGGGAACCGGGCAGCGGCAAAAGCACCTTTGTCAAGTTTCTGGCCATGTGTCTGGCCGGCGAATTGCTCGAGAATTCCCGCGATTATCTGAAGTGTTTGACCGCCCCGCTGCCGGACGATGAAGGCAACGATCGCGAAGCAAACCAGCGCTGGGACTTTGGCGGCCTGCTGCCGGTGTTTATCACATTGCGCGACTTTGCAGCAGAGGGCTTGCCGCCGGTCGGTCAGCCGGCCACTGCCAGCCATTTCTGGACGTTTCTTTGCGCCAGACTGGAAGAGAGCCGACTGCATGGGTATGCCGGGACGCTGGAAGAGATGCTTCACAGGTATGGCGGTCTGTTGCTGCTGGACGGGTTGGATGAAGTGCCGGATGCCGCCCGGCGCCGGCCGCAGATTCGTGAGCTTATCGAGGACATTGTCAGAAGTTTTCCGCGCTGCCGCATACTGGTCACAAGCCGCACCTATGCTTATCAGGAGCAGAATTGGCGGCTGCCCGGTTTTCAGGATACGGTATTAGCGCCTTTTACACAGGGCCAGATCCGGCTCTGCACGCCTGGCGCGGCGGCAGCCTGCCGGAACAACGGGCCGAACTCTATGCCGAAGCCACGGACCTGCTGCTCGATTGGTGGGAATGTTCGAAAGTCGTTCGGGACGAACAGGGGCAGATCGTCAACTCTCAACCCAGCCTGACCGAACTGTTGCGGGTCGGCAAAACGCCGGTTGAACGGGTCTTACAGCAACTTGCCTTTCAGGCCCATCAAAGCCAGAAACAATTGGTCGGAACGGCCGATATTCCGGAAAGTGATCTGGTCTCAGCTTTATTAGGCATCAGCGATGAAGATCTCAAGCCCAGACAATTGATCAAATATCTGAACGAACGCGCCGGTCTGCTGGTTTCGCGCGGCGTGGAAGTTTACAGCTTTCCCCATCGCAGCTTTCAGGAATATCTGGCCGCCTGCTATCTCAGTCACCAGGACGACTATCCTGAGAATCTCACCAAATTGGTGTGCAGCGAGCCGAATCGCTGGCGGGAAGTCTTATTGTTGGCTGCCGCTCGTTTCTCCGAAGTTGCGATGATGTTCTGGGGGCTGGTGGATGCGCTCTGTTATCAGGATGTGACGGATGGTGAGAGGAATCCGCAACACGCCTGGGGAGCCTTGCTGGCAGGTCAGGTTCTGGTGGACAATGCACGTCTCAAAAACATCAGCCCTCCTCACCAGAAGAAAATGACCCGAATTCGGCAGTGGTTAGCGGCCATTTTAACAGAACAACAACCCCAAGATACCGCATTGCCCGTTGTCGAACGGGCCCTGGCCGGAAACGTACTTGCAGAACTTGGCGATTCGCGTCCCGGTGTCGGATTGCGGGATGATGGTCTGCCGGACATTACATGGTGTGAT
>PDWJ01003448.1_pt1 | contig 15139 bp, 11 predicted proteins | sample 1430881 | NCBI WGS metagenome assembly PDWJ01 (sample SAMN01162460, study PRJNA174530) | Oral metagenome, whole genome shotgun sequencing project. | biome: Marine environment; feature: Marine mammal; material: Swab sample of the gingival sulcus; isolation source: swab sample of gingival sulcus... | reverse complement strand
GTTATGTTGATTATTATCGCTGCATCCGTATTTGGCCAGTATATGAGCTGGGAGAGAATCCCCCATCTTTTAACAAAATCCATCCTGGCCATCTCAGACTCCGCCTGGGTTATTCTTGTAGTTATCAATATGCTGCTGCTGATCCTCGGTATGTTTCTCGAGGGTGGTGCGCTCTTGATTATCGTGGCGCCGCTGCTTGTGCCTGTCATCAAAACAATGCATATCGATCTCATCCACTTTGGTTTGATCATAATCGTCAACATCATGATAGGAGGTATAACACCGCCATTTGGATCAATGATGTTCACCACCTGTGCCATAACAGGCTCGACAGTCGGAGAATTTGTTCGGGAAATCTGGCCGTTTATTCTGTCACTGCTGCTGGTCTTGATTGTCGTGACCTACCTGCCATCTGTGGTGATGTTTCTTCCCAACCTGCTCTAAAACGAGGAAAGACAATGCTGCTTATCGGGCACAGGGGCTGTAATTATCCAGGATATAACCAAAACACCATTCGCGCCTTTGCAAAGGTGACCTCTGAAGGTGCACGAGCTATTGAGTTCGATGTGCAGCGGTGCAGTGACGGGCAGCTGGTGGTTGTCCATAACCTCGATCTGGCAGAGGTTTCCACAGGAAAAGGAGAGGTATCAAGCACTGACTCTCATTCAATAAAACAGCTCTATGCCGGTGATCCGGATCAGGGAGAAGATCGCATTCCGTTTTTACGAGATGTCTTTGATTTCTTCAGCTCCTGTCCGCAGGAAAGCAGACCAGCCATCCACATGGAACTGAAGGGAGAAAATACCGGATGGGCAGCAGGTGAATTATTCTATGAATACGTCAGGGATGGAAGACTTGTCCAGACTGATCTGCTGGCAAGTTCATTTAACTGGCAAGAGCTGGAGGCTCTGCGATCTGTGTGTCCCAATGCTGATATTGCCCTGCTTGACGGCGCAATCAGGCGTAACCTCCTGCTCCAGAAAACAGATGGGTTGGGCGAAGAATATTTCAGCAAAATCTTTGCCTACGGTAATGAAGAGTATATGCTGCCCAGATACCCAGGTCTTGAAGAAAACCTCGCTCTGCTCAATGAACAATGCGCTGATCCTGCAATCAGGCAAATACTTGCAAATGAAATTGCAAGCTGTCTGGCTGGCAACTATTACACTGACACCCTGCTCAACACTGCATGTGCCATGCAGGCTGTTTCAGTCAACCTCTGGTATCAAAGTATTTCACAACCATTTATCGACAAGGCGCACGAAAAAAACCTGAAAGTCTTTGTTTATACCGTTAATAATACAAGTAAAATGCAAGAGATCGCTGCCCTGAGCGTGGACGGCATATTCACTGATTTCTATGCTGATGGCATACGGGCCTTCACATAAATGAGAACATTTTTATAGTATAGAAGAGCTTGTACACGCAGCATGAACAAGCTGATAGGCAAGATTCAACTTCACCATGGAGAAAGAGCATGAAATATCAGATTACAGAGTATGCAAAAAAACGACATTCCGCAAAGGCATATGATCCCGGCAAAAAAATATCTACTGAGGATGTTGAACGAATAAAAGAACTGTTACGTTTCAGCCCCTCAAGCGTCAACTCCCAGCCCTGGCATTTTATTCTCACCTCAACACAGGAAGGGAAAGCGCGGGTTGCAAAGTCTACAGAACGTCTCTACCCATTTAATAAAGATGCTATTCTCAATGCTTCCCATGTCGTGGTTTTCTGCGGCAGGCAGGATATTGACGAATCCTATCTTGCAGCGATACTCGAACAGGAAGAAAAGGACGGAAGGTTTGCTGTTGAGGGGTTAAAAGAAAAAGTAAATTTCGCACGCAACAAATTTGTAAACATGCACAAGAAGGACCTCAAGGATCTGCCACAGTGGGTGGGCAAACAGGTCTATCTCAATGTTGGTCAATTCCTGCTGGGCGTTGCTGCACTGGGTATCGATGCAACCCCAATGGAAGGGATTGACCAGGCAATGCTCGATGAAGAGTTTCATCTTGCTGAACAGGGATACACCAGTCTGGTGGTAGTTACTCTTGGCTATCATGGAGAAGATGATTATAACGCCAAGCTGCCGAAATCACGTTTTCCTTATGATACGATAATAACAGAGATTTAACAAAAACTCCTATACCGGAGATCTCTCTGCCGCAACCAAGAAATAATGCAGGGTAACCTTGAAATACCTTACTGAGCAATATATCCCGCTTTTTCTGTTTTTAATCCGAAGCAGTTCATCTTCAATCTTTTTACTCAGTATTTATTATGCTATTTTAAATACTTATATATTTTATCTTAAAGAAAATCCTGGCTCGGATCCTTCTCAGGCGGTGGAAACAGCTCCTATTTCAAAGTCACCTCGTCTAATCAGCAAACGATCAAGCCAATCAGGGTCCATCTTGGGAATCGAGGAAAGCAGCAGGTTTGTATATTCATGATGGGGTGGTTGAAGGATCTCTTTTTTCGGGCCCATCTCCACTATCTCCCCTTGGAGCATCACCACAATTTCATCGGCTATGGCCTTCACTGTGGCAAGATCATGGGTAATGAAAAGATATGAGACATCCAGTTTTTTCTGAAGATCGAGTAATAATTTCAAAATATCTTCTGCCACCAGTTGATCGAGCGCGGAAGTGACCTCGTCACAGATGATCAGATCCGGTTCTGCGGCAAGAGCTCTGGCAATACAGATGCGCTGTTTTTCCCCGCCGGACAGCTCCGTTGGATAGCGATCGATATAATCAGCCGGCAGCTCTATCTGGTCGAGCAACTCAAGAATCCTTTTTTCACGCGCCTTTGCACCCATCTGAAAATAGAACTGTAGCGGACGCCCAATAATTTTGCGGATCTTTTGACGTGGATTCATCGCTGTATCCGGCATCTGATAAATCATCTGTAATCGTTGCAGGTCGACTCTTTTGCGATCTTTGAGAGCCGGTGGAAGCTGCCGTGAACGAAAGAAGACTGTTCCATTTGCTGGCGGCAGCAAACCGGTAATAACCCGCGCCAAAGAGGATTTCCCGCTGCCCGATTCTCCGACAAGAGCAACTGTCTGCCCTTTATAGATTTGCAAATTAATATCTGAGAGCACTTTGTCGCTGCCGTTGTACGTTGCATCGACATCACTGATTTCCAAAACCGCCTCCTTTTCCCTGGCATCTCTACTCTTACCGGTAGTAAACGAACGTACCCGCAACAGATCGCGAGTGTACTCTTCTCTGGGATGTGCGAGCATCTCGCGGGCATCATTTTCCTCAACCAGCAGACCGTCACGCAGCACCATGATCCTGTCCGAAAGCTGGGCGACCACTGCCAGGTCATGGGTAATATAGATGGCGGCAGTATTATACAACCGGGTGATTTCCTTGATAGCTGCCAGCACCTCTATCTGGGTGGTGACATCCAGAGCTGTGGTTGGTTCATCAAAAACGATGATATCCGGACGGCAACTCATGGCCATGGCCACCATGGCCCTCTGCAATTGACCGCCACTCACCTGATGCGGAAAGCGGTAGCCAATATTTTCCGGGTCAGGCAGCAACAACTGATCGTAAATGGTGATTGCAGTGCTCTCAGCCTCTGAAAACGTCATTAGCCCATGCTGAACCGGCCCTTCAGCAAACTGGTGAATCAGGCGATGAGCAGGGTTAAACGATGCTGCTGCACTCTGAGCCACATAGGCAATGCGGGCACCGCGGATCGAACGCAGATCGGCATCACTTGCCTCGGTGAGTTCCTCTCCCTTGAAACGTATTGAACCTGAGGTAATACGGCAACCAACTCGGGCATAGGCCATGGAGGCAAGCCCCAGGGTTGACTTGCCAGCCCCTGATTCGCCAATCAACCCCAGCACCTCTCCCTTTTTAAGAGAAAGATCGATACCCTTTACAATGGGAAGCCACTGCTCATCGCTGCAGCCTTCTATCACTATATTTTTAATTTCAAGCAGATTGCTCATACCCTTTTCCTTGATAACGGCTGGTAAAGCCATGAATCAATCTTTTAACCCACTTGCCAGATGCAGCACCCAGTCTACAATCAAATTTACACCCACTGTCAAAAAAGCGATGGCGGCAGCCGGCCAGAGCGGGGTGAAAATCCCAAAGGTAATGGCACCGGCATTCTCCCTGACCATCCCTCCCCAGTCTGCAGCTGGCGGCTGCAGGCCAAGGCCCAGAAAACTGAGTGCCGCGATAAATAAAAACACAAAGCAGAACCTGAGGCCAAACTCTGCCACCAATGGTGGCATGGCATTGGGCAAGATCTCATGACACATTACCCACCATATTCCCTCGCCGCGCAAACGGGCTGCTTCAACAAAATCCATCACCTCAATATCCATAGCCACCGCCCGTGAAAGTCTGAACACCCTGGTGGAATCGAGCAGGGCAATTACCACAATGAGTGCAGGAATAGAGGTGCCTACCACCGATAAAATCATCAATGCAAAGATAAGTGTTGGGAATGACATAATAATATCTATAAACCTGCTTAACAGCTGGTCCAGCCAGCCGCCCACAGTGGCAGCAAGAAAACCCCAGCTGACACCAAAGAGAAAAGAGAGAGCAGTTATCAGAAATGCGATGGCGATGGTGTTCCTCGCACCATAGAGCATACGCGAGAAAAGATCACGGCCCAGACTGTCAGTACCAAGCAGGTAGGTGGAATCTGCTGGCAACCAGACATCACCTGCCATTTCAGTCTCTCCAAAAGGGGCAAGAACCGGGGCAAAAATCGCTGCAATCAAGGTAAGCAGAACCATGAATATACCAATTTTTGCACTCCAGGGAGCCATTCGTAATGTTTTCAAAAATATGCTCATAGCCCCTCCTCACCGTGGATTTCTCAGTCGCGGATTGCTCAGAATTGAAAGGGTATCCGCCACCAGGTTCAGAAAGATATAGGTGGCAGCAAATATCAGACCGCTGGCCTGTACTACAGGCAGATCCCGTTTAGCCACCGAGTCAACCAGCAGCTGGCCCAGTCCCGGGTAGACGAAAACCACCTCAACGATAACCACCCCCACCACAAGATAGGCCAGGTTCAACGCGATGACATTGATAACTGGCGACAGGGCATTAGGAAAGGCATGCAGGGCGACAACCCGTAACCGCTTCAAACCCTTGAGGTTTGCCATCTCAATAAAGGGGCTGGAAAGGATATTGATAATAGCCGCCCTGGTCTGCCGCATCATATGAGCCACTACCACGAGTGTCAGAGTCAGGGCTGGCAAAAAGACAGCATAAAGCTGCTCAGCTAAACTCATATCCTCATTGATATTTGCTATACTGGGGAAAAATGTCCATTTCACCGCAAACAGGGCGATAAGAATGTAGGCCACAAAAAATTCAGGAAAACTTATTGCGCTCAATGTCACGATAGACAAAAAGCGATCGAAAATCGAATTTCTATAGAGTGCTGCTGCTATCCCAAGAGCCACAGCCAGGGGGACTGAAACCATGGCCGCAATGGCGGCCAGAAAAAGCGTGTTACCAAAACGCCAGATGATCATGTCGACGATGGGGCGGCCGGTGGCCAGTGAATTACCAAAATCACCGTGTAAAAAACCACCGAGCCATGAAACGTACCGCTGGTATGACGGCAAATCCAGCTTGAGTTCCTTACGAAAGGCGTCAACGGCCTCGGGTGTGGCACTCTGGCCAAGGACAGCCTGGGCCAGATCACCCGGCAGGGCCTCAACACCGACAAAAATCAGCAGAGAAATCACCAGCAGGGTGATACCTCCGAAAAAAACACGCTGAACAACAAGTGATGTAACACTGTTCTGTACAAAAAAAGACATCATCTGTAAAGGCGTTGACCATCTTTGGTCACCCGTCGCGACAAGTGCTGCTGGTACGACAATCCTTCTGAAAAATTGATCTGGCCACCCTGCCGTATCGCGTATCCGGCAAAGCGGTGCTTCGTCGCTAAATATTCTATTTGAACCACCACCGCTCGGCGGCCTTATTGCCATCGAGATCCCAATTCACAGCCAGTTTTCCATGACCAACCTTATCACTACAAGCTGAGATATCAGCAGCAAACACTGGCACAATGGTTCCGCCATCGTTACTGCAGATTTCCTGCATATCGTGATACATGGCTCGACGCTTCTCATCGTCAAGTTCACTGCGGGCTGCCACCAGTAACTGGTTGAACTTCTCGTTTTTCCAGTTCGTATCGTTCCAGGGAGCATCAGCAGCATAGGCCGTCGAAAACATCATGTCTTCGGTGGGGCGTCCTCCCCAATACACCGGGCAGAACGGCTTTTTCATCCAGACATTGGACCAGTAACCATCATTTGGTTCACGGACCACTTCGATAGTGATACCCGCTTTTGCTGCCTGCTCCTTATAGAGAACTCCGGCGTCAACAGCGCCTACAAAGGCGGCATCAGCAGCGTGAAATGTAAATGCGGCATCACTCAGGCCCGCCCGTTTAAGGTGAAACTTCGCCTTATCCGGGTCATAAGACCGCTGCGGCAGATCAGCGGCATGATAGCGGTTCGATGCACTGATGGGATGGTCGTTGCCCACACTGCCATATCCCCGCAGGATAGTTTTCACCATCTGCTCTCTATCCACCGCATATTTCAAGGCCATCCGAACATCGTTATTGTCATAGGGAGCCCTATCAACCAGCATGGCAAAGGTATAGTGTTTGAATCCGTCCTGTCTCAGTAACTCAAGACCAGGCATTCGTTTAAGAAGATGAACTGTCTTGAGTTCACAGCGGTTCATGACATCCACCTGGCCAGTTTTCAGGGCATTTGTTCTGGCGTTGACATCATTGATGGCTATAATTTCCAGTTCATCAAACCAGCCGCGATCCGATTTGAAATAATGTGGATTTCGGTCAGCAAAAGCCCTGACACCTGGTTCAAAACTCTTGAGAATATAGGCTCCCGTGTAAATACCATCCAGGAAATCACTGTCTTTGGGACCGATAACCAGATGATAATCGCTCATCAGGTATGGAAAATCCGCATTTCCACTGTCCAGTTCAAACACAACCGTAAACTTATCATCTTTAGTGATATTGGTGATCGCTTTAACCAGTCCCTTGGCTCCCGATTTAGAATCTTTCGTCCGGTGACGGTTGATCGAAAAAATAACGTCATCGGCATCCATGGTCTTACCGTTATGAAATTCAACTCCCTGACGGAGCTTAAAAATCCATTTTGTTGCGCCAGCTTCAGCCTGGTAGCTTTCCGCCAGCTCGGGAACAGGTTTATTGTCGGCATCGATTTCCACCAGGGTGTTACCAAGGACTCCAAAAATCAGATTTCTGGCCATGGTATCCGTGATCAAGGCTGGATCAAGAGTATCGGTAGTGGAACCACCTGAGAGTCCCATGCGAAAACGCCCTCCACGTTTTCGATTATCTGCAGCTAAGGCTGAACCAGGAAAAGGAGTCGGTCCCGTGGTTGCAGCAACCCCTAATGCTGACATACAAACGATAAAATCTCTTCTTGTTATAAGACCTTTTCTTAGCTTTTCCCCCATATTTTCAACCATATGCATAACAATCTCCTTTCGTTTAAGCCGGAAAATGCGATGGGTGGACAATGAGCCGGTTGATATTTCCGGAAATTGCAGATTCGTTTTTTATACTCTAGAAATCATCTGGTGACAGAAGAGGGGAAGGGAAGTTGCAAAGTGAGCAACCATATTCCTCACCTGCCAAAATCTGAAAATGTCTTAGAGAAAAGACACCAACAACACACCCTGGTAATGGTTGTTTCTGGGGGAAAACTGATATAAGGCTACATCCTTACCGATTTGTATCAGTTTCGATGGTATAGTAACGTGAAGCAAAACCTGTGTCAACCGCCTATCTCCAAATGGCTGGCAACTGGCGAGAAAAATTTATCTCTTCTAATCAAAATAATCTATCTTCTTTCAATAAGATAGTTTTTTACATACGATCCTGTCACACGCCAAGGAACCATTAAAAGGACCTTTAAAAGACCTTGTATTCAGCAAGCAAAAGGTATGTATACCTGTCGCTACCTATGCATTCAATATTTTTTCCAGGATTATTCTCGAAATCAGATAGGTGGGCACAATACCATCCTCCCCCATCGGGCCAGAGGCCAATGTTTCTCCGCTGATCAGCGGGTTATCAGATGCATAGTAGGCATATCGTACCCGCATGCCAGGTTTTATATGATCCTGGATTTCAGCAGCGCTTATTGCCCGCTGATAATGTCCACCCTCCATTTCCAGGCCAATGGCCCTCCATGATGAAGAGTGGAACCTTTCCAGTACATCCCGGTTTTGCAGGGAGGTACCAAGCACTGTAATCATGGGGCCACAATAGACATCCACCTCTTCATTAAAATCATCAGGGGAGAGATCATTTGCCAGGATATAATTATGAGGTGTTCCTTCCATGACATGCGCTGTGGCAAGCATGATATCACCTTTCTTCCCCGGCAATATACCGGCCTTGCCCATAATAGATATAGATTCAACATTAAAAACAACCTGACCGGACTCTGAATCAAAAGGGGCGAGCAATTCATCCATCACCTCATAGGCCTGGGTACCAAAGGCATAATCCATAACAATAATAACCGGTTTTTCTTGTCGGATATATTCCCAATCAACCCGCACCTTCTCATGCACACAACTTTTTTCCAGTTTATCGGTATCAATAATCTGCACATCCACACTTGAACCTGACTTATCCAGGTGTTTGGAAAAACCATACTCAATTGCATGAACATCAACATCAATATCGTTTTCCAGGATCTGTCTCACCATTTCATAGCAGTCTGGGGAGCTGGTTATATTATTCTTTTTCAGAGCACGAGGGCCATAGAGCAGGTTCCTGATCGAATGCATGTTGGCACTGATGATATGAATCGGTCTTTCTGTAAGACCGAAGGCAACTATTTTCTTCTTTATTGCATCAGCCCAGATCGTGGCATATCTGTGATGGCCAAGCACCTCCTGCAGCGACGGTGTAAAAAAAATAGCCAACAGGTCGTCATTGGACTCATTTTCCGCAATCATCCGCTGGCCAAGCCCAAAAATGATACGAAACAGGCCATTATTATATCCGCCTTCTCTGTTTTTTTCTAAATTCTGGTACGTTTCCCGGGTCTCCTTGTATGTACGCCCAAGAATAATGGATACATTCCACAGGGCCTGATCGAGCTCAGCCCCTTCAGGTTCCTTTTCCTGCTCGACCAGTTTTCTCAGACTGCACCATTCCTGACTCTGCTCAGGACTCACCGTTTTTATCTGATTATATATTTTCTGAGCCTCTATGTTCAAGAACGTCAGATGCGTCAGGATATCATAAATTTCCGAGCTACCCCGCGTTACCACAAAACACATCTCCTTTTCAGAGACAACATAACTGACCCGTCTTCTGGCAAGTGGCTTTATCTCTTGAAAGGATGTGTCTTTCAATTCCTCCTGGGCAGTAAGAACGATCTTACTGCACTTTTCAATACCACGTGGCAGCCTGTTAATTACATATTCCAGCCCCTTCAACTCTACAATCCTTGGATCACTCATCGAACCATAGATCTCCGGGCTGAACTGTCTGAGTGCATCTTCCAGCTTTCTGCCGGTTTTTCCAGAAGGGTTATAAGAACCCCGTAATATTAAAGAATCGGCCAGTGTTTTGTAAGTGGCAATTGCGGTTCTTGCCCGCTGGGCCTTTGTCAGCTCTTCCATATCTCTATCTCCGCGGTACAAAAAAAGAATGTACCACATGTGCAAATTTAATGTATTATCAAAAAAGTATGAAATTCCGACCTGCAATCACTCTTTTTCAGAAACGGGCAAGGGGCCAAACAGGGTATCCGTCAACTTCACGTACCATGCCGCAGACTGTACCTGAATGATATAGGCAAGGGCAATCACCAGAGCCGCATCAGCACCCATCTCACCAAAGGCATTGATGGCAATTGCCAGGGCAATGGAAAGGTTACGCATTACTGTACCGTAGACAAGGGCGATACCATCGCCTCTGTTGAAAAAGCTCCGGCCAACAACGGTGGAGAGAACGAAATTCACCATATACAGTATCAACAGGGGAATGAAAATCAGCAGCAGCTGGCCCGGTTCTGCAACAATGGTCTTCGCCTTCAATGACATGGCAACAAAGACAATTCCCAGCACTCCAATGGTAGACATGGCCGGAAATCGGGGAGCTATCCTCTTTTTAAAGTCAGCCATTTTATATTTTTTTAACAGTGATTGCCTGGTAACATAGCCAAGTGCCATGGGTAAAAAGACGATGAGAGCAATCTGCTGCATAACCTTCAAAAGATTCACCTCAACGGTGGTCCCAAACATCGCACTCACATAAAAGGGAGTGACCAGCGAACCAACAGTCAAACCTATGACCGTCATATTAATAGCCGCTCCCATGTTCCCTCGGGCAAAACCAGTCCATGAAATAGTCATGCCGCTGGTGGGCAGAAGAGAGGCAAGAAAAAGGCCAAGTGCCATGTAGGGTTGATCTGCAAAAAACAGTTTGCCGAGGAAAAATGCCACAAAGGGGATAACAGCAAAGTTGATCAACAAGGCTCCACCCTGCAATTTCAACCTCAGCCCCTGCTGCAGATGCTTGATATTCAGGGTCACCATCATGGGATAGACCATCAAAAAGGTAAGCGGAATAATCAACATTTTCATTGAGGCCACCACCCCTGTATCCATGACTGCACCAAAAACGAGTCCCGCAACCATAAAAACAGGAATGGCAAAGACTAAGCTTTTATTGATACGAATTAAAAATTTCCACATGGGATTCTCCTTAAAAACACAAATTGCTCATTGATAGTCATGCGAGAACATCATGCAAAACCTTATTTTTCTCTTTTGCTTATATTAAATCACATAAATCTGGAAATATATAAAAAAATAGGATATCTCTCTTTATTATCATGAGCATAAACGAACGTTCCAATCCATCCATCTTACAGGTATTGCAGGAGAACTACATACAATGACAACAATATATAATGATCTTCCAGAAACCATCGACTGCGAGAAACAATATGTCTTTTACCTTCATGGCCTCATTGTGGAAAAAGCGGGAATCCGTCCCTATAATGAAGAGCATGGCTACTATGAATATGAAAAAATCGTTGCTGCCCTGGCAGGTCTTGGAGCTGTAGTTATCAGCGAGGTACGGCCGGACGGCACCGAAATCCTTCCCTATTCAGAGAAAGTATGCTCGCAGATAACCACCTTGCTGGAACGGGGAGTCCCAGCTGAAAATATCATGGTCGTTGGTGCATCAAAAGGCGGGGTTATAGCCTCCTACGTTTCTTCCACCCTGAAGAACATGGAACTATTCTTTGTTTTCCTTTCAGGCCTGTTTGAAGACTGTCTCAAAGATGAGCAACTCACCTTGTATGGCAATGTACTCTCCATCCATGACAGTTCCGATACACTTTCCATTACACCGGAACTGTATTTCAAACGCTCGGAGGGTATGGGCTCATTTAAACAGCTCACTCTTGATCTCAACCTTGGTCATGGACTTATCTATCAACCAAGACCAGAATGGCTCGAGCCCATTGCTGCAATGATGACAAAATAAAGGTGACAACCGTGTTTACGCTTTCAGGTATGCACACTTATTTTTTCCAGTAGGTGAAGTTGGGGGCACTGCTTATTTTGTCCAAATTACAGCTCAGGAACCCCTGACGGAACGAGGCATACAAAGACAAAATCGTTCTCTCCCTGGTTTTTCAGCTGATGCTCTTCACCTGCCGGGATAAAGATAGCCGTACCGCTTGTCACAGCCTGGTATTTACCGTCTCTGAAAACAGCCCCTGCTCCTGCGTAAATAAAAATCTCATGTTCCCAGTCATGCGTGTGTTTTGGGGTAAATCCGCCGGGAGCGATGGTAAACACACGCATACAAAAATTCTCTGCCTTATCCGCTTTACCGATAGCGACCCGTCCTGTAACACCTTGTACCGCCTTTCCTTCAAACTGTGTCTCCGCGATATCCTGATAGTGTGATATTTTCATATAATTCCTTCTGTACGTTTGATTTTTTTCAGAAAATGCTGGTTATTTATAGAGACTTTAATGGCTCATTAAACAAAAAATCAGGCGAAAACATAAACCTACAACCCGAATCTTTTTTTGATCACACAATTTGAATAGCACCAGTGTCTGATGTTGTAAATGTTCCCTCAAGGCTGTATCTTGAGCCGGGGTAGTATAAGGTACTTTTCGTTGCAATCTGCTGATATGACCATGTCTTCCGGTAGAGAGCGAGACATGGCTCTGCAGCATTTATGTCGAGTAATTCCCGTATCCAAGAGGGCGGAATAAGAGCTTCGACAACATGCTGTATCTTTTCCACCGGGGCAGCTTTCAATAAATATTGTGTAGTGGCTGTTTGTGTAAAATCCTGTTCAATATATCCGGGAAAGATCTTGGGATTGACAATTCTGTCCTCCATAAGAATTGGAAGGCCGTCTGCCTTGTGAACAACTATCGAATGAAAGACACTGCTGTATGGCTTGAGTTCCATTTGATCTGCAAGCTCCAGGGACGCTTTTTCTTCACACAACAGACGCACATCAGAGGAATACTCACATCCTTTATTTCTTATTTCTTCGGCGATGGATTTAATCTCCAGCAATGCAGATTGAGATTTGGCTGGAGCAATAAAGGTCCCGTTTCCCTGTTTCCGTATAAGGTGCCCGGAATTTGTCAGTTCCCTGAGAGCTCTATTCACTGTCATTCGTGAGGTTTGGAAGGTGTCAACCAGCTTTGCCTCTGATGGTATCTTCTGATGAACCAGCCACTCTCCTGAATCAATTTTATGCAGGATATACTCCATTATCTGCCGATACATGGGGAGCGTATTTTTTTCGATGTTCATAATTTTTCTACATTTTCTCTGTCTTTTGCTCTACTCAACCTGTCTGTTCGCCAAAAAATTGGGTTCTAAAGGGATGTTTATACAGGGTTTCGTAAATCACTTTTACGTATATTCATATTTTATTATATAGACATATTTTTTTGCATTTGTATATATAAAAAATTTAGGAAAACCACAAAAACAACCCTGTTATATTTTTTTATTTAAAAATATAAATCCTATAATAACTTGGCCTTAGGCAACTTTAACAAAGTTGATAAGTATAAATACACCTGCTAAAAAGGGGAGACAGAAAAAATTACTTGTATATACAATTAGACAGTGGTATTTTTCTCTCATACAAAACGAACTTCACAACCCAATTAACCCAGTAGAGGAATACGCGATGATTACAAACGATCAGGTAAAACAATCCATGAAATTACATCTTGACGCAGCTCTTCCAGAGAAAAAGTCTTTCCAGGATGGTCTGAGAAGAGCTCCAAACCGCGGTTTTCGACTGACTCCGGAACAAACTAAAGTCGCACTGAAAAACGCACTGCGCTACATAGCCCCCGAACACCATGCGGAGCTTATCCCGGAGTTTTTGGAAGAGCTGAAACAGCATGGTCGAATTTACGGCTATCGTTTCAGGCCAGCAGGGGCATTTAAGGCAAAAAATATAGACGAGTATAAGGGGAAATGTCTTGAAGGAAAGGCCTTTCAGGTGATGATTGATAACAACCTCGATTTCGATGTCGCCCTCTATCCCTATGAGCTGGTCACATACGGTGAAACCGGCAGTGTCTGTTTGAACTGGATGCAGCACACCTTAATTAAAAAGTATCTTGAAGAGTTGACCGACCAGCAAACACTGGTCATGCAGTCAGGTCATCCTTTAGGTCTTTTCAATTCCAGCCCTGATCAGCCCCGTGTTATCATCACAAATGGTCTAATGGTCGGACTGTATGATAACCCTGAAGATTGGGAAATAGCTGCTCAGATGGGCGTATCCTCCTATGGTCAGATGACCGCCGGCGGCTGGATGTATATCGGCCCTCAGGGTATCGTGCATGGCACATACAACACTTTGCTCAATGCTGGCAGGCTCGAGTGCGGCGTTGCCGCTGATGGCAACCTGGCTGGTCTTCTCTTCGTCTCTTCAGGACTTGGTGGAATGAGTGGAGCCCAGCCCAAGGCAGCAAAGATTGCAGGAGCTGTTTCCATCACTGCCGAGGTGGATTACTCGAGAGTGAAGACCCGCCACGAACAGGGATGGGTTGATGTGGTCTCTGATGACCTGCAAGAAGTTTGCGAACATGCGATAAAAGCTGTTGCAACAAAAGAGAACACCTCGATCGCCTACCATGGTAACGTCGTTGATCTCTTGGAATATCTTGCCGACAACAAGGTGAAAGTTGACCTGCTGTCTGATCAAACCTCCTGCCATGTCGTATACGACGGCGGCTACTGCCCGCAGGGGATCAGCTTTGAAGAACGTACACGTCTGCTCGCCGAAGACAGAAAAAAATTCATCGAACTGATCAATAAAAGCCTGGCACGCCATATAGAAGCTGTTGAACGGCTTTGCAAGCAGGGAACCTTCTTCTTTGATTATGGAAACGCCTTTTTAAAGGCTGTTTTTGATGCCGGTGTCACTTCAGTTTCTAAAAATGGTGTCGATGCCAAGGATGGCTTTATTTACCCTTCCTATTTTGAAGATATCATGGGGCCTATTTTCGACTACGGTTATGGCCCGTTTCGCTGGGTCTGCCTAAGCTGTGACCCAGAAGATCTAGACAAGACCGACCAGGCGGCGATGTCATGCATTGATCCCGATAGACGGGCAGAGGATCGTGACAACTATATCTGGATACGCGATGCGAAAAAGAACAAACTTGTTGTTGGAAGCCAGGCAAGGATTCTCTATTCAGATGCCAAGGGCCGTATGAACATCGCGCTCAAGTTCAATGAGATGGTACGAAATAAAGAAGTCGGCCCGATTATGCTTGGCCGCGACCACCATGATCCGGGCGGAACGGACTCACCTTTCAGAGAAACGGCCAACATCAAGGACGGCAGTAACGTCTGTGCCGATATGGCAACCCATTGTTTTGCCGGAAACGCTGCAAGGGGAATGTCTCTGGTCGCCCTTCACAATGGCGGCGGTACCGGTATTGGAAAGGCCATCAACGGCGGATTTGGCCTGGTACTTGATGGCAGCAGCCGGGTTGACGAAATTATCAAATCAGCGATGACATGGGAC
>PDWJ01003446.1_pt1 | contig 15145 bp, 16 predicted proteins | sample 1430881 | NCBI WGS metagenome assembly PDWJ01 (sample SAMN01162460, study PRJNA174530) | Oral metagenome, whole genome shotgun sequencing project. | biome: Marine environment; feature: Marine mammal; material: Swab sample of the gingival sulcus; isolation source: swab sample of gingival sulcus... | reverse complement strand
AGCAGAGAGTGAAGATGAATTATCTTCGCGTTTCAAAACAGAGAATTCTTCCTCCAATGCCGGATTCTCTTTCAACTCCTCCTGCAAGGCGTTCACTATTTCGAGATGATTAAGCTGCAGGAGTCCTATCGCCTGACGAAGCTGCTGGGTCATCACCAGCTTCTGGGCAAGTTTGAGCTGCTGTCTGAGTTCAAGAGCCATAACGTGTTGGTCTACATGCGGAAATTCTGACCAAAATATTTTTTACGAGCTACCTCACTGGCGATAATATCTTCCGCAACGCCACTGGTGAGGAGCTCTCCGGAGTCCATGATATAGGCAAAGTCACAAACCTGGAGAGTTTCCCTCACATTATGATCAGAAATAAGAATTCCTAATCCTTTCCGCTTGAGACTTTGAATAAGTTTTTGCAGCTCATTGACCGCCAGAGGATCAATTCCGGCAAAAGGTTCATCAAGAAGAATAAACTCAGGACGTGTTGAAAGAGCGCGCATAATCTCAACCCGCCGTCGTTCTCCTCCAGAAAGTTCACTTCCCTTGTTGTCTCGAAGATATTCAATGCCCAAATCTTCAAGCAATTCGTCAATACGAAAGGCAATCTCTCGACGAGAGAAACCAAGTGGTTCAAGAATAATTCTCACATTATCCTCTACTGACAGTTTTTTAAAAACAGATGGTTCCTGCGCCAGGTAAGAGATTCCACGTTGAGCCCTCTTATGAATTGGCAGACTGGTAATCTTTTCACCACCAAGAATGATCTGACCTCCATCCGGTCGGATAAAACCGGCAATAGAATAAAAGGTGGTCGTCTTTCCCGCGCCATTTGGACCAAGAAGCCCAACGACCACTCCGGTATTCACCTGCAGACTGACCCCGTTCACCACCGTTCGGGGGCCATAATTTTTACTGATTTTCTTGACTTCAAGAACAGACATTTTTCTACTTCTGAAGAATTGTCATTTGCACCCGGCCGCCCTGCTTCTTTCCACTCTCGTCGACAGAACTTTTTCCCGCAATAACTTCCGATCGACCTTCGTCAAGATAATGGACAATCTTGTTACCGCTTACCATGTTTTGCCCCTGCCAGGCCTTGGCATTCCCGGAGAGAATGATCTGACGTCGAGCCTCTAGATATTCCATTTGATCAGATGTCCCCAGCCACTCACCTCGGGTAATTTCAACATTACCCGTGCAGACCATCTTTTCAACCTGCTGTTTTTGCTGAACATCTTTTTGCTGTTTGGGCATATTCTTTTCAGGACTATAATAGACAACCATTTCATCAGAACGAATACGAACATCTCCCTGTTTAACATCAACATTCCCTGAAAAAGTGACAAAATGTGAATTCTCTGCTGCCGCCATTCTGTCTGCACTGATAGTGATCGGATACTCTGTTGCCTCACTAAAAGAAGAAAAAAATAACAAGACTGCCATCATCAAGTAACACCGCACGAGAGATAGAACTGGTTTCATCAAAAACTCCTCAACAAAAAAACTGGTTAAAAAATTGCATAGAAAAAAGTATTTTATCGTAATGGCAGGAAAAAGTAAAGGAAGGCAGCGAAATCGGTCTTGAAAAAACTTCGCTCAAACACCGGCAAAAGGAGGCTGGTTACATGCCGCCCGAGAAACAATCGATCCCGCGAAAATTATCAGATGACGTTTGCAACTATTTTTTCACCTTTTCGGTAAAGGTGCGGGGCGAAAACAAGTTCCTTCCCGAATTCCACTGAGCGAAACTATCTCAAGCTCACCTTGCCGTTTAAACCAATGAATAACGCCTTCTACCAGCCGCTCAGGAGCAGAAGCACCTGCAGTGATACCAATTTTTTCCACTCCCTTCAGCCAGGACAGGTCAATATCACGAAAATCATCGATAAGATAGGATGGTCTTTCTCTCCGCAATGCAATTTCTTGAAGACGATTCGAATTCGAACTGTTTTTTGAACCAACCACCAGCACAAGCTCGACCTTGTCTGCCAAATCTCGTACCGCGTCCTGGCGATTTTGTGTAGCAAAACAAATATTGGATTTTGGTCCACGAATTTGCGGGAACCGACGCTTCAACACCTCTATTATACCAGCGATATCTCTTTCAGTCAGGGTTGTCTGAGTAACATATCCGACCTTTCCCGGGTCTTGCACAACGACATTCTCCGCCTCTTCTTCCGAAGAGATAACCTGTACTCGCTCACAAACCCTGCCGGCTGTCCCTTCAACTTCCGGATGATTATGATGACCAATAATCAACACATCACAACCTTCTCTGTGGTAACGTTCGACCATCCGATGTACGCTCGTTACCAGCGGACAGGTTGCATTTACCCGATGCAGACCAAGTTTTGCCGCGTATTCTTCCACCGCCAAACTTACCCCATGAGCACTGAAAATCACAACTTCTCCGCGGGGAACAACTGCGAGATGTTCAACAAACACCGCACCTTCTTTCCTCAATTCCTCAATAACATGTTTGTTATGGACAATTTCATGCAGTACATAAACAGGGGCTCCATACTCTGCAAGACTCCTCTTGACCGTTTCTATTGCTCGTTTTACTCCAGCACAAAAGCCCCTTGGAGAAGCGAGAAAAACCTGTCTCTTTTCCATCAGCGGATCTCCACGCCATCAGTCGCAAGAGCATGTTTAACCGCATTAATAGCAACCTCTTTCCTGTGGAAAATACCGGCGGCAAGTCCCGCTTCCACCTTTGTTTTTTGGAATAACTCAACAAAATGCTCTGTTGTGCCAGCACCACTGGATGCAATAACGGGAAGAGAAACCGCATCTTTGACCTGGCGGATAAGTTCAAGATCAAAACCACTGCCAGTGCCATCCTTATCGATACAGTTGAGGAGAATTTCACCCGCTCCAAGCTGTTGACAGGCGACAACGAGTTGGACAACATCAAGATCACGACCTTCCCGACCACCTTTGACCGTACACTGATACCAACAATACGATTCCCCCTGCGGTCCGGGGATAGTGGTCTTGATAGCTGCATGCGACGTATCCGCAGCAGAACCGACATAAACCCGACGAGGATCAACGGAGATAACAACAGCTTGCGCTCCATACACCTGAGAGATCTGTTCTATGGAGCTTTTTCCGTTCTTTTCACCGTTTCGCCAGAATTCTTCTGCAGCATATACCGCATCACTGCCAATAGAAATTTTATCCGCTCCTGCGCGAAAATAGGCGGCCGCAACATCCAGGGCAGAATAAGCTTTTCCTTGACTGTCAACAAATGCGCGGATACCGCCCCCAATAGTAATAGGGACAAAAACATTTTTAGAACATTGTTGTAAAAGATCAATCATCGGTTGATCTTTTAAAGGAAAACTGCGAAATCCAGTAATATTGAGAAAGGCGATCTCATCAGCTCCCTCTTTATAGTACCGACAGGCGAGAGCTACGGGTTTTCCGAGATTACGGACTTCTCCAGCGGATCGGACATCATATTGATCTCCCTTGGTGACCACCAGATCACCAGAATCATTACTGCGGACATCAAGGCAGGCAATAATTCGTTTTGCGATTTTGGTCTGCTCAACCTTTTCTTTTGCCTCTCTTTTTATCAACGTGATCTCTTCCCAATCATCAAGAAAATTTCCAAGAATATTCAAACCCGCCTGACCACTTTTTTCAGGATGAAACTGAAATGCCGCAACCCGATCTTTTTTTACTGCCGAGACAAATTCACAACAGTAGTTTGTGCGAGCGAGAATCCACTCTGCTGGAGTCTCATCAACAGGAGCGTAAAACGAGTGGACAAAATAGAGTTTTTCATTTTGATACTGATTAAAAAGATGAGAATTCCGGTCGAGCTTTATCCCATTCCAGCCAATTTGCGGGACAGACCTCTCGCCATCAGGAAAACGGCATATTCGTCCTGGAATAACGCCAAGACCAGCTATCCCGGGAGATTCTTCGCTCTCCTCATAAAGTGCCTGCAACGCGACACAAATACCGAGAAAAGATTTTCCCTCAAGAATCCGTCGACGGAGAGGTTCCAGATATCCTTTCACCCTCAATTGCTCCATTACCAGGCCAAAACTGCCAACTCCGGGAAAGAGTATTTTTTCTGCTTCAAGAATATCCTGAGGAGAGGTAACGTCCTCAATATCACAGCCCAGACTGAGCATGGCGTTACGGATGCTGCGCACATTTCCCGCACCATAATCAAGCAGTGCAACCTTCATTGATTTTCCTCGTTGAGCAAAGAATAATAGCTTCCTTCCGCACATTTTTTGCAGAGAATACGACCATCTCTTTCCACATCACGACAGTCCTGTACCCAATCCTCACACTGCTCACATTGTACTCTTCGTCCAGGTCTCCCTGGCATATCCATTGGCGGAATTGTCACCATCACTTTTTCGATTTTAAATAATTCATGCTGGGGCATAATCTTGTACGCTTCCAACTGGCGCGCATATTTATTCTCAATTTCTGCGCAATACTTTTTTGAATATTGCCTGGCTTCTTCCCGGGCCGTTATCCGCACGGCATTACCGGTATCAAGATTAACAAAGGTTGCTGCCATCACACCATGATCGACAAATTTTAAAGAACGTTTACCCAGACTACATCCTGTCACCGATTGTATCGCATCGGTCGCGCAGCGATCAATTTCAACGATAGTATAAAGCTTTTTCCGATCATCACCTTTGGGATCATCTATTTCAAGAAGAGAAAGAGCCAACATCGCCATCCGCACGCCAATCACCTGGCCGGCACAGAGATGACCATGAAGATGAGTGGAGATATCAAGTAAAGTTTCAAAGCGTTCCATAAAATATTACTGTAACAGGTTCAAAAAAATACAGACACCGACCTTATTTTTACAGGCTGAAGGCGACGTATGCCAAAACCCAAAAATAATCAGCTCAATACACGTTAACAACGAATTTTAACATGTCGATATTTGAGGAGGAAAGATCGGGGTACGTACTCTATTATCAAATAGTTCCTAACTTTTGAGAAAAAGACGAACAGTATAAAGATCAAGACAAAAAACGCAAATTTTCTACGCTTTGCGATAAATGAAAAAAACTCACAGATATTATGAAAGATTTTCCGAAAGAAAACTTTCCATCTTGTTCATATCCAATGCAGTCTCCAAGGGTACCAACTCCCCCTTGAAGATAACATTTGTCGAACTTTTGAAAGTATATTTTTGTGCTTCTGCTGAATCTGTGGTGTATATATTCAGAACTATTCTTTCTCCGAAGATATCTTTCATTTTTTCAGCTATTCCAATAGCCTTCTTACATGACATTCATTTGGGATTCCCGCTGTGAAAAACAGTCAATTCAGCCATAATATCCCCTTTTTCAATTTTTTAGAAGTCAGAGAAACGGAGCTGACACCCCGCCCCTGTTACCAGAGTAACGAACATCATCTATATCATACTCAATCAGCAGGAAGTAAACAAGACTATCATCTCGTCTTTTGCGAAAAGTTCAAATTATTTCCTAAACAACCTCAACCGCAATCCTGAGAATGGTCTTTTTTCTCTATTATGGGAAAATCACTCATAAAAGTCTGTTGTGAAGAATTTTTCTTTTCTGTTCTGGCTTTAAGAGATTTCCAGAGAGGTTTTACTGAAATAACACAGAGTACGACAGCAGAAAACATCTTTATCCAGAAAGGAATAGGATCGACAGCTCCCTCGATTACTGCCTGCGCCGAGACTCCAAGTTGGTTGTAGAAAAAATCAACAAGTAGACCAAACACAACGGAACAAAGAGAAATTGATGCCAGATAAAGAACGGTACTCCTTTTTCCGAGAATACCGATAAGAACAGAAAGAGAAGTAATATTGGTTGCCGGACCAACCAACAGGAAGACAAGGACAACTCCCGGGCTCACTCCTTTGAGAATAAGCGCTGCCGCAACAGGAGTGGACGCAGTAGCACAAATATAGAGAGGAACTCCCACTACCAGCATAAGAAGCATTGATGAAAACCCGCCGCCCAAAAAAGTCACGATGACCTGTTGTGGAACTGCTACCGTAATTCCCGCAGCGAGCAGCACCCCGATAAAAAACCAGCCAGCAATATCTCCCCAAACACTGCCAAAGGCGAATCGTAATCCCGCAACACTTTTTTCAAGGGTACTATGATGATGTTTATGAACCTCTTCTGGGCAGTCGATTCCATCACAGCATCTATCAACAGGACAACTGTTATCAATGACAATTTCTTTTTCCATCTTTCTCCAGAAAAAGAGATTTTCACCTATTCCAGCAACCATCGCTGTCATAAAAGCTGCTATTGGTCGCATAACCGTCATCAGAGGATCAAGCAGGGCCCAGGTAACAGCTATAGAATCAACGCCAGATTCAGGAGTAGCAATGAGAAATGCTGAAGTTGCGCCTTTATTTGCTCCCTGTTTTCTGATTGCTGCTGCCGCCGGCAGCACGCCACAACTTCACAAAGGAAGAGGAATTCCTAGAAACGCCGCTTTAAATACAGAGGAAAAACGCCCATAACCGAGATGCTTGAGCACGGTATTGGTATTCATTGTCACTTTTAAAATTCCTGCAATGAGAATCCCAACTAAAATATAAAATGAGGAATCAAGCAATATATGCCATACTTCCAAGCCAAATGATGCTATCAGATTCATGAGTTACTATCCTTTTGTTTTATATGTATCTGTTCACAAGCTGAACGAAGCAGCAGTTCCAAATGTTTGTCAATGATTCGGTAATATAAAACTGTTCCGTCCCTTCTTTTATCAACGATCCCGGCCGCACGGAGGTTACGAAGCTGATGACTCACAGAAGATTCGGTATTGCCGAGAAACGCGGCAAGATCACAGACACACATCTCCTGATGAAGAAGGGCATGAAGCATCCGCAACCGTCCAGGGTCGGAGAGAGCTTTACAGAGAAGAACAAGTCTTTTTGTTCCTTCTTCATGTAAATCCTGCTTTCTGGCCTTCGCTACCAAATCCTCATGAATAACCCGGACATCACACCCACCTTCCATAACACCTCCTATATATGAATATGTGCTCATATATACAATCTTCAGCACAAAGCGTCAATATTTTTTCTATACGATGCACCTTTTTTCATGTAGCATGTATCTTTTAACGATAATTCTTTTCAATAGTTGATTCAAAATGACAGAAAGAGCAGGCTCACTCTATATTGTTCCGACTCCTCTTGGAAATCTTGAAGATATCACCCTTCGGGCACTCCAGGTTCTCAAGGACGTCGACCTCATATGCGCGGAAGATACCCGGCACAGTCGTAAGTTGTTGACTCATTTTGGAATCAGCACAAAACTGACGTCTTATTATCGAGAAAAAGAACGGCAAAAAACAGAAAATCTGATCAAACTGTTAAAAAAGGGAAAGAATCTTGCGCTTATCAGTGATGCCGGAACTCCCGCCATATCTGACCCCGGGGCGATACTGATCGGTACCGCCCATAAAGAAAGAATCCGGGTTATTCCTCTGCCTGGAGCTTCAGCAATACCAACCGCACTGTCTGCATCGGGAATAATTGCAGAAGGTTTTCTTTTTCTTGGATTTCTCCCGGCAAAATCTTCTCAACGGAAAAAGATATTGAAACAAATACGCCATGAACAACGGCCTGTGATACTCTATGAATCACCAAGACGCGTCGAGAAACTACTTGAAGATGCCTTAGAGATTCTCGGGGACAGAGATGCATTTTGGGCAAGAGAGTTAACTAAAACCCATGAAGAATTACTCTCATCGTCTTTTTCCCTTCTGCTAAAAAGAGTTCGAACAGGAGTTAAAGGAGAGTTGGTATTGATTGTTCATCCTGCCAAAACCAAACAAACGGGTATCGACAATCTGGAAGAGATCTTACTTTGGCACAGAGAACATACAAATACAACGATAAAAGATGTCAGCAAAAAAGTTTCAAAAGAACTAGGAATCTCACGTTCAATAGTTTATCAAAAAGCTCTCACCCTATGGAAAGAAAGAACAGTTGAAAGCCCTTCCTCTTCCTGAAAAAGTAGTGTAAATATATCTTTCCCATTAACAGGCAGAATCTCATCTAAAGAGCTTTTTATGAACAACAGACATCGACTGGAATACGCAATGTTGCGTTCCGTCATCTTTTTTCTCAGTCTTTTTCCCACTCAATTCCTTTTACTGTTTTGCAGAGGTGTTGGTTATCTCGTCTGGATACTTTTTCCCTTTCGTCTTGCCATCGGTTACAAAAATCTTTCAATTATCTTTCCCCAAAAAACCCACAGCGAAAAGATAAGGCTTTTGGCCAGGACCTATCAGGAAGTCTGTAAAGCCCTTGGAACAACTTCCATTCTTCACCGGCAATCACTTGTCAAAAACTTGAAAAACGCCCAGATTACCGGTCTTGAAAAGGTAAAAAATGCTCTTAAACAACAAAAAGGGATAGTTCTTACCTCTTATCACGGGATCTGGATTGAAGCATTTTTTGCATGGTGTAATATGTCAAGTTTACCAATAACGCTCATTTATCAAAAGCAGGCAAATCCACTCGCCAATGATTTTTTTATCCGCAAACGTCTACGATTTGGAACAAACCTTGAACAGATCTCGACAGAAGAAGGCATGAAAACATATCAACAAGCCCTCAATAACGGTCGAATGCTGATCGTCAACCTTGATCAAAGTTATGCTCCCTACGGAACCCCTGTGGTATTTTATGATCAAACGCTGGCCTGTCCAAAAGGTGCTGCTGTTCTCCATCTCCGCACCGGGGCACCTGTTTTTACCTGTGTCTATTATATGAAAAACAACACTTTTAATATTGACTTTGAAGAGGTAAAACTCAAAGAGTATACCAAGATAGATGAAGACAGTATTAACGAGATAACAACCAGAATTATCCAATCATACGAATCGGTTATCCGCTGTTATCCTGAGCAATGGTTTAGTCTGTTTCATCGCCTCTGGAGTAAAAAGAATGAAGATTACCCTAAAGTTTATCGTAACATTAGAGACATCTTCCTCTAACGGGACCCCACAATGACCAACAAGGAAATACTTCTTCGTCTCTATACAATTATCAAACCACACCAGGCTAGCCTTATTGTCGCGATGATTGCCATGCTCCTTGTTGCCAGCCTTACTGGAGCCCAAGCCTGGCTGGTCAAAGATCTTCTCGACAAAATTTTCATGGAGAAAAATCTCCTTTTCTTGAAAATATTGCCCGTTGTAGTTATTGCCATTTTTTTTGCCAAAGGGTCGTTTTATTATCTTTACACCTTTTTACTCGAGCGAGTCGGGCAATCAATCATCAGGGATTTTCGCATTGAGATCTTCAACCATATCCACAAGCAATCATTAAGTTTTTTTAATACCACCCCCACAGGAACACTTATTTCAAGAATCATCAGTGATGTCACCTTACTGCAACAGGCAGTATCAAATGCTCTTGTTGGTCTTGTCCGCGATATTTTTCAGGTAATCATTCTGCTTGGAGTTGTCTTCTATATGAATTGGCAACTGGCAATGATCACTTTCGTTATCTTACCGATTGCTGCATATCCAATCGTCCGTTTTGGAAAACTTTTCCGCAAAATCAGCATCGCAACCCAGGAAGAAACTGCTCAAGTTTCCAATATTCTCTACGAAACAATTACCGGGAATCGCATTGTAAAAGCCTTTTCCAAGGAGAAATACGAAGGAGAACGTTTTCTCAATCAAATAAACATTCTCTTTGCGTTAACCATTAAAAACGCGATATACCGCTGCCTGCAACACCCTCTTATGGAATTTATCGGTGGAGCAGCTATCGCAGCTATTATCTGGTTTGGGGGGTTGCAGGTCATTGAAGGGACGGCAACAGCCGGGACCTTTTTTGCGTTCCTTACCGCACTTATCACAGCCTACGAACCAATAAAAGGAATAACCAAAATCAACGCTGCCATCCAGCAAGGACTTGCCGCTGCAACGAGAATATTTGACATCCTCGACATAGAACCAGAAATTAAGGATACCCCGGGGGCAACCCCCCTGCCCTATTTCAGCAAAGAGATCTGTTTTAAAGCTGTCAATTTCTATTATACAGAATCAGAAGGAAGCAATACCAGACAAAAAGTATTGAAAGATATCAATCTCACCGTCCCTGTTGGCCAGGCACTGGCGATAGTTGGTCCCAGTGGCGGAGGAAAAACTACTCTGACCAACCTCCTTCCTCGTTTTCTCGATATCGCGGAAGGATCAGGAGCAATTTTGATTGATAATCACGATATTCGCGAAGTAACCCTGAAATCCCTGCGTGATCAGATCAGTATGGTCTCCCAGCAAACAATCCTGTTTAATGATACTGTTCATAACAACATTTCCTATAGTGATCAGGATGCTGAGACAGAGACTGTAATTGCCGCAGCAAAGGCCGCACACGCTCATGATTTTATTATGGCTCTACCACAGGGATATGATACCATTATCGGAGAGGGTGGAGCCAGACTCTCGGGAGGAGAGAAACAGCGGATCTCAATTGCCCGGGCGTTATTAAAAGATGCGCCAATTCTCATTCTTGATGAAGCGACTTCCGCTCTTGATACCGAATCAGAACGAGAAGTTCAGAAGGCACTGGAAAATCTCATGAAAAATCGCACCACCTTTGTTATTGCCCACCGTCTCTCGACAATCAAGAATACAGACCGGATTATCGTTATTCAGGATGGCAGAATCGTCGAGGAAGGATCGCACCAAACCCTGCTGGCACGACAGGGCATTTATCAACAGTTATATACCATTCAACATACGTAGACGATGAGCGATTCCACGGTAAAACATATTTTTTTTCAAAGCGGGCTGTTTTTTCTATATCTCTGCTGTTTTTTTCTTCCTGTCTCTTCGGCCCTCATGAACATAAGCTCTGGTGGCTTCATCCTCTGCTGGCTGCTTTCAAAAGAAATTGTCCAGTTTCCCCGAACAATCAGACAAAACTGGATCACCTGGCCCCCCCTGCTTCTTTTTGTCTTGCTTGTAATCGGAATTTTCTACAGTACAGCCAACTGGCAGGAGAGCCTAGAAATTTTCAAAAAATACCGAGAACTTATCTACTTTCCGATAGTCCTGTCATTATTACAGGCTGACCAAAAGAAACACCGAAAAAATACTGCTGCAAAAAGCGCACAAAACGCCCTTCTCGCCGGGATGACAACCTTGATGCTGATCTCATATGCGATGTATTGGGGCTGGCTTACCACCGAGAAATTTGGTTATTCAACCATTCACCACATCACTCATAGTTTCTTTATGGCTATTCTCTCTTTCTGGGCGTTGCAAAAACTGATCTTCGCTTTAATCAGCAAAAACAAGGACAAAATATGGCATAACACGTTTTTTTTGCTGCTTTTTCTCCTGGCAACAGTCAATCTTTTTTTCATCTCGGCCGGACGAACAGGAATGGTTCTATGCACCCTTCTCATCATTCTTTCCATTTTACAACGCCTCAAATTCTCTCAGACGATTCTGTCTGTTTTTTTGATATGTACAATAATTACAGGGACCTATCAAATCTCAGACAATTTCTCCAACAGGGTAGACGAAGCGATAGAAGATATTCAGAATTATCAACCTGGAGAATCAAGAAGCTCTCTAGGAATGCGTTTTGATTGGTGGCAAAACAGTATCTGCTTGATAAAACAGGCTCCACTTACAGGTTATGGAACAGGTTCTTTTGCAACCGAACAACATAAACTGACAACGGGAACACCAACCATGACCTCCGACAACCCGCATAACGAATATCTCCTGCTCGGAGTTCAACTCGGTTTCCCGGGAATTGCAATTTTTCTTCTCCTCCTTGTAACCCTCTTTTATATTTCATTTTCTTTACCTAAAGAGGACAAAGTTCTTTTACAAGGTATTGTGCTGGCCTTTGCCTGGGGCTGCCTCGCCAACTCCTGGCTTTTAGACTCCCATTCCAGTCACTTATTTATGATTGTAACGGCAGTGCTGGTAAGCAAAAAACAGAACAAGACGATCTCTGACAATAGAGAAGACCTGACAAAAAACTGACGACTCTCAAATTTTTTCAGGAACCTGATGCCAATCTAAAGAGAGATCATTTACGGGTATCACCACCAGCAAAATTTTCGCTCTCACATGCAAGGACGCACAGCTCTGTGGTATGACTGCTGTTATGTTTTCGTTTCAGCTGCTGAATTACAGATCTTTTCAAAGATCGATTTCGTTATCATATAGGTTGGAACAATTCCCTCCTCTCCCATTGGTCCGGAAGCGAGAGTCTGACCACTCACCATTGGATTATCAGAAGCGTAATAGGCATAACGGATATTGGTATTCAAGGGAATATAGCCCTGAATAACAGCCGCATTAATTGCCCGTTGATAATGACCACCCTCCATTTCCAGACCAACAACCTGCCAGTCAGAGGAGTGAAAACGCTCGAGCACATCACGATTCTGCAGCGAGGTACCAAGTACGGTCAACATCGGTCCGATATACACAGCAATATCGTCAGGAAAATCCTGACGCCGCAAATCATTATCAAGAATATAACTGTTGCCGGTACCTTCCATGACATGAGCGGTTGCCAGCATGATATCTCCCTGTTTTCCAGGTAATATTCCAGCCTTACCCATAATGGAAATACTTCCGATTTTGAGTGGAACTTTCTTGCCATCCAGTTCGATCGGCTGCAGCAACTCATCCATAATATCAAAAGCCTGAGTACCAAAGGCATAATCAAGAACAACCAGTATCGGCTTATCACTGGAAATCAATTTTTTATCGACCATCAAGGAGGGGTGAAGTAAATCCAGATCAACTTTTGTCAAATCTATAAAATAGACATCAATTGCAGAACCAGAGCTGTCATGTAACAGGCTATATCCATGATTTTCTGCATAGCTTTCAACCAGAGCATCCTTCCCTCTAAGTTCAGACACCATCTCGTAAAGATCAGTATGAACTTTTCGGTTTGAAGAAAAAAGGGCTGCTGCGCCATAGACGAGATTTCGCATCGAATGCATATTGGCACTGATAATATGTAAAGGCCGGTCGACCAAACCAAGTTCTTTGATTTTATTTTTTAGCCGCTGTGCCCAGAGCGTCGCATATTTTTGATGATTTATCATATTGTGAAGACTTGGAGTAAAATAGACAGTCATCAACTCCTGGCGATTTTCCTGCTCCGCGACAACCCGACTGCCGATTCCATAAATAATTCTGAACAAGCCGTTGTTACTTTGTTTTTCTCGGCGACTCTTCTCCAGATAGCTATAGGAGTCAAGCGTTTCATTATAGGTACGACCAAGAATAATGGAAAGATTCCAGATTGCCTGTTGCAATTCTTCATTTTTTATTTTCCTCTCAGCCCTAACAATCTTTTCGAGCTTCTCCCACTCACCGCGCATACCCCCAGCAGGATTATAAATCTGCTGGTAGATTTTATGTGCTTCGATATTTAAAAAAGTAAGATGAGTAAGAATATCATAGACTTCGCTGGTTCCCTTCGTCAGAATAAAGCAGAATTCTTTCTCGGAAACCGCATAAGAAACACGCCGTCTTCGCAACGGAACGATAGGCTTAAAGGATGTTTCGTGAAAATCCTCCTGGCTCGTAAAAATCACCTTCGAGCAATTTTCAATTCCACAAGGCATTCGATCAACAACATATTCCAGCCCTTTCAGTTCCGAGACCCGTGAATCAGCCATTGAACCGTATATTTCCGGACTGAGCTGTATGAGAGCATCGGCAAGTTTTACTCCTGTCTTGCCCGACAACTGATAGACTCCCCGCAAAGGAAGAGAATCAGCAAGAATCTTAAAGGTACGAATTGCCTGTCTTGCCTTCTGCGATTTGGAAAGTTTCTCAAACATACTTACTCCTAAAAAATACGTGCTTTTGCCTACAAAAGGTTGAGGAATTGATACAGCTTGGCAATTAACTCATCTCTTCCCCTGGCACTTACAGAGGAAAAAAGTACACGCTGAGCAGGCGCCAAACGATGGCCAAGATCAAGACGTCTGGCGTTTTTCAAGAGAGCGCTTCCTGAAATCTTATCAATTTTTGTATAGACGGCAAAAAAAGGAATATGTTGGGACCGCAACCAATCAAGTAATTCACTATCCTGCAGCTTTGGTTCATGCCGAATATCGACAATAACAACCACACATTGTAAATTCTGCCGCGTTTCCAGGTACGAAGTGATAAGTTCCTTCCAGGCGTTTTGCATCTGTTGTGGGACCTTGGCATATCCATAACCAGGTAAATCAACCAGTCGGAATTTATGGTCGACCTCAAAGAAATTCAGTCCCTGAGTTTTCCCTGGTCTTGCAGAGGTTTTTGCCAGTTTCTTCCGCCCGAGCACGGTGTTTAACAGACTCGATTTACCGACATTGGAACGTCCGGCAAAAGCAATTTCCGGAAGATTCTCTAAAGGAAGCTGGCGAATATGATGAACGCTGAGTAAAAACTCAATATTGGAAAAAGCCATAATTTGTTTCCCAACAAGATTCTGTCAGACAATTTTATTTAATGGATATTCAATAATTCCTTCGGCACCAATCTTCTTTAGTTTTGGAACTAATTCCCGCACAATATCCTTGTCGACAACAGTTTCCACAGAAAACCATCTGGTGTTGTACAGACTGGCCACTGTCGGCGCGTTAAGGGAGGGCAAGATCTCAACAATTGCATCAAGTCTATCCTCAGCAACGTTCATCTTCAATCCTACCACCCGATCTGCAGCAAGAGAACCACGCAAAAGCAGGGCAATATTTTCAATTTTTTCTCGTTTCCAAGGATCCGCCCATGCATTCTTGTTGGCAATCAACTGACTGTTAGACTCCATTAACTCATGAATAATACGTAGCCCATGGGCACGAATGGTCGTCTCGGTTTCTGTCACCTCAACAATCGCATCGGCAAGCCCGGAAACAACTTTGGCCTCTGTTGCTCCCCAGGAGAATTCTATTTCAACAGAGATGCCTTTTTCTTCGAAAAAACGTTTTGTTACCCCAACCAGTTCGGTCGCGATCTTTTTACCTTCAAGATCCTGAAGAGTTTTGATATCAGAATCTCCCGCTACGGCAATAACCCAGCGTGTTGGCCTTTTGCTCACCTTTGAATAGACCAGATCACAGACCAGAACCGCTTCCGAGAGGTTCTCCATTGTCCAATCCTTGCC
>PDWJ01003445.1_pt1 | contig 15149 bp, 11 predicted proteins | sample 1430881 | NCBI WGS metagenome assembly PDWJ01 (sample SAMN01162460, study PRJNA174530) | Oral metagenome, whole genome shotgun sequencing project. | biome: Marine environment; feature: Marine mammal; material: Swab sample of the gingival sulcus; isolation source: swab sample of gingival sulcus... | reverse complement strand
ATTGCTTTGCGAGTTCCTGCCACGCGCATTCACGCTATTGTTAAGGAAAAGCGTGGGATTACACCCGATACGGCTTTACGTTTGGCAAGATATTTTGATACTAGCGTTGAGTTTTGGCTTGGCTTACAGTCTAGTTACGATGTAAAAATGGCAGAACGACAGTTTAACCCCCAAGAGATAAAGCCACTGGCATTGGCGTAAAATGATAAGCATCCTACAGCGGCCCGATAAAATTGACCATAGGGCAGCTTGAGTTGTTTCAAAAATAAATTGGATACCAATTCCAAAAAATAGTCTATCACAATGCCTCACCTTACTGCGGTGAGGCATTTTCATCGCCCCGAATCGTCTTAATCTTCTCACTCGATGCCCAATCTTGAATGTCCTCGCGCTTGAGCGCCGTTGCCATCAAATCGGGGAATTGGTCAGGCGTGCAAGAAAACACTGGCGAGCCAAGGGCGGCAAACTTTTGCGCCATTTGCGCGTCGTAATACGGCTTGCCATCATCGCTAAGCGCCAGTAACGTGATGACATTCACGCCTTGTTTAATCAAATTTCCCACGCGCGCCACCAGTTCTTCGGCATTGCCGCCCTCGCACAAATCCGAAATCAACAGCAAGTGCGTTTGGCTGGGACGCTCGATTTTTTGCTCGCAATAGGCAATGGCTTGGTTGATGTCGGTGCCACCGCCCAATTGTACGCCGAACAGCACTTTGACAGGGTCTGCTAGCTCATCGGTCAAATCAATAATCGCCGTGTCAAAGCACACCAATTTAGTCGCGACCGAGGGAATAGACGCCATGACGGCGGCGAAAATGCTGCTATAAACCACCGATTCCGCCATCGAGCCCGATTGGTCAACGCACAACACCACTTCGTCCAAATCGGTCATGCGGCGGTTTTGACGCAAATAACCAATCAGCTTTTCGGGAATAACGGTGTTGTAATCGGCTTGGTAGTGGCGCAAGTTGGCGCTAATCGTGCGATGCCAATCGATGTCGGCAAAGCGCGGCCGGTAGGTCTTTTTACTTTTGTTGACCGCGCCGCGAATGGCTTCGTGGGTTTTCTTTTCTAGCTTTTCCATCAACTCATCGACGACTTTTTGCACGACCATGCGCGCCGTCGCCATGGTTTTTTCGGGCATAGCGGAGCGCAAGCTAATTAAATCCGCCACCAAATGCACATCGGCATTCATGGCGGCGAGAAATTCTGGCTCGGTGAGCATTTCTTTCAGCCCCAAGCGCGAGAAAGCATCTTGCTGAATGACTTGCACCATGGACGTTGGGAAGAACTCGCGAATATCGCCTAGCCAATTCGCGACTTTCGGGGCGGAGCGACCCAAGCCACCACGTTTGCCGGCCTGATTATCGGAGTGATACAGCGCTGACAAGGCTTGTGACAAACGCGCATCAGAGGCGTTTAAGCGCGGCGCTTGCTCGGATTCGTCTTGCCCTAAGATTAATTGCCAACGGCGGTTTTGTTCGTTATTCATCATTTAATTTCCATTCAAATGAAAAAATCGCTCGGCATTTTCGGTCGTTAACGCGGCAAGCTCTTGATAGTCTTGTTGACGAGATTCGGCAAGGACGCGCAAGACTTCGGGTAAATACTGAGGCTCGTTGACTTTCGGCTTCGGATTTAAGGTTTTTGGGGTCAAATAAGGCGCATCTGTTTCAATCATAATCCTATCATTGGGGATATTTTTGACGATGTCGCGCTGAATTTTCCCGCGCTCGGGGTCGGCAATCCAGCCCGTAATGCCAATGTATAATCCGTGTGCTAATGCCCAATCTAATTGCTCGCCGTTGCCCGTAAAGCAATGCCACACCGCGCCGTTCAACTCCGACAGACAATTTTGCATAATGGCACGAAAATCCTCAAACGCATGCCGTTCGTGTAGAAATACCGGCTTTTGTACCTGCACAGCAATATTGAGTTGGTCTTCAAAACATTGACGTTGATTGTCGTGTCGCGCGAGATTGCGGAAATAATCCAAGCCCATTTCGCCAACAGCAACCACACGCGGGTGCTGAGCTGAAAAAACGTGCAATAGCGGATCGCTTTTGGGTTGCCAATCATTGGCGTGATGCGGGTGAAAGCCGACAGTACTGTATAACTGCGGGTATTTTATCGCCAATTCTAGCGACACATCGTTACTGTTTTTATCAGAACCGGTAAGAATTTGCCGACGAACGCCAGCCTGTTCGGCATCGTCTAAAATGCGCTCTAAATGTTTAAGCAGTCTTGAGCTGGCAAGATTGCAACCGATATCGATTAAATCTAATTTATCCATTTTTCTTTTTCCCGCAGTGGTTTTGTTCGCTCATTGCATCACTTCTTGTAAGTGTTTGCCCCAAATCACCAACAAATCCTCGCGCTGATTATAGACTATGCTGCGTTTTGCCTCACGACCTAGAATGACCGTTAGCAAACGCTGACGCTCGGTTTTGTCCAAGCTCGAAAAGGTGCGCATAAAGAGCGGCAGGCAAGTCATAAAGTCGGCTTCGTCGAGTTGCAAAATCCAGTCGTTCACCGTTTTTAGCAAGCGTTTGTCATAGTGCAGTTGCGAAACGGCATCGCTGAAAAAGCCGTCGAAAAACTGCGCCGACTCGGCAACTGGAACGGCCGGCGACAGCGCGTAGCGCAAGCGCATTTCCACGGTTTCGGTGTCGATTTTTTCGCCTTGGTACAGCAGGCGATTGCACATGCCGACCAGCAAACCGTTGGCGCCTTTGTGGTTGCTTTCGGCAAGCTCGGTCAGCGCCTGCCACCACGTTTGCATCAACTCGGCATCGAGTTCCGCTAGCATCACCGCGTGGTGGGCGTTTTGAATGTGGTCGCGGTAGCGCTCGGCCTCTTCCTCGCTCAAATGTACGGCCTCAAGCGGCAAAGCCAACGCTGACTGAATCACTAATTTTTCCGTCAGATTGTCGATTTTCCCCAAATCCATTTGCCGCGCCGTGCCGTAGCGCGAAATCTGCACGAGGTGCGGCAAGGTCGCCAACAAACTCACGACATCGGTGTCGTGCACCGCCTGTTTGTCGAGGCGCGCCAGTCCAATGTGCGTCGCCTCACCAAGCGCCGAGGTCAGCGCCACTTGCACCTTTTCCGCCAACTGGTTGAGCGGCAAATCGCTGTGCAAGGCCTCAATCATTTTGTTGTTGGCGGCCTGCTCGATGCTGTTGCCGTACACCAAATTCTCGACCAATTGCACGCTGAATTCGGGCTTCCACTCCAGTCGCCAATTTTCGCGAAACGTACCGCGCGAGCGCCCCGAGTCTTGCAACTCGCCCCACGCCACATCGAGCAAATTCAGACGATGTAACAACACCGAACGCTTGCTGCCCGAGTCGCTGCGCAAGTCCAACGGCAAGTCGCGCGGCAGGGCTTCGGCTTTGATTTTGGTGGCTTTTTGTTGGCGCTGTAAATCTTCTAACAACGGCGCCAGCGGCAGGTTGTCGGGAATGTGCCCGACCGCGTGCCCGAGCAACAAATCGTCGGCAACTTGCCGCCACAGCACCGCCTCGCCAAAGCACAAGCAGGCAATCACGGCGTCGATAATTTCTTCAAAGCCGGCTTGCGGACGGCCGCGAATAGTGGCGAGGTTATGGCTGAGGCGCACCGCTTCAATAACGGAAGCGGTGGAAATGACGTGACCTTTGTCGCGCATGGCGCGCGCGATTTTACCGACCCAAAATTCCAACCAGCGTGCATCGCCGCGGTAATCCCACAAATGCTGATACCACATCGGTGCCGGCACGCCTGCGCCATAGCCCGAGCGTCGGCTGAGACGATTGCTCGTCCACGGAATCCACGTGCGTTTGATTTTTTTCGGCGGCAATTTTTTCGGCAAAGCCTTTATGGTCGCGCGGTCGGCCTTTTGCGTAACGTTGGCACGCAACGCCGGCACGTGCCAAGCCCCACAAACCACGGCGATAACTAGCGGTTGTTCGGCGCTTTCCACCTTATTTTCAAGTCGCGACTTTTCTAATGCTTTGATGTGTTTGTGAATTTGCAAACGCATATAAGCTTCGCGCACTTCGTTGCGTTCGTAACTGGCGCACTGGGTTTGCTCGTCTCTGACGCTGTCGCGCAGGGCACTCATGGCGTCGGCGACTTGGGCAAACACGGCGAGGCTATCGTCGCTGTCGCTCTGCTCAAAATGGTCATTCCACCACGACTCGCCGTCTTGGTAGCCGGCACATTCGGCGAGCAAACCGATAGGGTCTTGCGCCATGCGCGTCAGCTGTTCGTCTTCAGGCGTTTGTTCAGGGGTGTTTTGATTTTCGGGTTCTGCCGTGGTTGCCTCGTCTGGCGACGTGTCTTGCGATTCGTCGGCATTTCCAGACAACGGCACATCGGCGAGCTGAATATCAGTAGCAATATCAATCAGCGCCACTTCGGCATCGTGTTCTAGTGCCCACAAAACCGCTTGGTATTCAGGCGAATACATCGTAAAAGGATAGTAAACGTGGCGGTCGGGGTTGTCAGCATGATACGCCAACAACGACACTGGTGGCCGCATGCCGGCCTGTGCGAGAAAGGCGAGCAAATCGGTGCAATCGGCCGGTCCTTCGATAAGCACCGCATCGGGGCGCAAAGCCTCCAACGCCGATAACAAGCGTTTTGCTGAGCCGACACCGTGGTGGCGAATGCCTAGGTGGTGGGTTTTAGGTTTCATTATTATTTTGTTATCCGTAGTTGTCGTAGGTACGATTAGCGAAGCGTAATCGTACGCATGAAAGTTGTCGTTTATTCACATTATTCGATTAGTTCGTCAAAGGGTTATTTCATTCACCAAATTCGCCCTCAATATCACTACCGCACCAATCAAGTGTATAAATGCCTTGCTCGACATAGCGGTGAAAAGTCGAATATTGCCAGTCTCTAACCTGCCTTACCCAGCCGTGTTTGAGTGGATTGTGATGAATATAATCAACGTGGTTTCGCAAATCTTCTTCGTCACGAATCAAATGTTCCCAATAATGCCGTTGCCAAATGCCACGTTCGCCAGCTTTTTGCCTCGCTGCAGAAAGTGTCTCCGTTTTTGGTAGACCGCGGCTAAAGTGGCTTTTTATCAATCGCCAACGCGTTGGGAAGTCATTGTCATTTTCGGGCAGTGTCCAAACACAGTGCATGTGTTCTGGCAACACTACCCAAGCAACAATTTCAAATGGATAGCGCATTTTCACTTTGTGAATTGATTGACGCAGCAAATTAATTTCGCGCACCAATAAGTCATTGCGCTGACGTTTCAGCAAATTCACCGTGAAAAAGTATGTGCCACCTTCACGAAACGCACGTCGATAATTAGGCATCAATTTCCTCCAAAATATCCAAAACGTATCCGCATTTTATCCGAAAAACCAACCCTGTCACCGTAGGTACGATTAGCGTCAGCGTACGCATGAAAGTTGTCGTTTAACAACGTGCTTTGATAAGCCCGTCGTGTTTGTCATGACTTCCGTTCAATTTACGTTTGGGTAAATTTTTCGCTAGCATTCGTACGATTACGCTTCGCTAATCGTACCTACGGTTTAATTGTCTAGACTTTTAAAACATCAAAAATCTTTCCTTATGTTATAAAACAAACTCCCCCCCTTAACTTTCAGTTGCTGTAGGTACGATTAGCGTCAGCGTAATCGTACGCATGAAAGTTATCGTTCAGCAACGTGCTTTGATAAGCCCGTCGTGTTTGTCATGTCTTCCGTTCAATTTATGTTTGGGTAAATTTTTCGCTAGCATTCGTACGATTACGCTTCGCTAATCGTACCTACGGTTTACTGTCGAAACTTTAAAAAATATTCCCCAAAAACCTAAACCATTTCACTCAAACACGCATAATAAGCGCGGTAATCCTTACGCTTTTTCAACACGGTTTCAAGGTATTCTTCTAGCACCTGCTTATCCTGAATCGGGTCTTTAACGATTGCGCCGAGCAAGTTATTACTCACGTCCTCGGGGTCGAGTTGGCCGCTGTTGAACCAATTGGCTTGGCTGAGACTACCGACCATAACGGCAATGGCTTCGGCGGTGGATAAGTTGCCAGTTGGGGATTTCACCGCGATTTTGCCGTCTAGCGTCTCGCCGCCGCGCAACTCGCGGAAAATGGTGATGACTTTTTTGACTTCCGCCAACGTGTTTTTCGGCACAGGCAAGCTCAGCTTGTCGCCCATTTCGCCAACGCGCTGGGTAACGATTTGAATTTCTTCTTCCATATCATCGGGTAGCGGCAACACCACGACATTGAAACGGCGTTTGAGCGCTGATGACAATTCATTTACGCCTTTGTCTTTGTTGTTGGCGGTGGCGATGACGTTAAAGCCGGCTTTGGCGTAAATGGCATCGTCCAACTCTGGTACGGGCAGCATCTTTTCCGACAACACCGTAATCAAGGTGTCTTGCACGTCAGACCCCATGCGCGTCAACTCTTCCAAGCGGCACAGCGTGCCCATTTCCATTGCGCGATACAGCGGCGTGGGGACTAGCGCGTCTTTGCTAGGGCCTTTGGCGAGCAACTGGGCGTAATTCCAACCGTAGCGAATTTGGTTTTCATCGGTGCCGGCCGTGCACTGAATCATGCGCGTGCTATCGCCGCTGATTGCCGCCGCCAAGTGCTCCGACACCCAAGACTTCGCCGTTCCCGGCACACCGAGGAGCAACAAAGCGCGGTCGGTCGCCAAAGTTGCCACCGCCGTTTGAATAAGGCGCTTGCTACCGATATATTTGGCGGAAATTTCCGTGCCGTCTTCGGCCTTGCCACCGAGCAAGTACGTCACCACCGCCTGCGGTGAGAGTTGCCACTGCGCTGGCTTGGGGTGGCTGTCGCTGTTTTTTAACGCCTCAAGTTCGGCTTGGTAAATGATTTCTACGGGTTGTCTGAGTAGGTCGGTCATATTGTTATTCCTTTACTAGGTGATTGGGTGATTAGCTAACTCCGCATTCAACCGCAAGGCATAAAACGCCAAATCGTTGCGACCGATAGCTTCGTTATCAAGGTGTTCTTGCAAATACGCCAACGCCACTGTCGCCAAGGCTTGGGGCAACAACAGCCCTAGCGCGATGCAGTCGTGCTCGGTTTGTTGGTGGTATTTGTTGGGTTTGCATAACTGTCGCCATGCGGCGGTTTTTTGCAGGCGCTTCCAAGTTAGCTTGTCATTATCAGCTAGGCGCGTGCCAAACGCCAGTAACTGCGCAAAGCGCAAGTCCAACTCGGCATTGTGCAAGTAACTCAGCAATAGCGTCTGCCGCTGTGTATCTGACAGCCGCCGCCAAATCGGTAAAATTTCATCAGGATAATCAAATTCGTAACTTGCCAAACCCTCTACCATTAGCGGCAAAAATTCATCGGGCAGGTGACTGGCTTGCTCGATAAAAGCGCGGTTGTCGTCGGCGCGGTGTTTATTGTACGCCCAACCGTTAAGCAGTTGCGGCAAGCTTATCGACAACGCCTCAGCCAGTGCCGGCAAGCCGTATTGCGATAGCAATTCGCGACGTTTGTTGCGCTTTTTGTGCTCGCGGTAAAGTACGGCTTTGACCTCGACCGTCTCGGTTGATTTGCCCAGTGACTTCTTCAGCGTGGACTGCTTGGCGTTGACTTCAAAGCCTTTGGCGAGCAACTCAAGGTCGGCTTCTGCGTCGTCCTCGGCGTCATCGCGCCCGAAATGCCCGATGCGGAGCAACAATTGCCTCGCCAATGCCACGACCTTTTTCGAGCGGTCGTTCAATAGCGTTTGCAAGTACGGCGCATCGGCATCGCTGAGTTGCTCGTATAGCACGTGCAGGATTTTGACGCGCGTTTCCGCCGGTTCTTGCCCCACGCACTCGGCAATCAATTCGCGACAGGCATTCGGGTCGCGACTGCGTAGCGTTTCCAAGGCATAAAGCCGATACGCCGGCATAAAATCCGCCCAGTTGTCGGCGTCTATGGCGAGGTTGTCGTCTGGCTCGGCCTCGTTTTGGCGCGTGGCGAAATGGCGTTGCCACGGTTGATAAATAGTCGCGACTTCGGGGGACAACTCTTTGGCGACCTCGCGCCGACTCGCCACCAACACAAAGTAATCGCGAGGCGGCAAAGCCAATCCACGCTCGGCCAAAAGCGCCAAGGTCAATTGGACATAATCGCTGTCTTCGGCCAACAAACGCGTCACCAAAGGATAAGTCGCTGGCGCCGCAGCGTCAATCATCGCCAAATCCAAAGCCGGCAACAGTGGCGCGGGCGTTAACGACTCTGGCGCACTAGGACACTCGGCAAGCGACTGATAGTGCGCCATTAAACCCAAAGCCGTCAGCGATTGTTGCTCAGGCTCAAGTTCAGCGAGCATGTCGTGCCACGTCTCGGGGAAATCGCCTAGCGTTGGCGGCGCGTCACTGCCCAGTAGCCAGCGATTTTGTAGGTTTTCTGTGTTTGTCATTATTGCGTTATTTTCGTCAGTACGATTATTTTAAACGTTCTGTTGGAACATCATAAGTTGCTGCATACATTAAATTTGGGCGTCCTTTATACGCTGCAAAAGCCTGCCTATACCAACTTGCATCATCGGGCGTTGTTTTAAAGTCTTCAACAACCGTGACGCCAAAATACATGCCGTTCAACCAAGGCTCAATACCACAAATTCCGATATTGTGGGTTTCAACACGATCAAGCACTATCTCAAAGTCTTTCTCGGAGAAATAATAGATGCCTTCAGCATCAAAACCATCGTTTAAATTTTTTAACCCATAAAAAATGTGGGTTTTTAAAAATTCTTGTTTCGTCATGTTATTAATGATCGGTTAAGTGAAAAATAATCAGTTAGTTGCAGCCAAATAGCCAGCGATTTTGTAGGTTTTCTGTGTTCATTTCCTTCTTCCTAACAAATAATAAGCTATCACCGACAATACAAATAAGCCAACACATAAGGTATGATTAAGACTATTTTGAGCAATCGCTTCTTTCATACCGGGCGGCTGTGCGTCCATGATAAAGAACCACGCACCATAGAGGCTCAAGAAACTCACAACGATTAAAAGCCCACGAATAATTTGTCGTGTTATGCTCACAGCGTCCCCCAAATCGTCTCACTACTGCCAAATTTCGCATACACGCCGTCCCACAAAATAAAACTCTGGGCGCAGTCGCTGGCGAGCAATATCGTCCACTCGCTATCGTCGTCATTTTGATTGAGTTGCAAAGGCAACTGCCAATCGGCATCCGCATGGCTTTGCCACCAATAGCTGACGTTTTGCTTTTGGTTTTTTGCCACCTGTTGAGCGATAAAACGACCGGCCGGCAAGGTAAACGGCATGGCTTCCAACCACGGAATGGCGGACAAGGCACTTTGATAAGATTGGAAAAAGTCGCGCAAATTGACTTGTGGTGGGTTAACAAAACCGGCCGGTGGTGGCGCGAGCGGCTCTTGTTGCGTCAAAATGGCGCGCAATGGATAAGCACTGGGATAAAACACCGCCTCGGCAACCAGAAAACTACCGAGTTGGCTGACGACCTGCCGACGACCAGCGGAGGCCGGATAATAATCTTGCAACAGGGCAAAAGTCGGGGTGCTATCGTTCACTTTGCCGTCCAAGGCCGACACAAACCGCAACCACGTGGCGTGGCTAATCAAGCCGTCGCGCCGCGACTCGATGTGCTCGCCCACAACTTGCCAAATGCCGTGCAAACGCGGCGCATCGGCGAGCGCTAATAATTTGTCTCGGCTTTCCGCGAGGTTAATCGCACGGCGAGCATCGGGGTTGTCGGGTTGGCGTTGCCACGCTTTCACTAGCCACGTCGTTTTGCCCAACTCATTGACGGCAACGCGAAAACGCATATCTTTGTGGGCGCTGAGAATTTTTGCCGGCAATTCGTCTAGCCGACCGGCCAGTGTCGTCGCCTTGGCATCGACGAGACGCGCACTGATATTGCGACAGCGCTCGCTAGCATTGTCGATAAAATCGCCCAAGCCCGTGCGCAATTGGTCGTTGAGCCACTGATTGTATTCGTTGAGCCCTTGGCTAATGGCTTTGTCGGTGGCGGCTTTGGTTTTGAGGGCGCGTTTGGCTTGTGCAGCTTGCTTTTTCTTTTCGGCTTCGGGGTCGGTGGGCTTGGTCGGCTGACCAGTTTGATGAATATTCTTCTTCGGTTTGGGTGCGTCATCACTAGCCGTTGTGGTTGCAGTTGATTTACGCCGCCGCCCTAGCCAATCCGTCACCCATTCGGGGACTTCGGCGGTGGTGAAACTGTCTTCGCCATCTTCGGCAACGATCCACATCAGCGCTAAGGCGTGTTTACAAGGAAATTTACGCGACGGACAAGTGCATTTATAGCCGTGGTCGGCAAGGTCCACCACGGTCATATAAGGATTTGCCCCTGAGCCTTGGCAATGCGCCCAAACCAAGGTTTCGTGGCGCTGTTTGAGCGGCCACTTTGCAGGCTTCAACAGCTTTTTGGCGGCGTTGAGCGAGGCTTGGTCGGGGGCTAAGGTTTCGACGGTGGTTAGGGTGATGTTCATATTCAAAATTGCTTTTCTTTCACCTCGGTGAGGTTAGCAAAAAATGCCAATAATTAGGACAGGGTAGATGGCGATTGCCATCAAGATGGTTAAAACTCATCAATATCGTTATCGACGACAACGGTGGGAGTTGATACGGGTTGCAGTGGTGAATTGGCCGCGGGATTGCCTTGGCGATAGCTGTCTGTGCTGTAGTGAATAGGCACTTGCAGGCGATGCAAATAATCTTGGGCGACTTCGCGATTACTTTTGACCTTGTAATAATAGCGTGTGCGCCCTTGTCTGGCTTTTTGAGACTGACTGAGACCCGCATGGTAAGCACCTATGGCGCGGCTGAAGTTATTCGTGCGAACCCAGTTCGTTCTAATAATATGAGCGCCAAACATAATATTGGTGCAGGGGTCATTTTTCACTTCTTCCCAGTCGTAACCCAAGCGCTCTGCCTCATCGCGCCAAATAGTGTTGACTTGCATTAAGCCAAAGTCGTTGGAACCATTGCGATTGTTGCTTTCGCTCTCCGACCAAAAACTGCTTTCTGTGAAGGCAATGGCGTACAACCAAATGAGCGGAATCTCATGTGCATCAGAGGCTTCCTCAAAGCACATTTCATAGGTACGCGCCTGCACTTGCACACTTCCCAGCAACAGTGTCAGTAAAATAATAAACTTTCTCAACATAAGCATTTTATAACTTTTTTGTACGCGCATTATAAACAGGTGGGCTGATTAAAATCAAGTGAAATACCGCGGTAAATAACGCTAATCGCCTCTGGCAGTGCTATGTTTGGATTGAGGAGACTCCCTAATGCGCCTCATCCCAATTATCGCCAACGCCGCTATCGACAATCAGTGGCACGTCCAAAGTCACCGCTTGTTGCATGATGTCGGTGATTTGTGGGCGCAAGTGCTCGACGCTGTCTTCGCGCACTTCAAAGACCAATTCATCGTGGACTTGCATAATTAAGCGAATATCGGCGTGCTTGTCGGCGATAAAATCGTGCACGCGGTTCATGGCGATTTTGATAATATCGGCGGCCGTGCCTTGCATCGGGGCGTTGATTGACAAACGCTTGGCAGCGTTTTTGCGAATGGCGTTGGTCGAGGTAATGTCGGGAATGTGCAAGCGCCGGCCGAACAGCGTCTCTACATAGCCCAACTGCTTGGCAAATTCGGCAATCTCTTCCATATACATCGCCACGCCGCCAAATTTGTCAAAGTAATTATTGATGTACTGACCGGCCTCGGTGCGGCTAACATCAATTTGCTTGGCTAAACCAAAGGCCGACATGCCGTAAATCAGGCCGAAGTTAATGGCTTTGGCCTTGCGTCGGTGCTCGCTGTCCACCTCGGTGGGGTCTAGCTCAAAAATCTCGGCGGCGGTTTGGGCGTGCACGTCTTTGCCTTGGCTAAAGGCTTCGATAAGGCGGGCATCGCGCGACAAATGCGCCATAATGCGCAACTCAATTTGCGAGTAGTCGCACGCCATAATCTTCCAACCGGCCGGCGCGATAAAGGCGGCGCGGATTTTGCGCCCCTCGGCGGTGCGAATGGGGATATTCTGCAAATTCGGGTCGGACGACGACAAGCGCCCCGTGCTCGTCACCGCTTGGTTGTAAGTGGTGTGAATGCGACCGGTGCTCGGCAAAATCATCTTGGGCAGCTTGTCGATGTAGGTCGATTTGAGCTTGGTCAAGCTACGGTTTTCCAAAATGATGCGCGGCAACTCGTGGCTTTCCGCCAATTCTTGTAGTACGGCTTCGTTGGTGGACGGCTGACCCTTGGGGGTTTTCTTGGTCACTGGCAGGCCGAGCTTGTCGAACAAAATGGCCTTTAACTGCTTGGTGGAGTTGATATTAAATTCTTCGCCGGCCAATTCGTTAGCGCGGCTTTCCAAGGCCGTAATCTGGGCGGCAAAGGCTTTGGACTGTTCGGCGAGGCGCTGGCAATCGAGCAAAATACCGTTGTCCTCGGTTTGCGCCAACGCTTGAATAAACGGCATTTCGATGTCGTGATAAATGCGGTGCAATCCCGGCATGGCATTGACGCGCAACAATAAATACTCTGCCAAACGCCCCATAAAATCAACGCGTTCGCAGGCAAATGGCATAGCGTCGTTGAGGGCAATACTGGCCAGCGTCACAGCTTTTGCGCCTTTGCCCAACAAGCGTTCGGGGTCGGTGATTTGATACTGCAAATAACGTTCCACCACTTTTTCTAAAACATGCTTGGCTGTGGATTGATACACGTAGCTCGCCAACATCACGTCATCGCTGAGGTTTTCGATATCAATGCCATAGCGGCTTAGGGCGTGAATGGCGAGTTTGGCATCAAAAGTGCGCTTGTGACTGGGGTTGGCAAAAGCGCTTTTCAGGCCGACCAACACCTGTTCGAGGCGCAACTGCTGTTCGCTAGCGTCAATGTCGTGCGTCAGCGGCAGGTAAAACGCCTTACCGGCTTCGGGAGAAAAACTGATGCCAATCAAGGCGGCTTCGGTGAATAAATCGCTGTTGGTCAGCACTTCAAAATCCCACTGCGACGCATCGTCCAAGGTCTGCAACAAGCCGGCAAAGCTGTCTTCATCGGCAATCAAACGGTAGTCGGTGGGAATGTCGGGGGCGTTGTGGCGCTGGTCGGCGGCGGCATTGGTGGCGACACTGCCTAGCACTTGGGCGTGCAATTTAGTGAGGTCAAAGCGTTGGCACAACGCCGTAAATAACTCGGTATCAACAGCGTTCATCGACAGCTTGTCAATTTCCACATCGGGCAGCTCGACATCGAGTTTGATTTTCGCCAACTCCTGCGACAGGTAGAGTTGGTCGAGGTGATTGCGCAGATTTTCGCCGACTTTGCCTTTAATGGCGTCTTGGTTGGCCACGATGCCCTCGATGCTGTCGTATGCCGCCAGCCACTTGGCCGCCGTTTTCGGCCCGACCTTGGGCACGCCGGGGATATTGTCGGCGGTGTCGCCCACCAGTCCCAAAAAGTCCACGACTTGGTCGGCGCGCAGAGCATCGACTTTAAAGCGCTCGGCAATGCCGGTGTGGTCGGTAATCGACATTTTCATGGTGTCAATCAAGCGCGTGTTGCCGTCAATCAGTTGTGCTAAGTCCTTGTCACTGGTGGAAATTAGCACTTGCATATGGTTTTCCACGGCACGCTTAGCCAGCGTGCCAATCACGTCATCGGCCTCAACGTGCGGAATTTGCAACAGCGGATAACCCATGGATTCAATGAGCTCAATCAGCGGCTTAATCTGCACGCGCAATTCATCGTCCATTGGCGGCCGGTGGGCTTTGTAGTCGGCATAAATATCGGAGCGAAACGTCTTGCCCGGCGCGTCAAAAACAATGGCGATATGGCTAGGTTGATAGTCGTCGTGCAGTTTTTGAATCATGCTGATAACGCCCTTTATCGCGCCTGTCGGTTCGCCGGCGCGCGAAGTCAGTTTGGGCAGGCCGTGGTAGGCGCGAAACAGATAGCTAGAGCCATCGACTAAAATCAATTGGTTGTCGTTATTTTGCATGGGTTTTTTGAGTTGTTTTGCAGGTTGGGTATTATTTTATCACAGCTGTAGGATTGCCCCATGACAAAAAAACGATATTGCATAACTATATCACCTAAAAACATATGCTATAATTACCCCCGCGCGGACGTAGTGTAATGGTAGCACGCAGGCTTTCAGTGCCTGACATTCCGATTGCCCTCGGGTAGTGCGGGTTCGAGTCCCGTCGTCCGCTCCATTTTTAGCAAATAAGGCATATCCTCAATTCAAATATGGCAAAACACACACAACATTTCACCAGCAAAATTCGCCAACATTTGACGGCGGGCAAGGGCTTGCGACAAAAGCATCAATGGAACGCCCACCGCAGTCAGCACAGCACCCTGCCCAATGCACTGAAATTAGCTATCCTCAGGGGCGAAGCCTGTTACCGCCAACGCTTTTGCGAGTATTTCGCCAGTCGCGGTTTTGACGATGCCTTTGCTTATCTCGCCTATCAAAAAATGTACCTCGACAGCCAAATGTTGGTCGAATTTGTGCAGCAAATCGGCCTGAGCGAGCTAACCGAGGACTACATCAAACACGGCATCGCCAACCAAGAAAGCGATTACCGCGCCCAGTGTTATCAACTGTATTGCTTGCTGATTGACTATTTACAGCAACAAGACCCCGATATGCTCGAACAAGCGACCACTGCGCTGATTCATCACTATTTACCCAGTTATTTCCCCAAAAGCCAACAGGTCAAGCCGAGTTTGGACAGTTTGAAAAAGCAATTAACCAAAGCCCTCAATCACCGTTGGCATTGCCAAGTCACGGTAAAAGAATCGTTTACCACTAGCGAGGACTTCGCCACCATGCGGCTGATTGCCCACGTGGATAAATGCTATCCCACCGAGTTGATTTGTTTGCAAGAAAAACGCCTGCGAAGTGCGCGTTTTAAAGCCTATCACCGCGTGCTGGAATGCATAGACCGCGATGAATTTACCCTAACGCCCAAGGGCAAGCCATCAAAACAAGCGCGTTTTAGCCCATAAGTTATCGTTAGCGTACTGATAAAATACAATGAATTCGTAGGGTGTGTTAGCGAGGCACGAGCGTAACGCACCACATGGCATCACTGCAAATGGTGCGTTACGCTTTGCTAACGCACCCTAC
>PDWJ01007806.1_pt1 | contig 15150 bp, 3 predicted proteins | sample 1430881 | NCBI WGS metagenome assembly PDWJ01 (sample SAMN01162460, study PRJNA174530) | Oral metagenome, whole genome shotgun sequencing project. | biome: Marine environment; feature: Marine mammal; material: Swab sample of the gingival sulcus; isolation source: swab sample of gingival sulcus... | reverse complement strand
TATGTTATTGAATTGGATTATTTTTTCGACGCACGCTATTTTATTCCCATTACCGGAATGATTTTGGGTAATACCATGAGCCACAACATAGTAGGATTAACAGTATACTTAAAAGAATTGCGCGAAAAAGAGGCTTTTTACTATTTTCTGCTCACACACACCAATAGTGCAAAACGCACACAAGGTCATTTTATAAAAGAAGCCCTCAAAGCCGGACTAAATCCCTTGATAGCTTCTATGTCTGTTATAGGCTTGATTAGCTTGCCAGGTATGATGACCGGTCAAATTTTAGGCGGAAGCTCTCCTGTGGTAGCTATTAAATACCAAATTATGATCATGATAGCTATATTTGTAGGTTGCACCATAGGGTTGTTTTTGGGTATTCAGGCCGTCAATTTTGTTATTCTCGATGCCATGGGGCGTATCAATAAAAAATATATGTAGCCCATTTGTTGTATTAGCAATTAGTAAACATCTTTATCTCCAATTCACAACTCCTCTCTTTTTTTGTCTTCGCTCGGTAGTCGATCGATGCTTCCGTATTTCAACTCATTGCCAAGTTATCACATTCACAATTTGCCATTGATTTCGTCGAACTTTGTGTTGCTATTTATGATTTAAAATTAACTAATATTTTATTTCTTAGCTTTGGTATGATTGTTGTTAGGTTGTTAAAAAATGTTGTTTGCATCAGGTCGATACAGTGTATTTTTGTATGTAATAACACTGTTAACGAGAGTGTTGTGATCAACTACATAATTTATGAAAAAATATTAAAATAAATACGTATGATTAAAAGAAAATTATTTTTAACATTGCTGCTCAGCTATTTTACTTTTTTTATAGCGGGTGCGCAAGTAAGTTTTAACGGCGCCATGCAATCCGCCAACATAGCAGTATGCGATGGTTCTTCCGAAGCCTTAGAGGTAGATATTACCTTTACGGTACCCACTAACAATCCGGCTACAGTCACTGCCGAATTAGGTCAAGGCGTCGAATATGACGGAGGGCTTGCCGTCGTAAATTCACAACCCGCTGGTGCTTTTTCTATTACGCCTTTGGATGTGGCTTCTGATCCTAACAGGCCTACCTTTACTATTACTGGTACCGGTGGAAGTATTAATGTGGGAGACCGATTGACCTTTACTTTTAATCGTAAGGCTACTTGTGGAGCGTATACTTACGCTTCAGGTGTCAGTGGTAATAATTTTAGGGACAAGATTATTGTTGCGGTAGATGGTGATTCTCAAGAGAAAGAAACAGATCAGTATGCTGTGCAATTTCCTAATTTGCTTTTAACAGCACCTGAGCCTGTAAACAACTCTAACTTATTAGATGATATACAGCGTACTTTTACTGTAACCAATGGAAGTCAAGACGAAGCGGCAAAAGTATATATTAGTGTTGCTTATGGCAATGCCAAATATTTTCAAGCGCCGGGTGCAGCTACTTTGGAGGTAGATGCAGGCAGTGGTTTTGTGGCGCTTACCCCTGTAAATGTTAACGGAGGTACGGCGCAATATGTGCTCGAGAATACAGCCTTGGGTGCAGATGGCTTACTTACCAATGGTGAGGCTATTACCTTGCGCGAAAGTTTTAAGCTGAAAGATTGTAACTTGGAAACTAATTATATTGCTGGTTGGGGATGCGATGTTGCAGACCTGTGTCAGGAAGTTGCCGGACAGAGTATTGTAACCATGGCAAGTGGTACGCCTAATTTTAGCGGTGTTACTTTTGATCGTACAAACTATACAAATATATGTAGCGATTATACCCTTACCTTACATTACAAAAATACAGGTACAGGTGCTTCTATGGGAGGTATGTATGATTTAAACCTGATATTTGCAGGAAATGCAATAGGAAGAGGTTTTTATGTGCACTCTTTTTCCGGTATAAATATAAATGGTAATGCGCTTACTAATACTTTTAGTGGTACCTACGCCAATGGAGGTATAGATGTTAAACTAGCCAATCTGTTTAGTACCGACCCCGATGGTCCCGGTGGTTTAGATGATTTGGATGGTGATGGTTATTACGATGATTTGCCTGCAGGTGCCACAGTAGATTTAGTAACTACTGTAACCCTAAGTTCTGATACTCCTACTTGTTCATACGCTATCAATGACTGGATTAATATTGCTGTTGTTAAGTTTAATACCGCTTGTGGTACTTCACAAGAAATTTCTAATAATGGAACAGCGGTAGCAAGGTATAGAAGGACTGCGATATCTTCCGCTTCATACCTCCCACCCAATATTGAAAGTGGTGTGGCATTTAGTGGGAGAATAGGGGTAAATGCTTATCTGTACAATACTTATACCTCTGGAAATACGCGTTATGTTACCGAAATAGAATTGCCTACGGGTATGTCTCTCTCCAATATACAGTGGGTAGATGGTCAATGGCCCAGTACAAATCAACCGGTGAGTCCGGGTAGTGTAACTACAAACGGTAATACTGTTACAGTTGTATCGCCAAGTAATGCCCGTGGGCATATTACTTTTGATGCTTTATATACCTGCCAATCAGGCACAACATCGGTAGATATTACGCATACAACACACCAAGTAGCCGACTATGTAAACTATCCCAATTGTGTTTCTTTGGGTGCAAATTTAGTTTGTGATAGCCATAGTTTTGTGGTGGTGGGTTGTGGCAGTTGTCCCGGAGGTGGTGCTACTACCGGAGTGCCTGTAGTGGAAAGAGCAGATAACTCTTTGGGTTGGACAGATAAAACCATGACTACCATACAAGATCGTAATAATATTTCAGCTTATGATTTACGAAAAGCCATGTACCTTGATGAGTTCTTTGTAGAAACTACGGCTACGCAAAATGGGGTTGCTGCCAATTTAGGCGCTCGCTTCGTAGTAGCTAAAAATCTTGACAATAATAATGGTTTAACGCCTTTGTCTGCTGATGTAGAAATTATAAGGGGAGGGGCTACCATTGCTACCGGAACCGTTACTAGCTTTACTTCCAATTTTTCTACGGCAACCGATCAAGTGATAGATTGGGATTTTACCAGTGTGTTGCCGGCAGGCGGATTGTTAAATCAGGATAAGATGAAAATCATTACACGATACCAGGTAACCAGCGGACGATATTCGTATATTGACGAAAACTCCGGAAAAGAGTGGTATGTGTATAATTCCGACAGTCCTTCAGGTGCGCCCGTATGGGATGGCAACCATGTGTACTGTTTAAAATTAGTACCCGAGGTTTACCTTATGGGAACGCGAAAATTAAATGCTTCAAATTATTGGAGGGCACAAGCTTGTACATCTGTAAATATAGGAAGTAACCTTTCTTATGTAGCAAGACGTTTCAATCAGGGAGGCTTGCAATACCAAAATGAGTACCGCCCTGGTATGAAGCTCAATAAGTTTTATTTCGAGCTGCCTAAAACATTAACCTTGAACTCTATAACTTATATACGCCAAGACCCCTTAGAATCTTCCCAGCCACTTACTTTGGAAAGCAGTACCGATATGGGGGATCATTTCTTGAATGTGTATACTATACCCGATGATCTTGGACATATTAATACTACGGTAGTAAATAATTATGGTGCATGGATTAGAGCCAATGTAACGCCTACATGTGCCACCTCTGCTAATTCGGCAGACTATGATAGGATAAAAACATATTTCGATTATACAGATTATTATTATTACGCGGCAAAACAAGCTACACCACCTGCCAGTTTGGAATTCTCTCAGCATTTGCTACGAGATAGGGAGGTGGTGTATACCAAAAAGCCTGCTATGACCTTGGTAGACCAAACAGGTACAGTCAATTTGCATGGCCAAACCGACGAATGGGTAATACGTTATAATAACCCCACCCCACAGGCAGCGCCTTATACATGGTTGGCATTGCCTGCCATGCCCAATTTGGTTATCAATAGCGTAACACGAATGTCAGATAACACAGTTGTTGCTCCTATAGCTTATACAGGGGGTAATATTTACCATTTAGATGATGCCGGAGTGCCTGCAGGTTCTGCACTAGACTATAAAATAAACTTTACTTATACGGGTTGTGGGGATTTAGACTTACCCATACAGGGTGGTTGGAACTGTAGTGACTATCCCGCTTCTCCCGATGAATACGTATGTAATGCCGAACAGCTTGACTTAACAGTGGAGCCGGAGCCTTCAGTGGTAGAGCTGCAACAGCTAAGTGTGCCGTCTGGCAATGCTACTTTGTGTGATCCTTATGGGCCTTACGTATACAAGATGCAGTCGTCTGCTGCGGCCGACCTGTACGATCCTACTTTCGAGTTGGTGTCTTCTCCTGGACTTGCCTTACATGGAAATAGTATAGAGTTAGAATACCCTGCCGGTTCGGGTAATTGGGAAACCTTTACCCCCGCTTTGTCAGGTGGTGTGTATACCATCTCTGCATTGCAACATACCGCTTTGTCAGCTATTGGTTATTTAAAGGGGACTACAGAAGCGGCTTCTAATGAGGAACGTCAAGTGAATTTGCGTTTTAGCGTAAATACAGCTTGTGATTTTGTATCCGGAAAAAGTTTTAAGGTGAAGGTGCGTGGAAAAAATACCTGTAACAATCCTGCAGAGGGTTCTAGCTCAGGTACAACCGCGCCCATCATTGTTGTTAACGGAGCTACACAGCCTTATACCATGAATACAGTGGTGAATTGGGTTACTCCTCCGGTGGGTCACCTTTGTCAAGCTCCTGCAAGAGTTGGTGTTGAGCAAACTATTGTGGGTAGTGCACAGCCCACTGGTCCTGATGGAAAAATAGAAATTATCATCCCTCAGGGCTATAGGTATATAACCGGTAGCTATGTGCCCGGTGCCAATGCACCTGCCGCTGCAGGCTTATTGGTGAGTGTTTTAGGTAATGGAGACCAGCTTTTGACCTTGCCTGTGCCTGCCGGCTTGCAAACAAGTACTACTATTGCTTATGCTTTTGATATTCAAGAAGACAGTGCAAATCCGCCACTTTGTGGTAGTTATGCATTGCAGGTTGCTAGCAGAGAAAGAATCAGTAACCTCTCTTGTAATGGTTCGCCTTGTACAGATTCTTATATGGTTACAGGTCAAGAAACTTTAAATATTAATGTTGAAAAATCTGATTTGGAGCTGTCGGTAACCAATACTTCGGCTACGCGTACTGTTGCCGGAGAAGATATTACAGTGGAGTATACCATAGAAAATACCGCAGCAGTAGATTTGGCGTCAGCTACTACTGTTACTTTGTTCGACGACAAAGACAATGATAATGTGTTTAGTGCCGGCGATGTGGTTTTGGCCACACAACTTACCACTGCCAATGTGAGTGCAGCCACTCCATTCAATGGTACATTTACCGCTACGGGTGTTAATCCCGCCAACTTGTGTAATGTAAAAATTACCATCTTGCCCTCAGACGGTTGTTTCTGTAGCGTTATTCCTGCCAATGTGAGGTTTGCAAGCCTTGCCGGTGTGGCAGGTGATGATTTTACAGTGTGTGCAAACTCTATGGCTATGCCTATGGGGGTAGCCTCTACCGCTTATACCTCTTATGCGTGGAGTAGTACCAATGCAAGCGGGTTAGACTATCTCTCTGCTACAGATGTAGCCCGGCCATATTTTCAGTATAACGGCCCTGCTTTGACAGCCAGTCTGGATATTGAGTATACCCTTACAGTAACTCGCCCCGACGGTTGTATTGCTACCGATCGGGTAGTGGTAACGGTAAACCCTGCGCCTAAAGTGCCTCAATATACCGTTACGCATGTTAATACTTGTGGTGTTCAAGGTAGTATTACCATTGTGCCACAAGCAGGTTGCGAGTACAGTATAGATGGTGCAAGTTATAGTAGCAATAATACTTTTACAGGTTTAGCCCAAGGTTCGTACGTTATATATGTAAGAAATGCAAATGGTTGTGAGGTGATGACCAATGCTGAAGTGCAACTAGACAGCGATTGTGATGGGCTTTCCAATGCTGAGGATCTTGATGCCGATAACGATGGTATTTTGGATGCTGATGAGGGTGCTTGTATGGTGTCTTCAGATGATGCGGGAGATTATTTTGATGAGCCTGAACAATCCAACGAAGGTGAACATAATGTTGGTGCCGATTTTAATGGATGGAAATTGCATGGCGAAGATATTATTGTAGTGAAACCTGCTGCTAATAGTAGTCAACCGGCGCATTCCGGTATGCAATATGTACGTACAGATCGTACTGTGCCGGTTTATTTGTATAAAGATCTTGAGATCAATTCAACTACATTCCCATCCGGTAAAGTAACAATTTCTGCTTCTGCTTGGGTGAGAAGGCATGCGCTTACCAGAGGTGGCACCAGGATGGGTGGTCAGGTGATGCCTCGAATACAAGTAGTGCGTGTAAACAGCAATACCAATAATGTACTTGCGGTGGTAGCCACCGGTAATGCAGTGATAATGTACGAAGGTGTATGGGTTAAAACCATGCTGCAAAATGTTAGTTTGCCTGTGTTGCCTGCCGGTCAGCATTATAGAGTTCGAATAGAAATAATACAAAATATTGATGTCGATACCATGGGGTTTTGTGTGTCAGCAGATACCGATGGCGATGGTATTCCTGATTATTTAGATTTGGATTCTGATGGCGATGGTTGTGCCGATGCTATAGAAGGTGACGAGAATGTAGCTGCCGCTCAGTTGGATGGCAATGATAGAATAGATGTGGCTAACCAAGGTGATGTAGATAACCAAGGGGTGCCTAATTTGGTAAATGCTGGTGGTGCTGCCGATGATGGAGCCGATCAAGGTCAAGGTATAGGCTCTTCACAAGATGTAGCTGTAAATGCTTGTAATATCAAGACGTATAACGACATCAACCAAACACCTCAAGGTAAACCTGTAGATGGTAACGTATTGACCAATGATGAAGATGTGGTGGATGTGGTGTCTGCACAGTGCTACGACGCTAGTGGTAATCCGCAAAATCTGCCATTGGGTGCAGCTACCACAGTATATGGTAAAGATAAGAATGGTGCTTGGGTAGAAGCAGGTCAAATAACTTTGAATACTGATGGTACTTATACCTTCGTGCCTACTGTTGATTTCGTAGGCGATGTGCCTGTAAACTATACGGCTAAAAATGCTTGGTTCAACTGATACTGCGGCATTAAATATCAAAGTAATACCTAATCTTGTGTCAGGTAATAATCCACCAATTGCTCAGAACGATACTTATACCGTAGAAAAGGGTCAAACGGCAGAAGTATATATTTTGTCTAATGATTCTGATCCTGATCAAGATGAACTTTCAGTAACGAAAGTAACAGCTAAGGATAGTAATGGTAATACCATTGATCTGACTGATACAGATCAGGATGTATATGTAGAAGATCCTAATAATCCGGGAACCTATATTTATGCGGGTACAGCCCGAAAGCAAGGGGGACAAAGTGGTGTGCCATTCAAATTGGTATTTACACCCTCTTTAAATTTTGAGGGAGATGTGCCATTCGACTATACTATAAGTGATGGTAATGGTGGTGAAGATACAGCAGTAGCGGTTGTTACGGTATTACCCGAAAATGGCACCAACGATGTATATGCTAATGACGATGCCAATACAGGCAAGAAAGGTGAGCCTATTACAGGTAATATTTTAGGTAATGATAACATTGAAGGTACTCGTGGTCAGTTGACCGTTAACGGCACGCCTATTAGCGGCAATAATACATCGGTAACTTTACCCGGAGGCGAAGGGACACTAACCTTCAATCCTGACGGTACTTATACCTTTACGCCTAATCCTGACTTTGTAGGCACAGTAGCTATACCTTACGAGGTATGTAATACCGATGGTAAGTGCGATACAGCTACTTTATACTTAACTACCCTTCCATTGGCTGATTGTGGCTTCTTACGTTCTAATAGAAATGTAACTCGTCAGTTGATAAAATAGGCTTAGCTATATTTAGTTAGGACTTTAACCTCACAGGCCTCAAGCCTGTGAGGTTTTTTTGTGCTTGTTTTTATATTAAAAAGATTCTGTGCTTTTTACTTGAGACTGGCACAAAAAGATTTTTATAAAGGTTTGATATCTTCAACTCAAATTATGTATTAGAACTTCGTTATAAGTATTCAAATTACAATAAACAGACTTTACAAAACGAAAGCATAGTATTGCTATGATGCGGTTTTGAGAATTAGCAACGTGTCTTGTTTTGAAATGATTTGTACACGTAATAGATGCTTCTAATACATGTTTCGGGTTCATCAATATCTTTTTGTAGTGTTGCTTATTTGTAGTGTAGTTTTTCTTTAATCATGTATGGTCAAGTTTCTTTCTTAAGGATATTGCTCTACTAATAAAGTGGTGGGTGATTGGATAGCTTGTTTCCTATTTGGTACGATTATTGTTTTTATATCAAAAAAGTTCTGATTACCAGAGTAATAAATACATTTACAACATAAAATCAAACAATTATAAATTTAAATAAATAGATAACAATGAAAAAAACTACTATTAAAACAAGTTTTTTGCTTTTGTTTAGTTTGCTAATGATAACATGGCAAATACCAAAAGCAAATGCACAGGTCAATTTTAATGGCGCCTTACAATCCAATAATATATCTGTTTGTGATGGTTCGTCGCAACCTTTGGAGGTAGATCTTACTATCGAACAAGCCACTAGCAATGCTATTGAGGTAAGTGTAATGCTTGCCGATGGTATAGAGTATGACGGAGGATTAGCTATTGTAAGCTCATCTCCGGCTGGTGTATATACTATTACCGAAGATGACGTTACAAACCCGGCCAATCCCAAGTTTAAAATTAAACATACCGATGGGTCGCCCATTCAGTTGGCAGAAGGCGTGGTGTTTAAGTTTGAGCGCAAAGCGGTGTGTACAGCATATAATAATGCGTTAACAGCCAATGAAACCGGTTTTGAGTTTAAAGACCAAGTAGATATTACCATAGATGGTACTACCAAAAGCAAAGAGTCTTTGGCTTACAATGTATTGTATCCCAATTTTGTGCTAACACCACCAAGCGAGATAAATAATGCCAATATAGGAGATGATATTATCCGTACTTATACTTTGAAGAATGGTGGAATAACTCCCTCTAATAAAGTATTCTTGACCATAGATTATGGCGATGCCAAGTATTTACAAGCACCGGGAGCTGCTACTTTAGAGGTAGATGCCGGTAATGGGTTTGTAGCACTTACAGCTACCAATACTACCGCCGGAAAAGTCACCTATGTGTTGGAGGGTTCTGATTTAGGTGCAGATAACCTATTGGAAAATGGTGAAACCATTACGCTGCGCGAACAATTTAAACTAAAAACCTGTAACCCTACTACTTACTATACCGTTGGTTGGGGATGCGATGCTGCGGCACCTTGTCAAGAGATAGAAAAAGAGAGTGTAATAACCATGGAAGCTGGAGCTCCTAACTTTGAGGGGATTACCTATGAACGTGTAGATTTTGTCAATATGTGTACACCCTATAAACTGAAACTTAAGTACAAAAACACCGGTACCGGTGGCAAAATGGGTGCTATGTACGATGTAGGCTTAATCTTTAAAGGGGGAAGTAGTCCTGATGCACCCGGTTTTACAAAACATACGTTTTCTGATTATAATATCAATGGACAGCCGGTAACCAATTCTTGGCCTGGAGGAAACAATAGTATAGAAGTAAAAACAGGGGGTGTATTTAATACTGACCCCGATGGTGTAGATGTAGGTTTAGCAGATTTAGATGGAGACGGCTTTTTTGACGACCTGCCTGTGGGAGCAACCGTTGAGTTGGAAGTAACTGTTACCATAGATGCCACACCTCCCACTTGTGGCGATAGTTTTCATGATGCCTATAATTGGTCAAGAATAAGTTTTTATACCACTTGCGATCCTCAAGAACAAGTGCTTTCATATAATCAATTAGATTTTATACAATATCGACGAACGGTAATGACAGATGCTTCTTATACACCTGCCAATATAGAAAGTGGTGTTGCTTTTAGTGGCAGAATAGGGGCTTCTTATTTTGGTTTGGGAAACATTTATCGCAGTGATAAGACCCGTTTTGTAACTGAAATTACGCTTCCTGCAGGTATGACACTTTCTAATATCAAATGGGTAGATGGTAGATTCCCAAGTAATGCAACACCTGTAGAGCCTCAAAGTGTTACACAAGATGGAAATACCTATATTATAGTATCTGCTGCAAACATATTTGGACATGTTACTTTTGATGCAGTATATAATTGTCAAGCAGACAATTCTAATGTAGCCATTAGTTATAAAGTACATGAAGTTAGTAATCATGCTGATTATTCTACTTGTTACTCATTGGGAGAAAATCTAATTTGTGGCTCGAAAACTTTTAATGTAGTAGGTTGTTCGTCTTGTCCCGGAGGTGGTGCTTCTACAGGTATCCCTGTGGTAGAGCGTGAAGACAACTCTCTAGGTTGGACAGATGCCACTATGACTACGCTACAAGATCGTAATAATATTTCTACTTACGATTTGGCAAAATCAATGTATAAAGACGAATTTAAAGTGGAAACTACCACTGCCAAACAGTATGGTGCTGCTACCAATTTGGGAGCTCGTTTAGTGGTGGCTACCGATGACAAGAAGCAAAATGGACTCGAAGTGTTAACTGCCGATGTAAAGATAACAAGGGTTGGTTCTCCCGATATCATTGCTAACGGGCTTACCACTTTTACTACCCAATATTCTACTACCGACGAACAGATAATAGACTGGGATTTTACAAGCATATTGCCTGCCGGAGGTTTGCAAGATGGTGATAAGATAAGTATTACCACCCGCTATAGAGTAGAGAGTGAATTTTATCCTAATGTAGACAAAAATGCAGGAAAAGATTGGTATATATACAATTCCGACAGTCCTACCGGTACACCGGTATGGGAAGGTACTCATAAATATTGTCAGTCGTTACTCCCCGAAATATATTTGATGGGAAGTAAGACAATTAATGCTTCAAACACTTGGTACTTGGAGGCTTGTGATGCAGTAGACTTGGGACATAATCTTGCCTATGTTGCAAGACGTTTTGAGGTAGGAGCATTGAAATACCAGAGTGAATACCGTCCAAGTCTAAACCTTAAAAAGGCGTATCTTGAAGTTCCTAAGGATATTACTGTTAATTATGTAAAATATAAGCGATTAGATCCTGATATTCCTTTCCAAACTTTATCGGCCGAGAGTGTTACTGATATGGGGGATTACAATTTAATGGTGTATGTCATTCCGGAGGGTATAGGATATTCTGGTTTTACGTATAGAAACACTTATGACTCACATCTTAAAGTAAATATAACAGCTAATTGTGCAACTACTCATCAAGTTACTAGTATAAAATCTTATTTTGATTATGTAGACTATTATTATTATGCAGCTAAGCAGACTCCGGTGCCTGATGATTTAGATATATCTAAAGGTTTGTCGTCATCACAGTACATTAATTATTCGAGAAAACCCAATATAGAATTGATCAATCAGACAGGAGTCGTGAATCTGTCGGGGAAAACCGGTGCTTGGACAGTGCGTTATAATAACCCTTCTCAGGCCGCAGCCCCTTACACTTGGTTGGCATTGCCCGATGTAGACGGATTGACTATTACCGCTGTTACGCGTGTATCAGATGGTACGTCAATGATACCTGTGGCTTATACTGGTGGTAAGATGTATCAATTGGGTGATGCAGGTGTAGCAGCAGGTAGTTCTGAAGATTACAAAATAGAGTTTGAATATACGGATTGTACCCCTGTTACTTTAACTGCCCAAGGTGGTTGGAATTGTAGTGATTACCCGGCTACTCCCAATCAGTATATTTGTGATGCTAAAGAAGTGGTATTAGAAGCTAGACCATTGAATACATTGATAGAGTTTTCAGAAATAACTGTGCCGCCTACCAATCCTAAACCCGATTTATGTACAGAATTGAATTATGAGTATCGTATTCAAGCTTCTGATGCGGCTAATTTATATGATCTGATATTCCAAATTGTACCCGTAGAAGGTTTATCCTTAGTAGGAAGTGTAGAAGTGCAGTATCCTAAAGGTTCGGGTGCTTGGCAATCGGTATCATCTAATTTTGATAATGGAGTTTACAATGTTCAAGTTTTAGAACATGCTGCCTTGGCTGCATTGGGTTATTTGCCGGGTACCGAAGAGGCCGGTAGCAATAATGAAAATCGTCAGGTTAATGTACGTTTTACATTGACTACCTCTTGTGAGTTTACGTCCGGTAAGAATTTTAAAGTAAAAGCGTCTGCTAAGAATTCGTGCAATCAATTGGTACAAGGCTCTTTGGTTCCTTTCTCTGCACCGGCTATCGAAATTGAAGGAGCAGATCCTCCTTATCTTTTGGTAACAGATTTGTCGTGGACAGATGGTGTGCCCGGTGGAACTAACTGTAAAGAGCAGAAAACCATTCACGTTAAGGAAGTGATATCGGCAGCAAATGGCGTTGTAACCGGCGATCAAGGTACTATAGAGGTGCTTATACCTATAGGCTTTAAATATGTAGATGGTTCTTATAGTACAATTAGTGCTGATGCTCCGGATGTAAATACTTTGGCTACCGAAATTTTGGCAACCGGAGAACAGCGATTAACATTGAAGATCCCTGCCGGATTAGCAACAGGTACTGTTATGGAGTATACATTAGATATTCAAGAAGATAATAGCGGTACTGCTGTTTGTGGTTTGTCAGCGATAGAAATTAGTGCTTTGGACGTGATTGCAGGTTTAACTTGTGGCACTACCACTTGTCCAAATATGAATGTTGTAACCGGTGCGAAAAAACTGGAATTTACATTAGAAAAAGCAAACATTACTATTTCTACGCTCTCTGCCAGCTCTGTTTATGGTGATACCGGTGAAAATATTAGTGTAGAATACAAAGTGGAAAACAGCGCTGATATTGTATTAGCAGTAGGAACAACTATAACATTATTTGATGATAAAGACGATAATGATATATATAATGACGGTGATGTAATAGTGGCTACACAAGCTACAACGGCAGATGTAACTACGGCAACTCCGTTTACAGGTACATTTACGGCAACAGATGTAAATCCTGCTAATTTATGTGATTTAAAGATTAGTATATTACCTGCAGACGGTTGTTTCTGTAGTATTATACCTGCAAATGTTAGTATTACTGACTCTCCTGAATTGGCAGGTGACGATATAGAAGTATGTGCCGGAGATACAGAACAAATAGGTGTTGCTTCAACAGGCTATACTTCTTATGAGTGGAGTAGTACAGAAGCCGGAGCTACAGCATATCTTTCTGCTACGGATGTAGCACAGCCTGAATTTACATATAATGGAGCCTCTTTGGAGACTGCAAAAACCTTTACATATACCCTTACAATAACACGTCCGGGAGGTTGTACATTTACTGATGAGATAAATGTAACCGTAAAAAGTCATGGTGTTTGTTTTGTTAAGGCTTACAATGATATCAACCAAACACCCGAAGGTGTACCGGTAAGCGGTAATGTGTCAACCAATGATGATAATACGGATGCAATTGCACCTATAGTATCTGCTCAATATTACTACGGTACCTCAGGTGCTCCACAAGATTTACCATTAGGTGCAGAAACCACTGTATATGGTAAAGATAAGAACGGTGCTTGGGTAGAAGCAGGTGAAATGACCTTAAATAGTGATGGTACTTATACTTTTAAACCTAAAGCGGGTTATATCGGCGATGTACCATTTACTTATGTAGCTAAGAATGCAAATGGTCTTACCGATAGTGCTACTTTAGATATTAAGGTGACACCTAATCCTGACAATAATGGTGACAATCCACCTATTGCTCAAGACGATACACATACTGTAGAGCAAGGTCAAACGGCCACCTTAAATATATTGGATAACGATACTGATATAGATGGTGATAATTTGACAGTAATAGCGGTGGAATTGAAAGATGGTTACACTGTTGCTGGAGGTGGTACTACCGTAGCTGTAGGCACACCTACAGATGTATTTGATGCTGACGGCAATAAGGTAGGTGCTTTAACAGTGAATGCTGATGGTACTACCACATTTGTTCCGGAAGCTGACTTTACAGGCGATGTACCATTTGAGTACACTATAGAAGATGAGAATGGCAATATTGATAAAGCAGTAGCTACTATTACCGTATTGCCAACCAATACCACTAATGATGTATATGCAAATGACGATGCCAATACAGGTAAGCAAGGAGAAACCCTTACTGGCAATGTAACAGATAATGATTCTGATCCTGAAGGCCATCCTTTCACAGTAACGAAGATAGATACTAATGGCGATGGCACACCTGATGCTACGGTAAATGGTAGCGTGTTGACTATAACTCAAAATGGTACTGAGGTAGGTAAATTAACTATAAATATTGATGGTAGTTATACTTGGGTGCCTGCTGTTAATTTTGTAGGTACTGTAGTATTGCCTTATGAGATTACAGATGATCCTGGTTCAGCTACAGTAGCTACAGATGTGGCTACATTATATTTGACCGCCTTGCCTGCTGATTGCGGTTTCTTACGTTCTAATAGAAATGTAACCCGTCAGTTGATAAAATAAACTGTAGAAGTTAGTGAGTCTAGACCTCATAGGTGTTAAAACTTGTGAGGCTTAGGCTTACTTCTATAAGTTAATCTAGTTTAAACACAAAAAGAGACTGCCTAAAAAGTTAAAGGCAGTCTCTTTTTTAATTCCAAAAAAAGAATCACAATCTCAACTAAAAACTAGAGTCCCTTATAATAATAACTTGAGTTCGATTAATCATCAGGTGTTTAATAATCAAAGGCAGCTTATTATCATTCTGACCTCGAAGGGGTCATACATTGGTAGAAAAATGATAAAAACAAAACAATGATGAGCCCGAGGAGGGTGTCGAACAAATACAACAAGAAAGACCTCAGAGGTTTCTAAAACCTCTGAGGTCTAAATATATTACGTAACGACCAGCTTTCGATGGGGCGTGATGATAATCAAATGTTTAAAAACCGAACTCAGGTTAATAAGTTTATAAAATCAATATTATTTCTTTATAGGTAGTTTGTTCCTGCTCCATCCGGCAAAACCATCTGTAATTTGATAGATGTTCTTAAAGCCCTGCTGCAACATGAATTTTACA
>PDWJ01005651.1_pt1 | contig 15150 bp, 11 predicted proteins | sample 1430881 | NCBI WGS metagenome assembly PDWJ01 (sample SAMN01162460, study PRJNA174530) | Oral metagenome, whole genome shotgun sequencing project. | biome: Marine environment; feature: Marine mammal; material: Swab sample of the gingival sulcus; isolation source: swab sample of gingival sulcus... | reverse complement strand
ATTTAGAATTAGCCCTAAAAGGCCTTGAAAACCTTGCAGAACTATACAAAAATTAAGTATCTATAGAACCGGTTACCCTTTTCATAAAGGTGTTAAGGGCTTCTTTTTTAGGCTTTCCTTCTTTCATCATCTTATCTACTTCTAAGGCTCCATACATATTAGAAAGTAACTCGCCTATAACATCCAATTCCTGATCTTTTAACGAACTGAGTTCCGTTAAGTTTTCAAGAGTTTCAATAGTTTCCAAAACAAAGTCGCTATCATTATTATCAATAAACTCTGTAAGGTGTTTAATAACCGGTAATCGCATATGCTATAATTTTGCTATTAAATCTTTTAAGACATCAAATTTGTTGGTCTGCTCCTGAGCTACTAAATTACCATCTTTATATATGGCAAAGGTGGGCAAGTTATCTACTTTTGCCATTTTTCTGGATTCGGGTAACTTTTCGGCATCTACCATTACAAAAGGAATATCTTCATTTTCCGTAGCCAGTTTTTTAAACTTGGGTTTCATAATTCTACAATTGCCACACCAAGAAGCTGAAAACTGAACAGCAACTTTTTTGTTATCAGCTACTATTTCTTTTAAGTTGTCTTCTGTTAATTCTTTTACCATAATTTTAAATAGTTTTCAAATCTCAAATGCCAAGCCTCAAAAAAATTTGGGGGATTTGGCATTTGAAATCTGTCATTAAATCTTTTTAATGTGATGCTAAATATGTTGCGGTACCTTTGGCATTGGCCTGCATTGCTTCTTTCCCTTCTTGCCAGTTAGCCGGGCAAACTTCGCCTTTTTCTTGAACGTGTGTATAAGCGTCTATTAATCTTAAAAATTCTGCTACATTTCTACCTAACGGCATATCATTTACACTAGCGTGAAATACTTTACCGTCTTCATCTATAAGATAAGTAGCCCTGTACGTAACGTTATCACCTTCCACTTGTATATAGCCAGTTTCCTCATCATAAATTTCATTGGAAATATCCAAAATACCCAGTCTGCTGGCTAAGTTTCTGTTACTATCTGCCAAAATAGGATAAGTAACGCCTTCTATACCGCCATTGCCTTTTGGGGTATTTAACCACGCAAAATGTACCTCCGGCGTATCACAAGATGCTCCTATAACTATGGTATTTCTCTTTTCAAATTCGCCCAATGCTTGCTGAAAGGCATGCAATTCTGTAGGGCATACATAGGTAAAGTCTTTTGGATACCAGAATAACAATACTTTTTTCTTGTTCTTTTTTGCTTCTTCTAATACGTTTACTTTAAAAGTATCGCCCATATTGTTCATGGCATCAACACTTAGATTTGGAAATTGTTTTCCTACTGATGTAGTCATTTTTATGTATTTTATCAATTAATAATTCTATTTTTTCATCACAAAAATAAGCCTAAAACAGGTTATTTCCCATTAAATTTAATCCATTTTCTTTATCTGCACATAGATGTTCTCTATCATAAATATCATTTGGATAGATTTATTGTGTTTTGGATAGGTATTCCGAACGCCTAACTGTTTTTCAAAGAACTTAAATCAATAACTGATTATATATCTTTATTAGTCATATTTAACTAAAGAATCTTTCACAAAAATATTTTTTTCAAAATAAAAGTGTCTTTTATTAAAGGAGACTGTTAATTTCGTAGAATCCATTTGATTCTTTTCCTTATACATATATTGCATGCTAAATTTACCTCTTAAAGTTGTAACTCCTATTTTTTTTGGTATAAACAAAAAAGCAGGAAAATCTTCTCTATAAAAAGTATCAAGTTTAACAAAATCGATATTATTAAAGTTATCTTTAATTTTATCTGATGCGATAGTAAAATAACCTATAACATCTGCACTAGAACATACCTGAATTTTACCTACAACATTTTCTCCATAATTTACAGTATCTTTAATAATTAAATTAAAAAAAGTACTTTTTAATGAATCTATTTTTCCTGTTTTTTTATAAACAATTTCTTGATTTAAGTAGGAAGAATCTTTTGAAATATTAACATAATTTAACTTCTTGTAAATTTTTCCATCTTTAAAAAAGTGAAACCATGCATTAAAATTCTTTTTATCGTGTCGGTCGTTTAAAAATTCACCTTTTTTTACTAGAATATTGTTTTCATAATTAAGAACATAACTAGAATCGCCCTGCGAAAAACTTTTATAAACAATATTCCCTTTAGAATCAAAAGACTGATAATCATCTAATAAAATATCATTTAAATATTTTCGTTTTTCTTTTATCTTCCCATTTTCATAATAAAAATGATAGTAACCATTTTTTTTATTATTAGAATCCACCTGATATTCATACTTCAAATTACCATTCTCATAAAACTCTTTAATAACTCTTTTTTCTCTTTCTCTATTACAAGAAATCAAAAAAGTTATTAAAACGAAAAACTTAATTAATTTCATTGATTTAATTTTTAGGAGGGTTATTTAATAAACTATCTAATACCCTTTCACTTTTCTCTATAGTTTTTTTATTCTTTTTAGCGATAGCCGAATTTAAACTATCAACTTTATCAGTTGTTGTTTTATATGTTACATTTCCTAGTGTTAGTCTTACAGAAGCCTTTCCTTCTTGATGTTGTATAATTTCAATATTATCCAAATTTTGGATTGTAAGAGCTGTATCTTTAGAGACCTGTTGCGTTGCTTTATCTGTATTTTCTTTGGCTACCTTTAAAGTTTTTTGTGTTGCTCTAACTGCGTCGGAAACTTTATCGTCTAAAGTTGGTTTACCTCCATTAGTTCCTTTTCCGTTAGGAAAATTGCCCGAACCAAGACTGTTTCCTTTTTTACCAACACTTAATGAAGCAATTAAAGCACTAAGCCCTCCATCAAAATCTATCCATGCTCCATTTGAACCTCTTCGAGGCTTGCCAGCTAAACCACTTCTCATAAAACCTCCATCACTAAACATAAATCCACCAGTTGAATTATCACTCAACCAATTTAAACCTTTTTCAATAAAATTAAAGTGTTCAGATTTAGCTTCGAAAATCTTTGCAGCCGGTAAACCTTCTCTTTGGTAAACTACAGAAATAATGTCCATATCGTCAGTGTCAACTATTATTTGACCTGCAACATTATTGTTAGCTGCATTAATGGCCTCAGAAATAGCTTTTATTTGATCTCCATTATTAGTAGCGGTTATAACAGGTTCAGCATCTTGTTTATTTTTAAAATATATGATTCTTTTTTCTTCTAATCCTTCAAGTTCAATAGCATGAACAACCTTATTTCCACTAAAAGAATAAGGAGTATAATGTGGGTAAGATTTACTCAAAGGGTTCACTGCAAAGAACCTACTCACACGCGGGTCAAGCATTCTATATTTATAGTTTATAGAGTTACCCTCGCCTTTGAGTTCGTTATCTTTTTCTTACCCTTGGAGGCCGTATCTATAACTTGAACCGGTAAAGTTACGATTAGGTTGTTGCATCCCGAACGCCTAACTATTTTCAAAGAACTTTATTGTAAAAATAACTAATTTTTACGGATTACAAATCTGTGTTACCCAGTTACTCTTTAGAAACTAGCTTAAAGCCGTTTTTAATTTTAAATAAAAGTGAAATTTATTTTGGAAATTAACATATAATCTAATCTGTAACATTGCCGATTAAACTTTTAGAAATTGATGAATTAATTTTAATATAAAGACAAATAAAATTCTTTTTATAGATTTCATTTTGAAATTTTGACAAAGAATCAAAAATTTCATATTCAATATTATATTTTGAGCCTGTTTCAATATTATCTAATTCAATTAATATATCTTGAACTATTTCTAAGATATTAGAATCTACATCTTCATTTACTTCTTCAGACAACACATAATATTTTAGATTAAAGCCTGAAATAACCACTCCAAAACAAAGTATTTCTTTTTTAAAACCTATTATATGAGATTCAAAGATGCTATTAGTTATAATTGCTAATTTATTACTCATTAATTATTTATTTACGGGTGTTATGTGAACTTTATTTTTACCATACTTAATTGCTCCATAATTTGTAGCACCTAGGTTCTTACCTGTACTCTTTTCAATCAAATTCCCTATTGGTTTTTGAAAATCAACTTTAATAGTTTTAGCTCCTTCACGAACATTTAAAACTTTAAAGTTTCCTTTATGAAAATCATCTAATAATCCTTGAGGGTTTTCTGTTAAAATACTTTTATGAACATTATTATCATTTATGTTTACCTTATATTGATTTGAATTAGGTAAATGTTTTGCTTGTGTATTAGGGTCAATTTTCTTTCCAACAATATTTCTATCAACTAATATCGATTTTGGAGATGCTCTTAAATTTCTATTTTTCAGCTTTGCTTTAGGTATCTTAAGTCCTCTTAACACACCTCCTGAACCTATTCCTGAAGCAATTGTTTCAGGTTCTGTCATTCTATCAATTACATAACCCACTCCAATAGAATGTTCACCTGATTGTTTTGATTGAATCATATCTTCGGCGATACTCAATGAAGTTTGGTCAAGCTGATTATCCCAATACCTAACTACTCCACTAGGACCTTTTGAAGCAAAAATATCAACAGTATTTATAACTCCAGCTAAAGTATTTCCAGCCCCTATTAAAACATTACCTAAAAATGTACCTACATGTCCAATTACCGTCTCTGCATCATCATGTGATAGTAACTTTTCATATTCAATAAGGTTCTAATCCCTCTAACTCGATTGCATCAATTAATCTATTTCCGCTAAACTGATAAGAAGAGTAATATGGATATTCTTTAAACAAAGGATCCAACGCAAAGAACCTACCAATACGAGGGTCGTGCATACGGTATTTATAATTGATGCTATTTCCTTCCCCTTTTATCTCATCATCTTTTTCCTGTCCTTGGAAGCCGTATCTATAACTTGAACCAGTAAAGTTACGATTAGGTTGTTGCATCCCGAACGTCTAACTATTTTTCAAAGAACTCTATTGTAAAAATAACTAATTTTTACGAATTACAAATCCGTGCCATCTGGTGCTTTTTTTTGCTCTGTTGGGCTGTTTTTTCTTCTCTTTTTGCTTTGCGTTTTGATTGGTGTTTTTGCCCCACTAAAAACCGCCTAAATGCAGAGAGAATGAGCGAAAGAAAAAAAGGAAGAAAAAGAACAAGTCCGCTTCAAAATTGGAGTTTGACCGTTCAACAACTTTATATTAAATTTGGAGACCGAATGGAACTCGATTTAGAAATTTCCCCTTCGGGGGGGTACCCCCCGAAGGGGAAAACAAAAAGACAGAGTTTAATTTACACTCCCACTTTTTGAGTATTTTTAAAGCAGAAATGGTATAAGACCATTGCAAGGGGAAAACGACAAAAAAAGAAGATAAATAAGTTCATAAAAAAAACCATTAAATATTAATATTTAATGGTTTTTTTAACACTATTTTTTTATTAGTTACTGATTTACTGGTGTAGGGGTAAACAAATCAACAATTCCAGGGAAATTCGCATTTGAATTCACTTCAATCTGAGGATATAAAAACCTTTGTGGAATTGTAGTTGCATTTGTTCCCTTGACGGGAACACCAAGTAGGTTATTTGTTCTCCTTACATCATGAAAAACCTGAGATGAACCAATTAATGTTATATATTTCTCTTCTAATATTTCTTTTAAAAGTGTCTGTCCGGAAGAATTAGAAGACGGAAAACTGCCATTGTATGTAGCAGCTAATACTAATCTAACTTCATTAAAAGGAGTTAATGCGTCTCTACTAGTTCTGAATGCTGCTTCAGCTTCTATCAACTTAGTTTCAAAAAACGAAACTATTGGAAAACTTGCATCTATTGCAAAATAACCATCATCACCTGTATTTAATTCAGAACCCACAAAGTACTTTCTATTAACATCACCGGGAGTTGCCAATAATCGTGGAGTGGTTCCATTTACAAGCCTTAATAAAAAGCTATCGTTTGCGGTTAAGTACCCTCCTCTTTGTTCAGCAACAAATTGATAAAACATATTCTTGGCTCCAGTTGCGTCAGTATGAGCAGATAACAAGTCACCATTAATACTAGAAATTCCCATCTGTGATTCGAGATAAGCATTTTCATAATCTTTAGCAACTAAAAAATATCTTGCTTTCAAAGAATGAGCAACCTCTGCCCATTTTGCATCATTTGCAATAAAAACAGGAGCACCATATGCAACACCTACGGTGGCATCACCTACATTAGAAATCCCATCGTTAAATAATGTTTGTGCAGCTGCTAACACAGATACTTGTGAATCATATTCAGGATCAGGAAAATTAACCAAATCTAGAGCTTGAGTCCAAGGAACATCCCCCCAAAGTGATGCCAATTCTCCTAACATAAGCCCTTGAATTATTTGAGCTACCCCCTGTAATATTTGATCTCCATTTTCTTCACCACTCTGCTCAGCTAATTTGGCCTGAGCAAGCCCATCGGCATAAATATCATCCCAATCATCATCAAAATCGCCGGCAGTAGTTAAATAATCGTTAAGTGCAATATACTGCCTATCTGAGCCTGTAAACTGATCAGTCCAAATACCACAAACTCTTGCAGCTTGACTGGAAGACAACTTCACTACGGCTAAATTAGCCTGCCCAATTAATAAATTTCCAGGAGCAGAGGTGAAGTTATTAGGATCATCATTAATCCCATCTGTAAAATCACTACAAGAAGTGATTGTTGTAACCAGAAGCAATAAAACTAATATTTTATAATAATTCATTTTTTTCATCATTTTGTTATTTTTATTTAAAATCCAAATTTCAAGGTAAATGCATAAGTTTTAGTAGCAGGATTTGTAAAATAATCCAATCCTCTACCTAAACTTGCTCCAGTCAAATTCAAATCTGGATCAAAACCTTCTATATCTGTCCATAAGAATAAATTTCTACCTGTAAGTGTAACAGATATATCCGTAAATCCAATTCTATTCACAATCTTTGAAGGAACTTGATACATTAATGACAGTTCTCTTAATCTAGTCCAAGAGGCATCCCTAACAAACGTTTCACTCTGATTACCAAAACCTCCACCATCTGAGGTGTACCATTCTGAGTCTAAAGCAACGGGGCCGCCTCCAAAATCTCCAATATTACCTCTAAATGTGGTCCCTTTTGTTATGGTTCTACCATCATAGGTCTTTAAATCTTGAGGAGCAACTGTTTCATTAGCAGTTACTGGAGCTATACCAAAATATCTTAACACACCTGTTGTACCTGTCCAATGATCATTACCCTGAGAAGTTTCAAACTGGGCAGAAATCGAAAACCCTTTATAAGATATAACTGTTCCAATACCTCCAATCCAATCAGGATTTGGATCACCCAAGACACCTTCTTCAGGATCCAATTTAGGAAAACCAATATTATTTAACTGAAAACTGCCGTCCGGGTTATGCAAAAATTTACCTCCCCATAAAGTTCCAATTGGTTCGCCCTCTACTACTCTAGAGGATGTTCCGACAAAACCTGCTAAGAAGACAGATTTCACTCCGCTTAAATCAGTTACCAAATTTTTATTATGAGAATAGTTGGCATTAAGAGTCCAACCAAAATCTTCCGAAGTGAATAACTTTAATGATAAGTCCACTTCTAATCCTTTATTGGTAATTTCTGCAGCATTTGCCAAAGTCCCAGAAAATCCAGTTGTTGAAGGTACGTCTATATTTAAGATAGCGTCCTCAGTAATCCGATCATAATACGTTACCCCTAATGATAATTTATTATTAAACAACCTAAAGTCTGCGCCAATCTCTTTTTCTTTTACTCGTTCTTCTTTCAAATCAGGATTCCCAAGTGTAACACTTCTGGTAAAAGGATTACCATAAGCCGCAGCAGTTAACTCGTCTCCCCATGAGGAATTAATACCTCCCGGACTAAAAGTGGTACTTTTAGAATAGGGATTCGGTTCTATACCTATCTCGCCATAAGAAGCCCTCAATTTACCAAAAGACAAAAAATCACTTTCACCAATTAAGTGAGAAAATTGCCAACCGAGAGATACACTTGGATAAAAAACATTTTCTTCTAATGTAGAAGGCCTTTCATATCTTCCAGTTCCTTCTATAAATAACTGATTAAAAAATTCCGCATTTAATACAGCATATACTCCTGATTTTCTGGTTTCAGATTTATAATTTCCCGGAGTTTCATTTTCAGCAGTAGAATTTCCAAATATTCTTAAATCTCCTACTATAGGATTGGTAAACTGAGAAGAACTACCACTTAATCTTGCATATTCATTACGATCTAATGTAGTTCCTAAAATCCAACTAAAATTGAAATCATCAGATATATCATGCATTGATTGTAAGAATATATTTATATTCTGTGTTTTTTCTTGAATATCATCCTGTTTATAAACGCCAACTGCATTCTCACCAGATGAATTGACAGGAAAAAATGTTTCACGGTGATCTGTGTAGTAATCAATACCATATCTTGCAGTTAAGCTCATATTTTCTCTAAACTTCCATACTAGTTCAGGTGTCATAATAAATCTTTCCACAGTATTTGGGTTGTCTTGTCGTTTAATTGTCCATAATGGATTATTATAGGATGGTGGAGCACTTCCAATGTAATTCCTATAACTCCTTTGTGCATTTTGGGTAGGTACATTATTAATATCATAATAAGTTCCAACATAATCTGTAATATCAAAATCTGGTGAATTTCTTAAATAACCTAAATACAAACCACTGAGATTTGATCCTTGTTGAATTCTGTCAGCTCCAATCTTAGAATAGGTGGCATTAAACCTAACACTAAATTTATCATTTAAATTAACACTTTGGTTTAATCTTATGGTTTGCCTTCTATAATTAGACCTACCTTTGATAATACCATTTTGATCCCAATCACTAAAGCTCAGAAAAGTATTAGTATTATCTCCTGCATAAGAAACAGAAACAGATTTATCAAAAGTAAAACCATCACCAAACACCAAATCTCTGTTAGACTTATTATAAACAGTTCTATCATTTTTTTGAAGAATGGGATAAATAATATTTCCTGTAGTAGCCGATTCAAATCTCTTGTTACCCACTTCTACATCGTCCAGACCTCCTGAACGTGAAGATATTCTATCACCATACGAAAAACCTGTATTTGGCACAAAAATTCCACTGTCAGAAGAATAATCATTAGGATTTTGTCCAAGCCACCAAGCTGGATATCCTTGCCCAAATTTATCCTGTTTTTCAAATTCAATATTAATCCGATCCAAAGCTACAGTGGATTTCACAGAAACTGCCACTTTTTTGGCTCCACCTGCTTTGCCTTTTTTTGTTTGAATTACTATAACACCATTAGCTGCACCTGTTCCCCATACGGCTGCTGCTGCTGCACCTTTAAGAACAGTTACACTCTCTATATCGTCTTGATTTATATCATTCAAACGAGATTGTTGTGTAACACCTGCTGTTCCTCCACCTACATTTGAATTGGAAATGGGAGTACCATCCAGAATAATTAAAGGATTTGCACTCCCATTAAATGTGTTTTGCCCCCTAATTTGAATATAGGCACCAGCTCCAGGATCTCCGGAGTTTCTAGTAATTTTAAGGCCTGAAGTTTTTCCTGCCAACCCTTGTATAACACCAGACTCTGTAGCCCGAGTTAAAGCTTCTGTATTAACCGTGGTAGATGAACTTAAATCTTCATCTTTTTTCTTTTCAAGACCCAATGCTGTAACTATAACCTCCTCCAATACATTATCTGCCTCAAGAACCACATTGATAACATTATCAACACCCACAGTCACTTCTTTTGTAGACATTCCAATAAAACTGTACTGTAATACATCTCCTACATTGGCAGTAATTGAATAGTTACCGTCAAAATCTGTCTCGGTACCGGTAGCAGTACCCTTAATTATAATACTAACTCCCGGTAGCGGCCCTGTTTCGTCTGAAACTATACCCGTAATAGTTTTTTCTTGTGCAAACATAAATTGCACTACTAACGCAAGTAATAGCGTTAGAAATCCACTAAACTTTGTTTTCATAAACAACTTTTTTAACGAAAACTTTGTAAAAACTTAATTTTTAAAATGAATTTGATTTATAAGATGCGTAAAAACAAAAAGGGTTGCGTTGATTTTACTGTTAATCGAATTAAAGATGATTTTAGTCGAAATATTCTAATTATTGAACGAAAAAAGGGGAGAAAATAATAATTAAATTAAACCCTTAAACCAGCTTCTCAGAACGGTATTAACCAAGCCTGATTACCATTAAAATTGATAAAAATTTAACACTTTTTTTGATGAATTAATCTTGGTACCTATAATTTTACCTTGATAAAGGCAAACGTTTAAATAAGCCCGAAAAGTTTTCTTATTCCTTCAAAATATTTTCAGGACACAAAGCAGGAAAAAAAGATTTTACTGGGTGTACGACATTTCACTCTAAAAAGAATTCTTCAAAATATTGATTCTTTCAAGCTATAGCGTCTTAGATAAATTTGTTCACTTTTTTAACACGTTCTCAAATTAAAAACTTTAAACATTGCCCTTTGCGAAGAAATACCAAAATTTATTAACACACATTTCATGAGGTAACGGTACGGTTTCTATGTATAAAAAACCGTCTCAATTTCTTGAGACGGCCTTATATTTTTTTTAGAAGAAAAAGGGGTTGGAAAGCAGTATATTATTCGTTACCTCCATCCCACCAAACCTTAGTATCAGTAGTATCACCACCCATTGCAGTAACAGCAGCTTTAACATTTGTTTCATTCAAATCGAATTCTGTTTGAGCGTATGCTCTTCTTCTTGGAATGTTTCTACCTTCTGATGCATCTGGAGCTTTTTCAAGTACAGGAAAACCTGTTCTTCGCCATTCAGCCCAAGTGTTTAAACCTTGGGTAAACATTGCTAACCATTTCTGTTGAGCAATTGATTTTATATAATTAGTTGCATCGTATTGTGCAAATGGTTCATTGTTTATATAATTATTGATTTTAGAAGAATCAATATTATAATATTCCATTGAAGCTTTAATAGCATCTTTATAGAGACTTTCTGCATCTTCACTTATCCATCCTCTCGCTGCGGCCTCAGCTTTTAAAAATAACACTTCAGAATAAAACATTAAAATAGCGGGAGCAGTAGCTTCTTTAAAATAACTCCCTATAAATGACACCTCATCATTCTTTAATTTTGTAGCGGTACCATTTGCATAACCCCAAGGTTGACCAGCGTACTTTTTACCACCTACAGTGTAAACTTTATATTTTGCCACAAAATCCGCTGGTGCCCCATCAATTGTAGTAGCTTCTGAAACAATGGGGTCAGCATAAATGGGTAGTCTTGGATCATTATTATCACCTAATGCTTGCACCATAGTGTGGCTTACTGCATGATCAAATCTATTTTGATTAACAAAAGATGTCCAATATCCATTGGAATCGTTAGCACCACCCGGGTAACGATAGATGGCATTATCGTCATTTGACTCAAATGGACCAATATCAATTCCAGATGTAAACGCATCTTTTGCCATGGCCTCATCAACATTTGAAAGCCTCATACCGGCTCTCAAAAGAAGAGAACCCGCAAATTTTTTCCATTTTGTCATATCGCCATTATATATGATATCACCATCAATACTTTCATTGGTTATTAAACTGGCAGCATCTTTTAATTCTTTAATTAAACCAGTATAAATCTCTTTTTGGGAATCATATTCAGGACTAAAATTTTCCTTTCCTAATAAAGCCTGAGAGTAAGGTGCATGCCCCCATATATCTGTTATATTCATAAAACTCCAAGCTCTAAGTATTCTAGCAACTGCTATTTGATTGTCATTATCTCCAGAAATTGCGGCAATCGTTTTAGTTGCTTCATCCGTATTTAATTTTATGATTTCCTGAAGATTAGCAAGCCCTCCGGCATATAAATTATTAAAGCCTGTTTGGGTGGTTTCAACTCTTTCTGTGTCGGTATATGTTTTTCCCGCAATATGTTGAGAATAAGAAACGCCCATATCATCATAAGCACCATTATAAATATCTAAAAAGCGAGTGACTAAATCTTTTTGTGCACTAGACAGAAGATATGCTGTTGGCACTTCACTAACATTATTCTTGTCTATATTGATATCCTCTTCAAAATTGTTGCAAGCGTTGAAACTAACAACGAAAAGTACAGAAAATAAGATTCTGGTACAAAATTTAGTTATATTTTTCATTTTTTCTAAAATTTCAAGTTTATATTAAATCCAATTGACCTTGTACTTGGAATTTGACCATTTTCAAATCCTTGAGTATTACCGCTACCAAGAGTGGCTTCCGGATCTATGTTTGGTGCATTGCTTGAGATTAACCAAAGATTTCTTCCCACAAGTGATAGTCTTACATCGTCAAGCATTGTATTTGCTATTAATTTCTTAGGCAAATTATAGCTTAGAGTAACTTCTCTAAGCTTAATGTAACTTGCATCATACACATAATTTTCTCTTCGGGTTCTTAAATGTTTAAAGTAAGTTACAGCATCTGAATAACCTGTAACGGGTTTTCCACTTGAATCAACCCCATCAACTCGAACTCCACCACCATTAGCAATAGCATCTCTAATAGGGTTTCCTTTATCATTTAGCCCTACAGTTCTTGCGTTAAGGCCTGAATAATCTCCATATCTATTACTTACCGAGTATATACTACCACCTTTTTGCATATCTATTAAAAAGCCAAGAGATAAATTTTTATATCTCAACTGGTTATTTAAGCCAGCGACATAATCTGGGGTAACATTGCCTACAATTTTTGTAGATTCTCTGGAATATAGGTAATTACCATCATCATCTACAAACACTTCTCTATTACCATCTTTATCATAAACAAATCCGTCAGTTACAATAGAACCGTAGGGTTCGCCTTTTCGTGCATTAACTGATGGCCCCCAAGAATCAATTAAATAATTATCAATACCGGGAGCTAATTCTACAACCATATTTTCATTAGTTGACCAGTTGAGTCCAATATTCCATGAGAAATTTTCTGTTCTTACGGGAGAGGCTGTCAATGCAACTTCCCAACCTTTGTTAGTCATTTTACCGGCATTAATCCAAGCAGATGTTACACCAGTTGTTCCACTAACATCTAGTGGCAATATTAAATCAGTATTTACTTTGTCATAATAAGTCAAATCTAAACCTAACCTATTACTAAACATTTTTAATTCAAGGCCTACTTCGTATTCTTCCGAGAGTTCAGGCTTAAGGTCTTCATTATTAAGAGTGTTAGGCACGCTAAATGAAGGATAACTACCTATTGGGTTCTGAGCAGAATAGATATTATACAATTGATATGGATCTGTATCTTGTCTTATCTTAGCCCAGCCTGCTCTTAACTTACCAAAGGAAATGATATGACTGTCAATCAACTCACTAAAAATAAATGAGCCACTTACAGAAGGATAAAAATAACTGTTATTATCTTTTGGAAGTGATGATGACCATTCATTTCTTGCAGACCAATCAATGTAAAATAAATCATAAAGTCCAATTGTTCCAAAAGCAGACAACGAGTTAACAACCTTTTTACTGTGATAATCCGTTATTAAAGGACGGTCACTGGATGCTCTCAAATTAAACCAATTAGGAACACTTAATCCTCCTTGGGTTGTACCAGAATTATTATTGTAAGTATTTATTCTTTTATTTGCTTGTAAGTTTACCGCGATATCAATATTATCATTAAAACTTTTATCAAAACTTAAAAAAAGTTCAAAATTATCTTCTTTTCCAATTCTAACCTGTTCGTTATATTCATCAGATACCAGTGAATAGGTTGCAACTCTATCTTCTATCCTAAAGTTATAAAAGTCACTTCTTGCAATACCACTTAAACTGAGGTGGTCATTAAATTTATAGGTCAAATTTACATTACCATAAACACGATCCCTCCAATCTTCTTCATAAGATTCATTTAAAATCCAATATGGATTATCCCAATAAGCAGGTTTGGGATTGATAGGGCTTAAAATATTCCAAGACTGTGGCTGACCTGTTGATGACTTATACTTATCTCTCAAAATATTTATATCTAATTGCCTTTGGAACCATTGGTTAAAAGAAGTTACTACGTTTTTACCTTGAGAAAAATCATACCCAGTTGTTGGCCTACCTTTAACATGAGTTCTGATGTAATTAATGCTAGCACTAGCTTTTAATTTACCAAAGTCATAAGAACCACTAAATGCAACACTATTTACCTGTAAACTTGAATTAGGCATCATTCCGCTTTGCGAATTATTGCCAATTGAAAGTCTATACATAGATTTATCAGAACTACCTGTTAAAGCTAAATTAGAAGTAGAAGTTATTCCTGTTTCGAAGAAATTACGTACGTTGTTAGGATTTGCCTTTAGCGGCCTTAACTCTCCAAAAGCAGGATCATCAACTAACCAACTATCCCAATGCCTGACTAATTGTCCATTTATCCGAGGACCCCAGCTTTCATCAGCACCATATTCTAAAATATTTTGCCCATCGAATGCAGCATAACTTGCAGGATGAATATTGGGATCGTAATTAAAAGTACCTAGTGTTTGTGAATACCCTCCAGCATATTCATTTTGATAATCAGGTAAGATGTAAACTTTATCAAAAGTTACTCCTGAATTTAATTCTATTGAAAAATTTTCTCCCTTTTTTCCTTTTTTTGTAGTTATCATAATTACACCATTACCACCTCTAGAACCATAAAGTGCAGTAGCAGCTCCACCCTTCAACACATTTATTGATTCAATATCATTAGGGTTAATGTCAACTGATAAATTACCAAAGTCTTTACCTCCGGCACCAACTTGCTGATCTGATGTATTAAAGTTTCTACTTGATACCGGGGTGCCATCAATAACATATAAAGGAGTGTTAGAACCAGATATAGAAGACACTCCTCTGAGTAAAACTTTGGTTGAACCTCCAATATTTCCCGAAGATGATTTAACCTGAACCCCTGCCACCTTACCAGCCAGTGCATTAGTTATATTTGTTGCTTTGTTTTCAGATACAGCATCCCCAGAAACTACTTGTGTAGAATAACCGAGAGATTTTTTCGCTCTTGAAACACCCAAAGCAGTCACAACAACCTCATCAAGAACATTATCAGCCCGCATAACTACCTCTATAGTATTGGC
>PDWJ01003443.1_pt1 | contig 15150 bp, 13 predicted proteins | sample 1430881 | NCBI WGS metagenome assembly PDWJ01 (sample SAMN01162460, study PRJNA174530) | Oral metagenome, whole genome shotgun sequencing project. | biome: Marine environment; feature: Marine mammal; material: Swab sample of the gingival sulcus; isolation source: swab sample of gingival sulcus... | reverse complement strand
AAATGCAAGCCGGGGTTAACTGGCAATTCACTACTGAAGATGCCAGGATAAAACTAAAACGGCTCTATCCAACATTTAATACGTGACATGACACTAGTCCGTGTCAGCGATACCGGCGTCGGCATTGCAAAGGAAGATCTCAAACAGATTTTCGAGCCGTTCTTTACCAAAAAACGCATGGGACGGAGCGGAACCGGTTTGGGCATGTCGGTTGTATGGGCCACGGTCAAAGATATGGGCGGGTTCATCAATATTCGCAGCGCCGAAGGCCAGGGCACCACGTTCAGCCTCTATCTGCCCATCACCCGGCAAACAGCCGGCGCAAAAACACGGGTGACCATCGACGATTATCGCGGGACCGAGCGGGTACTGGTGGTGGACGATCTGGCCGAACAGCAGCAGATTGCCGTCGGCATGTTGAGCAAGCTGGGCTACCAGGTCGAATCCGTGGACTCGGGTGAGGCCGCCGTTGCATACCTAAAAAACCACAAGGCGGATATTCTGGTCCTGGATATGATCATGGAACCGGGTATAGATGGTTGTGAAACCTATCGGCGGATCATCAAGCGGCATCCCGGTCAAAAGGCCATTGTGGCCAGCGGTTTCTCAGAGACGGCGCGGGTGCTTGAAATCCAGCGGCTGGGGGCCGGGGTTTATATCAAGAAGCCCTATACTCTGGAGAAAATTGCCATAGCTGTGCGTACAGAGCTCGACCGCGACCCTTGCGCTGATGACCGCGGTCCGCTTGAACGGCGATGGCAAATTACGGATGTACGACCTGGCTATTGATGAAGTCGATAAAGGTCTGGCCGAGGGGAGACATACTGGAGAAGCTTTTCAGATCCACGAGCTTGCAGAAAATTTGTACCTGTTCACGGGGTAGAATCAGCCAATACCTGTAAAGCACAGCCGGTAAGCGTTTACTCAGGTGCCGTAGATGCGCGGCTTCGGGCACGCAGACGTATGGGGCATACTTCAAATGCCCGGTAACAAAGCAGATGCGTTTGCCTTGTGAACGCTTACGAAATTTTTTAGCGACCACAGATCCCTTTGCTCATTTGCCGAATTTGATCTTGAGGCGACGGTTCACCCCGGGGGGGACCATGTCGGTGACATCACCACCGAATTTTGCAGCTTCCTTGATAATGGACGAGCTGGTAAAAATCCAGCGCAGGCCGGTCATGAGGAAAATCGTTTCGACTTTACGTTTGAGTTTACGATTCATCAGGGCCAACTGGAATTCATATTCGAAATCGGAGACGGCCCGCATACCACGCAGTATCGCATTTGCCTTGCATTGCTGAGCATAATCCACCAGCAGACCATCAAAGGTATCGAATGTTACGTTGTCGATATCGGCCATGGATTCTTTAAGCATTTCGATACGTTCGCTTACGCTGAACAACGATTGTTTGCCAGGGTTTAGCAAAATGGCGACGATGATGTGATCAAACAGTTTCCGTCCGCGTTTGGCGATATCGATGTGCCCGTTGGTAACAGGATCGAAGGAACCGGGATAGATGGCGATACGTGGCATGTTTTCTCCAAATATTGAAAGCGATACGGGGGATCATTCAAAATATGAGCACATGCTTATTTTCGCAGGCTATAGCACGGTATCCAGAAATGAAACAAGGGTTTTCCCGAATCGACGCTGATCGGTCAGGGTCAGGGCATCCTCCGGGCAAACAATGGTTTCGCGGCGGCTGTGCTCCACGACGACACACGCATCAGGTGCCAACACCTGCCGCAATACCAGGGCGTTCAGACCGATGTTGACCGCGTCGGTGTCATAGGGTGGATCCATGAATACCAGGTCGAATTGCTTTGAGCCGGATGGCAGGCAGTTTATCCCCCGGCGGATATCCCAGTTCATGACACGGGTGCGGTCAGTCAGCCCCAACTGGCGGATATTGCGTTTCAGGACGGTCAAGGCGGCCTTTTCCCGGTCGATGAAAACCGCATGAGATGCACCTCGGCTGAGGGCTTCGATACCCAGAGCCCCACTTCCCGCGAACAGATCCAGAACCTGCCTGGATACGATTCGGCCGGCAAGAATATTGAAAATGGACTCTTTGATGCGGTCGGCCGTGGGGCGCGTCGATCGTCCGTCAGGTGCCGCCAGCTTCCGACCTTTCAAGGTTCCGCTGATGATTCTCATTGTGCATCCGAGGCCAGCAGTGAACGGATGTGATCCGATGTGATGCCTACGGCCTTGGCCGTACGCTCAATATCGTTACGATGGGTTGCCAAATGTTTGCGAATATACTCCGTTTCAAAAGCGTTGCGAGCCTGTTCGAAATTATCGATTTCGAACAGGTCGCAGGAAGCAACCTGTGAGTTCGTCAGATTGGCCGGCAGGTCCACAGATTTGATGGTATCATGTTGAACCATGATGTCCAACCGTTCGATGAGGTTTTTAAGTTCGCGTACATTGCCCGGCCATGCATAGCGAGTAAGAATTTCAAGGGCGTCAGGATCAATTTTTTTCTGTTTTTCCCGATTGCTGGTTGCCGATTCAGCGAGAAAAATATCCGTCAGAGCAGGAATGTCCGCTTTTCGATCTCTTAACGGGGGAACATCGATGGGAACAACGTTGAGCCGGTAGTAAAGGTCTTTTCTGAACCTGCCGCCGGCGATCTCGTTTTCCAGATCTTTATTGGTGGCGGCAATGACACGTACATCCGTCGTCAACGACCGCCCCCCACCCACCCGCTGGAATTTTTTCTCATCGAGAATGCGCAACAGCTTGGCCTGGGTTTCCAGGTTCATATCGGCGATTTCATCCAGAAAGATGGTACCGGTGTGGGCCAGTTCGAATTTCCCTCGCTTTTTGGTGTTGGAAACCGATACCGCGCCCTTTTCATGGCCAAAGAGTTCACTTTCGATGATGGTTTCCGGGATGGCCGCACAATTGACGGCAATCATCGGTGCTTCGGCCCGTGGGCTCAACTGGTGGATGGTTCGTGCCACCAACTCTTTTCCAGTTCCGTTTTCGCCTTTGATGAGAACCCATGAATCGGTGGGCGCCACGGTGGCAATCTGCATTTTCAGGGCTTGAACCGGTTCGCTGTTACCGCTGATGGAGTGTTTTTCGAGGGTTTTCCTGCGAAGGTAGCGGTTTTCTTCCTCCAAACGCCGAAAGTTCAAGGCGTTGTTGATGGCGACAATGACCTTGTCAATATCCAGCGGCTTTCCGATGAAATCGAACGCACCCAGTTTGGTGGCCTTCACAGCGGTTTCAACATTTCCGTGGCCGGTAATCATGATCACCGGCAGCGTGCCGTGCTGTTTTTTTATTTCCTTGAGTGTTTCGATGCCGTCAATGCCCGGCATCCAGATGTCCAGCAGTACCAGGTCCGGTGACTCGGTATCGATGGTTTTCAACGCCTCATATCCATTGTTGGCGGTGATGATTTCGAAACCCTCATCTGTCATCAGTCCGCTGAGTGATTGGAGAATGGCGGGTTCATCATCGACAATCAGAATGGATGGAAACATGGTCGGGCTCCTTTCAAACGGGCAATTCGATAACAAATTTGGCCCCGGCAGGCAAATTGTCCTGCACGCGTATCATACCATGGTGATCGGTGACTATGGAGTTGACAATCGTCAGACCCAATCCCATGCCGGAGCGTTTGGTGGAAAAATTGGGTTCGAACAGGCGGATTTTGTCCGTGTCGGTGATGCCACTGCCGTCGTCTGCGACTTCCAGTCGCACCCGCTTCAATATGGGATCGTAGGCCGCACTGATAGAGATGCATCCCCGGTCACGAATGGCTGCGATGGCATTGTCCACCAGGTTGATCATGGCTTGTTTGATTTGCTGCCTGTCCAGGTTCATCTGGGGGATGTCTTCGTCCATGTCGAGCGCAAAACAAATTTTCGGATGGCCTTCCCGGTAAAGGGAAACCGTTTCTTCGATAAGGGGCGCCAACAGACATGGCTTGGGATCGGCGGTGGGAAAGCGGGCAAAGGAGGAGAACTCGTTGACCAGATTGCGTATCAGTTCGACATGGTCGATGATCATGCGGGTACACTCGTCGAATACCGGTTCATCGATCCGGCTTGAATAACGCCGTTTCAGCCGCTGGGCGGACAGGCTGATGGGCGTGAGCGGATTCTTGACTTCGTGGGCGATCCGACGGGCCACTTCTCTCCAGGCGGCCATTCGTTGTGCTTTTTCCAATTCGGTCAGATCGTCAACGACCATGACGATGCCCATGGCTTCGTCCTGCTCGTTTTTAAGGGTGTTCAGGTAAATCAGAAACGTTCGCGGCTGTCCATTTATGGCGACACGCAGCGGTATTTCCAGGGTCTGGTCACGAACCATCGAAAGCTGATTCTTGATGTCTTCGGCCAATTCGAAATGTCCCGAGACAGGCGACTTGTCATAGTGGCAGTCCAACACATCGGCTGCGTCCAGTCCCAGCATCCGTTCCGCCGATTTGTTGAAGGTTGTGATGATACCATCCGCATCCAGGGTGATGACCCCAGCAGATACATTTTTCAATACGATTTCCATGTATTGCCGCCGCGCTTCAATTTCCCGGTTCTGTTCGGTCAGTTTTCGGGCGGACAATTCTAATTGCTGGCGTCCTGATCGAAGATCGCGCGTCATTTTATTGAAAGCGTCTATCAGGCTTCCGATTTCATCGTCGGCGGCCGTACTGTCTATGGATACCGTCAGATCTCCTTCGGCAACACGCCTGGTGCCGTCAGCCAGATTCATGATGGGGATGGTGATGGTTCTGGCCAGGTAGAAACCGAACCAGATCGCACCGAAGATAACCAGCAGGGCGACGATGGACAAGGTGATATAGTAGGTGATCTGAATTGGTTTTTTCAGTAGTTTGATCTGTTGATACTCGTCGAACCCCCGCGCGATGGATTCCAGATTTTCCGCCAGGTCGGGCGGGATGAATTGTCCCAGGGCAACGTGGGCGATGGTGGTGTCCGGTGTGGCCGCATAAGGAACCGTTCCGATGGTCCGCAGCAGTTCTCCGGCGTTCAGTGTCGCGGTAAGGGTGCGAACCTGCTTGTTTCCGGCATCCTTGACGAAGGCATTCGATGGGGCGGCCTCGATATGCAGGCCCTCCAAATCTTTTCCCAAGGCATAGGTCAGCCGGTTGTAATGGGCTGAATAGACCTCTACGGCATCGATATCGAATTCCCGTTGCACCACTCGGATATAATGGGTGAGCTCTTTGATTTTTCCCGGTTCAAGCATTTTCTTACGCTGGATCTGATAGGCGATGCGTTCCAGAAAAAAGCGATGACGGATTTCACTTTCCCGGTAGAATTGCTGCCCGACAAGAAGCGATTTGTCCAGTGCCTGCCCAACGGGAACGGTGAACCAGAACTCGATACTGTTGGTGATAAAATTGATAGAGAAGAAAAACAAGATGGTGGTCGGCAACAGCGACAGGGCCATAAACGCGATGACCAACCGGGTTCGCAGCCGGGCGCCCGTGGCTTTGCTACGCCGGGTATAGAGGAGTTTGGCCAAATTTCGGAATACGAGGAATATGAGCAGGATCAACAGCAACAGATTGATGTTGATCAGGATGAACATCAAGATGGTGTTGGATACGGGGATATCCGCATGGAAGGTCAATACGCGGTTTTCCACCAATGTAAGTATCGCCACCACCAAAATGATCACGACACTGATGACGGCCTCCCGCTTTCGACGTTTTTTTTCGTCAGCGGATAAAACCACTTTGGGATGAATGTTGCGATTACCGAAAATCATGAGAAAATGGAAGCAATCGGCTCATCGGCTCAATAGATAAAATCGACAGTGTACCAGTCGGTTTCGAAATCCCATAAAGAGAGAAAAAAAAGGACATAATGCAGATAATAGGGAAGCGTCACCCGCCTGAGTTTGGCCTTGGCCTGGATCTGGTACCGCTTGCCTTTTTCCAACTGTCCCAGGGCGATGACCTTGAGACTGTCGATCTCCGTCATGAGGGTCTTCGCCGCATCAAAAGATTGTACGATAACGGGACTGTTGCTGTCCCAGGATCGGGAAACGGCGTATTCCTTTTTAAGACTGTTGTATTTAACCGTATGAATCAGGGTCAGATCCGCCATGTTTTTATCGAACCACATGCCCCGTGTCCGGTAAAGGCTGACGAAAAACGAAAAAGACGCCGGCACCCCCCTTTTTACGGCATCTTCCATCTTTTGGGTAAAAGCGTCTTGAACCGAAAGATACACCAGCAAGTCGTCACGGGTGTTGGTAACAATGATATCGGTCAAGGTCGCATCCTTGGCGGTGGCCACTCCATGCATCAGGAGCACAAGAATCAAACCGCCAGCAACACATATCAACCGAAAAACGGAACGCTTCATGGGCATGTTGTCAGGATCTTGATGTTGACTAAATAGAAGAAAAAAAACGAAGAAGAACCATATCGAAACCAATCGTAAATGGCAAGGTGTTTTGCCGTCAGGATCTTTTGTGAGGTTCTGTTTTCAAGCTCCGGAAGTCAGGGTGCAGGTTTCCCAGGAATCCTTGCTTTTGAAAAACGTTTCCAGGAAGGCGTGATTGAATGCGTGGCCGGACTTGCTGGCGATGACATGGCCTTTGATAGGCATACCGATCAGAGAGAAATCGCCGATACAGTCCAGCATTTTATGCCGGACGAATTCATCCGGAAAACGCAAGCCACCGTCATTGAGAACATTGTTTCCGTCAATGACCACGGCGTTGTCAAGCGATCCCCCACGGGCCAGTCCATAACGTTTCATCATTTCCACTTCATGCAGAAAACCGAATGTGCGGGCCACGCTGATTTCCCTTTTGAAAGCATCGCTGCCAACCACAAAGTCGCATGTCTGGGTCCCGATCAATGGATGGTCATAGGAAATGGTGCAGCTGAACTTGAATTCTTCGGCGGGATAGACGGATACGGATTTTCCGTTTTCGGACAAATGGATAGGGGCATTGACCTGGAAATAACATTTGCGTCCGTTCTGACGGCAGGTTCCGGCAGAGACGATCAATTCGGTGAATGGACCGGCGCTGCCGTCCATGATGGGCAATTCATAGGCATCCAACTCTACGGTGGCATTGTCGATGGACATGCCGGTGAGTCCGGCCATCAGGTGCTCGATGGTGGAAACGATACATCCCTCGGCACCGATAACGGTGGCCAAGCTGGTGTCGACGACATTTTTGAAGTGGGCGCTGACCCCGGGATGGCCGGGCAAATCGGTGCGGACAAAACGGATTCCATGATTGACCGGTGCGGGCTTGATGGTCAGGTTCACCACTTTTCCGGAATGGACGCCGACGCCCGAACAACTGACCGGTGTTTCAATCGTCTGCTGGTAGTGTAGCATATATCAAGGCTTCCTACTTGCGTACCGCCATGACTGGGCCACCTATGGCGGAAGCTCCTTATTCGTGCTGATCCGGAAATGGCAAATTTGCCTGTTTCTGGACAGACACGAACGATAAATTTCGCATTTTTTATGCAGCCATGGGGTTAATTTAACCTTACAATGGCTGTTTGACAACATTAAAATCGGATCATTCCACCGGCAGCCTCGCGGGTGAAGATAAAAACATTGTTCTTGGTTTGAGGGCTTGGTATTATACGTATTTGAGTTGAGCCATCATTAAAAAAAGGGGGGCGTAATTGTGCTGGCCAGGGCCCTGAGCAGTGCCGTTATCGGTATCGACGCCTACGTTGTCGAAGTGGAGGTGGATATCGCCCGGGGGTTGCCTTCCTTTACAACGGTCGGGTTGCCCGAGGCGGCGGTCAAAGAGAGCCGGGAACGGGTCAAATCGGCCATCGCCAATTCAGGATACACCTTTCCGGCGGATCGGATTACCGTCAATCTCGCCCCGGCCAGCATCAAAAAAGAAGGGACCGGATTCGATCTGCCCATGGCGTTGGGCATCCTCGCTGCGATTGGTCTGCTTCCGGCAAACAGTGTTGCCGGATACCTGTTTTTAGGAGAATTGTCGCTGGATGGTCGGATCAAACCGGTAAACGGGGCTCTGCCAATGGCCATCGCGGCCCAACGTGCAGGGTATCGCGGAATCGTCGTCCCGGCCGACAACGGCGAAGAAGCGGCAGTGGTAAACGGTATCAATGTTTACCCGGTGGAAACCCTGGGCCAAGTGGTCGATTTTCTCCGGGGAGAGGTCTCCATTCTTCCCCGCAAGGCTGACCTGGCTCGCCAATTCGATGCCTCCGGCAGTTTCGAAAACGATTTTGCCGAGGTTATGGGGCAAGAGGACGCCAAGCGTGCCCTGGAAATCGCCGCCGCCGGATCCCATAATGTTTTGATGGTCGGTCCGCCAGGCTCCGGCAAGACCATGCTGGCCCGCCGAACCGCCACGATCCTGCCACCTTTATCCTTTGGCGAAGCCATTGAAACAACCAAGATTTTCAGCGTCGTGGGAATGCTGAACCGAAAATCTCCGTTGGTTTCCCGGCGTCCGTTTCGTTCCCCGCACCACACCATATCGGATGCGGGACTAATCGGCGGCGGTCATGTTCCCAGGCCCGGAGAGGTGAGCCTGGCACACAACGGGGTTTTGTTTCTGGATGAACTTCCGGAGTATAAAAAAAATGTCCTCGAAGTGCTGCGTCAGCCGCTGGAGGACCTGCAAGTCACCATATCCCGGGCTGCGTCAACGTTAACCTATCCTTCAAGTTTCATGCTGATCGCCGCCATGAATCCTTGTCCCTGCGGATACCTGACCGATTCCCGGCATTCCTGCCGGTGTACGACACATCAAATCCGACGCTACCGGTCGAAAATATCCGGACCGCTGCTGGATCGCATCGATATACACATCGATGTCCCGGCCGTTCCCTACAAAAAACTCATGGCATCCGGATTGTCAGAACCGTCGGAGACGATACGTCGACGGGTGATTACCGCCCGACGGATCCAGAATCAGCGTTTTGAGCGTTCATCTATCTATTCCAACGCGCAAATGGGCAGCCGTGACATTCGGGCCCATTGCCGCATTGATGAGGCCATCCATCGTATCTTGGAATCCGCCATCGAACGCCTGGGATTGTCCGCCCGGGCGTACAACCGAATACTCAAATTATCCCGGACCATTGCCGATCTGGAGGCGTCGGAGATGATCCGAGTCGATCATGTCACCGAGGCGATTCAGTACCGCAGCCTCGATCGTTCCGGATACAATCGCTGAATGACGGACACGAGAGGGTGCAGCGGGAAATATCGTGCCCGCCGCGGCCACCGGCCTGATTCCGGCCAAGGCTTGAAGCTCTCTCACGGATTCGACCGGATCAACCCGCGCACCGTGTCCAGTAAAGGCAGCTTGAGCGGCCGCCAGTTGGGGAACATGGCCTTGTCACCATGCCAGGTGAGATCGACGGCATCGAATCTTTCCGGGATGATCTTTTCGGACTGGCGACCGTAGGTTTCTTTGGGGTAGTACTCTACCAGCAGCATGCGGCTGCGATCCAGTTTGAAGCGGTGCACGATGGTGGTGGCCACATGGCTGATGCAAGCGCGTACAGAAACACAGCCCATGGCCGGCACCCGGTCTCCGGGCAGGTCCGACACCACGGCGATGATGGGTTTGAGGTGGGATACGGCATCATCGGAGGCCTCGGTTGACAGATCGAACAACCGCAGCCGGCATCGTCCGGAAGCCAGGTTGAATTTGCCGCCGTATCCGTCCCAGGTCAGGATGTCGTCAAATTTTTTCAAGATCCCTCCTTGGTATCCGTTTGTCGGTTGTTCAGAATTGCCGGGATCTGTTTCAGACCACCAAATCATTATTTTAATGCTGCGTCAGCACGCTGTAAACCCTCACCAGCTTATCGGGCAGGTCCCGAACATTGCCGATGATGGTATGGTGGGTGCTCCCGTACAGCCGATCCAATTGGCCGTTGTCGCTGATATTGACGGTGATGGCCTTGACATGGATGCCTTCGGAGCGGGCCTCCATGATCGACCGGCGGGTGTCCTCCACGGCATAGGGCCCCTTGTAGGCCAGATCGTTGGGGAAACCGTCTCCCAGGACGATCATCAATTTTACGCGGGCGGTTACGGCGGACAGGCGCATGGTGGCATGGCGGATGGCGGCCCCCATGCGGGTGTTTCGGCAGGGTGCCATGGCGCCGATGCGGCCTTTGACGGTATCGTCCACAGGTTCATCGAAATCCTTGATGCGGTAGTAGTCGACGCCCAGCGGGCCGGTGCCCGAAAATCCGGCGATGGCGAAACGGTCGCCAACCACCGTCAGGGCTTCGCATAACAAGACGATAGCCTGTTTCTCCACATCCACGACCCGGGTGCCGTCGTCATCCACGCGGTTGGCCGTGGAGCGAGACAGGTCCACCAGCAGCATGGCGGCCACATCCCGCACCCGCTTCATCCGTTTGACGAACAGGCGGTCCGAGGGCATATGGCCGGCTTTCTTGTCCGCAGTATAATCGATCAGTGCCCGGTAGTCGAGGTCATCGCCTTCGCGCCATTGGCGAAGGATGGTGATTTCTTCCGGACGCAACAGTTCAAAGGCGTAGCGAATACGCTTGATCAGGCTGCGATGATTGCTCAGGACCATGGGGTAAACGCGGGGATCCGGCAAATGGGTTTCATGCTCACGGACCCGCACTCGATCGGGCAGATAGTCGCCCATACACCAATCCCACTCACGATAGCGAAATGCGTTGGCGGCATCGTCGCCGGTCTGCTGCTCACCAAGGCCGTAGTTACACAGCAGGGCTTCCAGGTCCGTGTGCAACGCCTGGAAATTGTCACCCGTCGACGCCATGGGCCGTGACAGCAGGAGAATCGTTTTGGCGTTGACCGCACCGGATTGTTGCGTCAGCAGGTTTTGGATATCCGACCGATAAATGCGTATGTCGCATTGCTTCAGGCGGTTACAAATATCGGTGGCCAGGAGATGATAATCTGAAGAGAAAGGGGCGAATGCCGACGGATGCAACCGACGTCCAAACGGCGGTACCAGGGGACGATATACTTCATCTATCGGCATCAGGGGGTAGGTTTTGACGGTCAGGATGGCACTGATCTCCACAGTGGCGTTCCCCGATGCCATGGCCTGATGGAATTGTTCTGCCATGGATTGCAGACAGGTTCCCCCTTCGGTGGCGGCCTGCAGTGGTTCGTCCAGAACCAGATGGGCATACAGGGGCCACAGACTGCCTGTCGGCACCGTGGTTCGGGCCTGTGCTGCAGTGAGCCGGCGGTGCAACCCCGGGTAGAAGCGGCTGATGTTGCGGGCAATGCGGCCATGTTCATAGAGAATGAACAGATCCAGTGCCCGATCAGCATGTTCGAAACATTCGATCAGCCGTGCCAGATCGGATCGCTCCGTGCCTGCACCGGGTAGGGACGCAGGCGGATCCATGCCTGCGGCATCCAGTGCTTTCTCCACATCCAATTCGAATGTGCCGAATTCGATGCTGCCGGCTTCCAGCCTGGTAAGGATTTTATACAGGGTCTGGTTGGCTGCCCGATTTTTCAAGAATCCCAGTTCATCTGGAAGATAGATGCTCCGGCCGTCGCAGGCAACACTGGTCCTGGTTGTGTCCGGGATCATGTTGTGGGCATGGGGAAAGTCTGCTAACGGTCGCACGGACACGGCCATGCCGGTGCGTGCCGCCAGGTAGCGCTCCAGTGTGGACCGGACCATGGGCAGGGTCACCGCGACCTGAAGGTCCCGGCACAGGTCCATGGCCTGGCGGGATTCAAGGGCGAGGAAGCGGTGCCCCTGTTCCGGGGATTGTTGGTATCGCCGCAGGGCCCGATTGATGAATTCATCCAGGGCCTTCCCGGACAAAAGGTCCAGTCCGGCGGAAATGCCCTGCAAATAGTCATCGGTCAACCGTTCATCGGTACGGATGATACGGATCAACCCGTTGATCTGCCGCACCCGGCGGTTGACGTTGAACCCCCTGACGGCCCGGGGCAGGGTGTGGGTCAGGTAGACGGTCCGGTTGTAGGATGTATCCAGCGCGTAAGTCGCCTGCAGCAGGTTCACAAAGGCATGGGCGCAGGGCATATCCCGGTTTTTAATCAGGGCGGAGAGTGTTTCCAGCGGCGCTTTGAAGGTATAGGTGCCTTTGGCGAGCATGAGCTGCGACGCGGCTTCGAAACGGTCTATCAATCGATTGTCACCGTTGATCAGGATCGGAACCAGGTGCCGGGCCAGGAGGCCGGCCAGGGTGGGTCCATTGGTGATGGCTGCTGCGATTCGTTGTCGATAGCGATCCAGGTCGGTGGCCGTCCCCCTGGCCAGCATCCGGCCCATGCCGTCGGCCAGGGTTCGACCGAAGGTAATCTCGATACTGAGGGCCTCAATGACCTCCTCGACAATTTGATCAAGGCCGTGGGCGAAGACCGATGGGTCCGATTGCGCAAGATGTCGACCCAGCCTTTGCGCCGCCTCCGGATCGGCAAGGGCCAGGCGATCCATGCTCTCATGCATTTCACGGATCGATGATTCGGGAGGCGGTCTGTCCATATCAAAGCAGGTCGTCGACCAGATCACCGAGGGTTTCCTGCAGGCGATCATCGTCAGTGAGCGGGTGCAGGAGGGCGGCGGTGCAGGCGCGTTTGAAATCGACACCCTGCCGGATCAGGCTGGCGGCATAGATCAGCAGTCGGGTGGAGGCGCCTTCGGTGAGGCCGTGTTCGCGAATGTTGCGTATTTTGGCGGCCAGGGTCACCAGGCGGGAGGCGGTGTCCATGTCCACCTCCGCTTCCGTGGCCACGATGCGGGCTTCGTCCTCGGGGCCCGGGTAATCGAATGAGAGGGCTACAAAACGCTGGCGGGTGCTCTGCTTGAGGTCCTTGAGTACGGACTGATAACCCGGATTGTATGAAATGACCATAAGAAAATCATCGTGGGCCGGTACCACCTCGCCTTTTTTCTCAATGGAAAGGGTCCGGCGGTTATCGGTCAGCGGATGAATGACCACGGTGGTGTCCTTGCGTGCCTCGACCACCTCGTCCAGGTAACAGATGGCACCCATACGCACGGCACGGGTCAGGGGGCCGTCCACCCATACGGTCTCATCGTTCTTGAGCAAGTAACGTCCGATGAGGTCCGAAGCGAACAGGTCCTCATGGCAGGCGACGGTGATCAACGGGCGTTTCAGGCGGTAAGCCATGTATTCTACGAAACGGGTCTTGCCGCAACCGGTCGGTCCCTTGAGTATGAGCGGCAGTCGGGAAGCGGCCGCCGCCTCGAAAATGGTGATTTCATCATGGGTTTCCAGGTAGTAGGGTTCGTCTTTGATAGTGTAATCTGATTTCACGGGTATCATTCCGTTTTTCAGCCTGCACGTGCGCAATGATTTGACAACGTGGGTAAAGCGTATATATTGGCAGCACTTTTATGCAACGATGGGATCAATATGCATAACTTAAAACAGGAATACCATAGCTTCAATGGACGATAAACTCAACAACGAGATGCTGCACCACCTTGAATATGACGGCAAGAAAATTACCCTGATCGGTACCGCGCATGTTTCCAAAGATAGCGTCGACCTGGTCAAAACCGTCATCGACGATATCAAACCGGATACGGTCTGTGTGGAACTATGTGAAAGCCGTGCCCAATCCATTCGCCAAAAAGACCGCTGGCAGGAGATGGACATCATCAAGGTGATCAGGGAAAAAAAGGCCGTTTTGTTGCTTTCCAATTTGATGCTGGCATCTTTCCAGAAGCGGATTGCCGACCAATTGGAGGTCGCCCCCGGGCAGGAGATGGTCCAGGCCATGCAGTCGGCCGAAGCGGTCGGCGCCGTGGTTCAACTGGCCGATCGGGATATCCGCACCACCTTGACCCGGACTTGGCGCAGCATGGGAATTTGGAGTAAGCTCAAATTGATATTCCAACTGCTTCTGTCAATGGGGTCGGTGGGTGAAATCAGTGAAGAAGATGTGGAAAAGATGAAGCAGCAGGATATGCTGGCTTCGATTCTGGACGAGGTCGGAGAATCCATGCCCCAGATCCGCACCAGCCTCATTGACGAACGGGACCGATACCTGGCCGAAAAGGTCCGCACCGCTCCGGGTGAGTCCATCGTGGCCGTCGTGGGGGCCGGTCATGTGCCGGGGATGAAACGATGCTGGGATCGACCCATCGACCTGGACGCGTTGGAATCCTTGCCCCCCAAGGGCCGTTTGGGCGGTTTTTTGAAGTGGTTCCTGCCCCTTTGCATCTGTACCCTGATTATCTACGGCTTCTTTCGAAGTGGCGCCAGCGCCGGTACCGGTATGGTCACCTGGTGGGTGGCGGCCAATGGCATCTTGGCGGGTCTGGGGGCCCTGATCGCCCTTGGCCATCCATTGACGGTGCTGTCATCGGTTCTGGCGGCACCGTTGACATCCCTCAACCCTATGATCGCCGCCGGATGGGTCTCCGGACTGGTGGAAGCCTTTTCACGGAAACCCAAGGTCAAGGACTTCGAACATCTGCCCAACGACATTTCCTCGGTAAGAGGCTTCTGGCGCAACAAGGTCACACGTATTCTGCTGGTGGTGGTGTTCACCAACCTGGGAAGTGCGATGGGGACCTTTGTGGCCATACCAATGATGATGAAGTATTTGTGATGATTAGGGATGCCGCCCCATCAACAAAAGATATTGCTCCGGGCCATTGATACCATCCTCAGTGCGGTACGAAAATATCTGTTTTTATCTCCAATTGGCTGGGGCGGGGATGGCGGCGGCGTCCGATTGGCTATCTCTACAGCAGGAGCCATGCCGGGGTTGAAGGATATGACAGGCGTGGAACTTCGTCAGAGTCGCGAATGGTGGACGGATGATTGCATATCTTTTCTCGCCGCCCCATCGCCGTTTATTTTTTCAATCCAATAAAACAATTAACAGAATAAAAGAGATGATAAGCAACCCGGCATGAAACCATATGAATGGTTTTAATTTACTACCTTCAGGCTTTCTCCATTGATTATAGACATACCGTAAAAATGAATGGAATAAAATACTGGGGGGCTCCCTCCTAATGTTTTAGAGTATTTTCTTAGAAAGATAATATAACCAAAATTGATGCCCCGGTAAAAAGTCGTCTCAGAGTTTAGGCCGCTTTCAGCATCGGAGTCCATGATCCAGTTGTAACGCGGAGAACTTTCGGCAATAATATAG
>PDWJ01003441.1_pt1 | contig 15152 bp, 9 predicted proteins | sample 1430881 | NCBI WGS metagenome assembly PDWJ01 (sample SAMN01162460, study PRJNA174530) | Oral metagenome, whole genome shotgun sequencing project. | biome: Marine environment; feature: Marine mammal; material: Swab sample of the gingival sulcus; isolation source: swab sample of gingival sulcus... | reverse complement strand
TGAAACAAACAAATATTATTCGGAACTATTGGAAAACAAAATTAATCCCGAAAATATCATAAAATTAGCCATAATATTTGCGGGTAAAGAGCCGTATATTACTCCAATAACAAAAGGATAAAAAGCTGCCGCTCGTGCTCTTTGCAATTTTTTTCGATTTCTTGATTTTGGCAAAATCAATAGTCGATAATCAATAATAAAAATATTGAAATACAGCTTAGTTATTAAGAGCAGATGAAAAACCAAAATACAGGATGAACGATTTTCTGTTTTCCGACATACCGCTTTCACTTCGGCAAAAAATACCGGTATGATACATAAAACCGAATTTCGGATTTATCAAATAAGAAAGTTTTATATCAAAAATTTTATAGTTAACGGAATTTCCCTGAAAAAAATGAATGTTATAGTTATCCGGGCGTAAATTGTAGGATTTATATATGTTCCCCCCATAGCTTAAACTGTCCGTATCTGTCCCTTTTTTTATAAGCATCAATTTTGCCGTGCATGCAAAACGTCCGCGTACATAACGGATTTGAGCAATGCCTTCGGCAAAGTTTTCCCCGAAAGGATGTGTTAATTCTTGCTTAAAATGCCCGTAATTCAAATTCGGAATACCTGCGTCTGTATATGCTTCCCCATGCGAGAAAGTATAAGGTCTGACAATATTAATTTCGCCTTGTGCAAAAAGCCCCGGTATATTGAAAATATTGTAGGCTTTTACCCCCGCCTGAATACCGAATTTATTACCCCACCAAGCGGAACCGTCTTTTAGCGAGGATATAAGTAAGTCGTCTAAAATAAATTGTGCATATAAAAAGCATGATTTCCATAAACGGATATTCAAGCCCAAGCCCATTAAAGAATTATCCGAACTGCCTTTGTAAAATTCAAGCGGGCGGTAAAAAATAACCGGATTAAAATAACTTACATCATAAGAAATGCGCCTTCCGTCTTTGTCAAAAGGGTTACTTATAACTGTTTCAAAAAAATTAAAATTAATTCTGTCGGTAATATGATAACTTAAATAATGAATAAAAGCCGCTTTGTCATATAATTCAAGCGGGTTTGCACCCGGTTTGATGCTGATGTCCGATAATTTTGCAAACATCCACAGATACTTAATGCGCCAAATATCAATTTCTACCTTGATGAAAGGATAGGCATTGGAATTGTCCGAAAGAAATAAGGAACGGTAGCCGTTTCCCAGAAAATGCTTTCCCTTACCGGCACTGAAAAGGATATTGTCATTTGCACGATAGTTGATACTTCCTGTTGTCGAATAATAAAGTAGGCGATTTTGCGTGTTTCTCAGAAATTTTCCGTATTGCGGAACAATGGCATAATTGGTAATTAAATCATTATAAAATTCCGGGAAACCGCTTCGAGCAAGAAAAGTCTCCGTATGTAAAAAAAGATGTTTTGTAATGTTTATTCTTGTGCTTATACCTGCCTTATAATCTTCATAAAAATGTTGATTGCTGAAATCATTATAAAACATGGTGTTTAAAACCGGGTTGATTGCTGCCTCAAAGTTCTTTTTTTTTATATTGATTAGATCTTTGTTAAACAATCGGCAAAGCGTGCTGTTTTCCGGAAAAAGGCTGTCTATGTTTAATTTTGTATTTTCAAAGAAATTATTGTCGTATGGCTTTATCGTATAGTGAAAACTTGAATCAAAATCGGCTTTCGTTTCAAAATAATAGTAAAAATCTGTGTTCAAAAACTTGTTTTGAGCAAAAATACCGGCACTTGGAATAAGTAAAAAAAACAGCACTAATTTTTGTTTCAACATGTATCTTTTGATTTTTTTCTGTTTAAGATAAATACCGGTATATAAAAGACAATCATTGCCGCAAGCAGAAATATAAGGGTTAATGTTCTTATTCCAAACACATTATGAATACACATTGCCGTTAAAGCAAAAAGGGTGTTTATGCTTGTCAAGATGCCTACCGCTTGTTTATGAGAACAATTTAGTTTTATCAGAATATGGTGGATGTGCTGTTTGTCCGGTTTAAACAAGGGTTTTTTTTGAAAAAAGCGAATAAACATAACTCTTAAAGTGTCAAATAAAGGAACGGTTAAAATGGCAATAGAAATTGCCGGAGCACCGAATTTTGAATATTCAAAACTTTGGTGAATGTTCATTTCGTTAAATTTCACAATCAACACGGAAATAATTAAGCCCAGAATTAAAGAACCGGTATCGCCCATAAAAATTTTATTTCTCTTGCTGAACATGTTAAATCGTAAAAATCCGATTAAGGCTCCCATAAGCGTAGCCGAAAGCAAGGAATAAGCATATTCGCCGACAAGAAAAAACCAAAGACCCAAAATAGCTGCCGAAGTTAAACCAATGCTTGCCGACAAACCATCAATACCGTCAATTAAATTAAACCCGTTGACAATGACTATGTAAACAAAAATAGTCAACGGAATGCCAAGATATTTCGGAATATCGGTAATGCCGAAAAAGCCGTGCAAATTGGTTATTTGCAAATCGGAAAACATGCTGATAATTGCAACGGCAATTATTTGCCCCAACAATTTTGTTATGGGTGCTATTACCAGAATATCATCTTTAATCCCCACAAAAAACAAAATAATAGTTCCGGCAATGATGTATTTGAGTTCCGGAATTTGCGAAAAATCAGAAAAAAACAAAGCAGAAACCGCAAAACCCGAAAAAATTGCTATCCCGCCCAAAGTGGGAACTTTGCTTTTGTGTAATTTGCGCTCGCCGGGTTCATCAAAAAGGTGTTTTAACTCCGCCACCTTAATAATTGAGGGTATAGAGATAAGCGTCATAAACAAAGCTGCCAAAAAAGCAAATATAATTATATGTGTTTCAGACAATTCAACAAGCATCAGGACTTCGTTTTATTTTACAAATTTGATTAAAATTTATTAAAAAATCTATATTTATTTTTGATTTAACTCGGGCTAAAACAAATAAGATAATTCCAAGAACTTGCAAGCGTACTATTTCATACAACAAAATTATAAAATAATTCTTTTAGATTTTTAGAATTTTAAATTTTTCTTCGGTCTTCCGGCTCCCGACATTAAAATTTCTATAACGATAAATCTCGCATTTTCATTTTACTTTTAAAAAAATCTTGAAATGCGGGATAAATTTGCATTTAACATAATATATGAATAAATTTGTATCTTACAGAAACCTCCTAAAAGAATAGAATATGAAACCCCTAAAAATATTATTTGTATTACAAGCATTTTTTCTTGCATTTTCAGTCCATGCGCAAGAAATGGAAACCGTCATTCAAAAAGGTCATTTAGGGGCTGTAAAAACAGCGGCATTCAGTCCTGACGGAAATTTCTTGGTTACGGGAGGCAGAGACAGAACCGCCATATTATGGGAAATAAAAACCGGAAGAGAAATGCGCACTTTTATCGGTCATGAGGGAACCATCGTGGCTTTAAAATTTAGTCCCGACGGAAAATTCATTGCAACAGGAAGCACGGACAAAACGGCTAAACTTTGGGATGTAGCAACAGGCGATTTAATCAGAACATTTCCCATGAAAGGCAGAGTGACCGGAATTGCTTTCAGTGCCGACGGAAAATATATTGTACTGGGCGGTTACCAATTGAAAACGGGGATTTTTGAAACCGCAAGCGGAAAGCTCGTCAGAGATTTTGAAGTAAGCCCGAATATGGGCACAGGTTCCGGTATAAGCATAGACATCAGTCCGGACAACAAAAAAATATTGATAGGAGAAGACAACAGAAAAGCCGTATTAATTGATTTTAAAACCGGCAAGAAAAAAGAAACCCTTAATCTTGTGGAAAAAGGAAGTTGCGGAGGTTGCGGGACATACGCGAAGTTTTTTTCCAATGAAAACTTGGTGGTTCTGGGTTCAAGAAACGGACCCTTAGCGCTTTGGAACCTAAAAAAAAGAAGAAAAACAAAAACCTACATCGAAAAGCAAGAAGCTATGATTAGTGTTGATGTTAATAAAGCCGGAAATATAATATTAGTCTGCAATGAAAAACACATTACGCTTTTTAATAAAGCTACAGGCAAAAAAATAAAAACCATAAAAGCCGGAAAGAAAGAATTTACCTTTGCCTGTTTCAGCCCCGACGGCAAATACTACATAACCACCGGAGATGACGGAACAGCCGTTCTCAGAAACAGCTCTAACAGCAGAAAAGTAAGAACTTTTGTCGGTTTTGTAAATACAAGCAGCCAAGGCACAAATCTGGATCAAGAAGATTATTGGCAATACTATGCAAAAACATATTTTGACCGCAAAACAAATGTTAAATTAAGCCCTAATGGCAAGTTAATGATCATAGGCAAAAAAGATTCTATTGCAAAAGTTTTGGATTTTGAAACCGGCAAAACGGCATTTAACTTAAAAGGACACCAAGCTGCGGTAATTTGCTACGATTTTTCTCCGGACGGAAAAATGATTGCAACAGGCAGCAGTGATAAAACGATTAAACTTTGGGATGCCGCAACCGGGAACTTACTAAAAACAATAAAAGGGCACTACAATATGATTTTCTCGGTACATTTCAATTCGGACGGCACCCAACTGCTATCAAGCAGCTGGGATTCTGACGGATATATTTGGGATGTTGCAAGCGGCAAAGCATTAAAGTATTTTAAAGACATAAAGGCTTTTGCTTCAGATTATTCGCCATTTGGAAACTATATTGTTTCTGCCGGCTTGGATAAGAATTTTGCCCTTTGGGAAATCGACTCAAAAGAAATGTTCCGTAAATTTGTAGGACACTCCGACGTTACCTCCTCTTTCGATTTCTCGGAAGACGGCACCTTATTGGTATCCGGTTCTTGGGACGGAACGGCATGTGTTTGGGATGTGCTGTCGGGATTTCAGCTTCAAAAATTACAGCCAAAACAAGGAGGCATACATTCTGTTTGTTTTTCTAATTACGGGAAATACATATTTACAGGCGGCTCCGACGGCACCATAAAAATGTGGGAAGCAAAAAACGGAAAACTCCTGAAAACATTTAAAGGACATGACTCGCCTGTTACCTCATTACAGATAAGCCCCGACAATCAATCTTTGGTCTCATGCAGCATGCAGGGAGTGGTTAAAGTTTGGGAAATAATTAATGCAAAAATTATTTACACCTATTATCAATTAACCCGCAATGATTGGTTCGTGAAAGCACGAGGCGGTTTTTTTGACGGTAATGCCGGCGCAAAAAAATATATCTATTTTGTAAAAGGGATGAAAACTTATCATGTAGACCAGTTTTTTGAAGATTTCTACAGACCGGGATTGCTGCAATATGCTTATCAAACAAAAGGTTTAATAAACCAAAAAATAAATCTTGATGATTATTTGGAAAGCGCACCGCCGCCGAGTTTGAAATTCTCCGGCATAATGAAAGATACCATACTAAATACGGATTTTATTGAACTTGATTTTCAAGTGATAGATAACGGCGGCGGAATTAATGAGATAAAAGTTTTGCAAAACGGCAAACGTATCATACACGATTATAAAAGCACCAAAAGAGTTCGTAGAGGCAAAAGATCCAATGAACATATTCAATTTTTATTGGTTCCGGGCAAAAATACTATCCAAATATCAGCATTCAGCAACGGAAGAATTGAATCAAACACCATTGAACATACCGTTTATTATAAAACCGACGAATCGCTCCCTGATTGCTATATACTGACCGTAGGTATAGACAAATACAAAAATGAAAGTTTAAACTTGAACTATGCAAAAACAGATGCAAAAGCATTTTCAAACCTTATAAAAAGAAGAAGCAAACCCCTGTTTAAGAAAATGAGTTTTTATAATTTATACGATAAAAATGCCCATAAAGATAATATTTTAAATGCCGTAAAAGAAATAGCCGACAATGCAAAACCCAAGGATGTGTTTATATTTTATTATGCCGGACACGGCAGTATGCTCGACGACAATTTTTATTTTATTCCGACAGATTGCATTCGCCTCTATGATAAAGAAGCATTAGAAACGAATGCTATTTTGGCCGAGTATATGCAAGATAAATTCAATCAAATAAAAGCCTTAAAACAGATAATGATTTTAGATGCCTGCCAATCCGGTGCCGCAACCGAAGTGTTGGGGCACAGAGGTGCCGGCAGAGAAAAAGCCATTGCTCAACTTTCAAGAAGTTCGGGCATTCATGTATTGGCTTCCGCCGGCAGCAAACAATATGCCGTTGAGTTTAAAAGTTTAGGACACGGATTATTCACCTATGTTCTTTTAAATGCCATGAAAGGCAATGCCGACGGATCGCCGCTTGACGGAAAAATTACCGTTTACGAATTAAAATCTTATTTGGACGACCAAGTTCCGGAATATTCCATGAAATTTAAAGGCATAAGACAATATCCTCAGTCTTATTCCGGCGGCAATGACTTTCCCATTGTAATTGAATAACAGGCATAAAAATTACTAATGCTTTTTACCTTTGAGACCCCATTTTAGTCCCAGAACGGTAATATCATCTATTTGCATCTCGTTTTTTGCCCAATCGGTTAGTTCTTTTTGCAGAATCTCCTTTTGCTCCTCTATTTTCTTTGCCGAAATAATCTTTAAAAGTTCTTTAAACTTTCTTTTAGAGTATTTTTGCCCCTCCGGATTGATTTGGTCGGGGAACCCGTCCGAAAAAAGATAAATAGTGTCGTCTTGGACTAATTTAATTTGATTGTTTTCAAATGGTTTTTCTTGCAAGAAATAACCAATCGGATTTCTTGTTGCAGGAAGCTCTGTCAAGGCACCATTTCTAATCAAGAACATAGGATTGTAGGCTCCGGCAAAGGTCAGCCTGTTGTTTTTTGTGTTAATGCTGCACAATGCCAAATTTATTCCCAGCAAATTATCTTCGCCAAACTGATAAGTTGTCTGCTTAAACCCCTTTCTTAACCGTTCCAAAATTTCTTTCGGGTCAACAATTTGATTATGCTGAATTATCCCGTGTAAACCGGTTAGCCCTATCATTGAAAGAAAAGCTCCGGATACACCGTGTCCGGTACAATCTGCAACGGCAAAAACAATATTGTCGCCTATTTGGTTTACATAATAAAAATCTCCGCCGACAATATCTTTCGGCTTAAAAAGCAAGAAATAGTTTTTAAGCACATTATTTACAATATCATCTTTGGGAATTAAACCTTTTTGTATTTTTTGTGCATAACTTAAGTTTTTGCGTATATCTTCATAAGATTTTTCTATAATTCGTTTATTATTGACCAATACCTGCTCTGCTTTAACTCTTTTTGTTACATCTTGGAATACCCCAAAGACTGTCCTTGGGATATTATTTTCATCTCTGATAATCCGGGAAACTTGGTCAATAATAATTGGTTTCTTATTTTTAAAAGCCTTAAAACGCGTATTTAATTTATTTTTATTTTGTTTTACAACTGCCTCCATTTCTTTTTTTAACCTTTCCACCTCACCGGCATCCACGACATTAAAGAACTTGTCTCCATCAAAAAACTCTTCATTCTTTTCTAAGCCGAATATTTTATAAGTTGTATCAGACCAAAATGTTTTATTTTCTGAGATTCGCCACTCCCATGTTCCTATATTGGCAGCACTTTCCGCCAATTTATATCTGGTTTCATTCTCTTTTACTTTATTTTCGGCTCTTTTCTTTTCCGTAATATCCATAAAAACACCTATAGAGCCTATGATTTCTTTGTCAGAATTTAGATAAGGGGTTACGGATACCAAAATATCTCGAACTTCTCCCGAAGATTGCATGACTTGTAATTCATATTTTGCTTTTTCCCCGACTTTCATTTTTCCGCTTTCAAGTATTACCTTTTTATACGACTTATAACTTAAAAAGCCATGCAAAGATTTTCCGATGAGTTTGCCCGGTTTAACACCCAAAATTTCTTCTGCTGCCGGATTTGCAAAGGTGAACACTCCATTAATATCCGTAACACCAACACCTTCTGTTTGGTTTTCAACCAATGTTCGGAACTTTCTTTCACTTGCAACAAAAGCTTTTTCAGCTCTAACTATTTTTGAAATATCACGAACAGAAAGAAGTATTCGCGGTTCATTACCTTCTTGAATAAGCTTTCCGTTAACTTCTACAGGAATCATGATATTTTTTCTCCGAATTACAAAAGTCCTAAAGTTACAGGCTTTTTCTTTTTTAACAATTCGCTCTATATGCTTATTTAGATTTTCATACTCACTTTCGGGAATAAAATTCTTAAAATTACACCCGATAGTACCGGAACAAGCAATCCCAAAGAACTCTTCGAGCTTTTTATTTACAAATAATATCTCCCCCTCAATATCCAACAAAAAGATAATATCCACACTTGAATTCAATATTAACTCATATTTTGCTTTATGTTCTTTTAATTCTTGATGTATCCTGTCAATATATTCGTTTTTTTCTATTTCGGATGTTATATCCCGCACAACCGCAATTCTTCCGATGACCTCACCGGTTTCCGACAAATCCGGAGACCCATAAATTTGTAATGTTCTCTTTTTGCCTTTTACATCAACAGTTATATTATATTGCCCGTCTTTTCCGGCTTTTCTCCGCCTCGCCTCCACATCTACAATATACTTATCCTCAGGTAAAAGAAAGTCGGATATATCAAGTCCTATTGCTTCTTCTTTATCAATACCGTAAAATTCAAATATTTTGGTATTGCCGAAAATAATTTTATTGTCTAAATCTATAATAATAACATAAGCATCTTGATTTTCAATAATGGAATGCAATCTTTGCTCTTTACGTTTCAATAGGTTTGTTGTGTCTTGCAGTTCTTTCGTACGCTCCGCAACTTTCGCCTCTAAATCTCTGTTTAGCATATTCTGCTCTACCGACAAGTTTTCTGTTCTCACAAAGGATTCTGCAAAACGTTTTAATAAGATATATGCCTGCAAAAAGACAAATATAAACAAGCCATAAGGAATAAGCTCTATTGATTGAATTATATTATCGGCATATAATGCATCATTTATAAAAGTAAGGGATAGAACTATAAACCCGACAAAAAGAATAAAAGCCCCCTCTTTTTTTTGTATAATTGCTTTAATAAAAACAATGGATAAATAAACAACAATAAAAATCGACAATATTTGAAATGAAACAATCGTTTGGGAAAAAATATAAATAGAACTTGCAAAAAGTATAAGCATATATGCTCCGATTGAGCCTATTGCAAAATATAATATCGGTTTATAAAACAATTTTTTGTACAAATAGTATATAAATAAAAAGAAACAAAGAACTCCTGCGTAAAAAGTCAAATACTCCAAGTGTATTCTAAGGCTCCAATTTAAATCCGGGAAAATATTTAAAATATACACGTTTCTTGTAAGCAGCAAGCGAGCAGCCACAGTCAAAGATAAGAACCCGAAAAACAACTCCGGAATACTTTTTCTAAGCAGCAGAAAAAAGCCCAAATTATACAAGCCCATTAGAAGAAAAGCACCAATAAAAAGTAAACTAATTCCGGTAGTCTGAGCTTTCTCTCTTTTTATGTTCGCTTCCGTTCCAATTTTTATTTCTCTTGTAATACCGCCTCTTCCGTAATAAAAATTTGCTACTTGAATAATTATCTCGGTCGTATCCGATTTCGGTGTGAAAAAAATGCTCAGTGGTTTTGCTTCCGGCTCGGACTTTTCTTTGCTTGTAGCTACTTTCCCCAATTCGGCAAGTTTTTTTCCGTCAATAAATATTAAAGAAGCCGAAGAAATGGCTCGCGAAGTTATTCCTATTTTTTGAGACTTGCAATGATGTATTATTTGTAAACGATAAGTTGCATAGCCCAAAGCTTTCATTTGGTCTTTGCTGTTGGTGTAATTATTCCAAGCATGAGGAACTAAAATATATTGACAGCCAGCTTGCTTTCTGCCGAAGTTAAAATCAGACGGTGCTAAAAGTTCATTAGGATAAAATTCCCATTTGCCATGAAGACTTATATTTTTTTTATTCAACCTCTCTTGCTTGATATAGGCAACACCTTTGTCAATGTTTAAGCCTTTTGTTTGAGAGTAAGCAAAAGAAGAATAAATAAGCACAGATAAAATAAGAATGCTATATTTTTTTATCCGCCTTTCCATATGTTTTTTATAATTTTCAAAGGTCATACAGGAACACCCGAACTTAGTCCATTACAGATAATAATATAGTATTGACAAAAATCATTCCGTTGTGTGATTAAATCTTGACAATGTGTATTTTATTTTTATGACAGATAACCAATTAACAACATAAAGAGGCATTTCGAGACTTTTGCAAAAGTAAAGCCGTATCTAACTTTTTTTGAACGGCGCAGCCCTTACGCAAGTAATTGAAAATTAGAAATTAAAACCCTATTAGAGCGGGAAGTTGGAAACCGGGAGTTGGAAGAAAATTGAGAACTGAAAATTATTAAAAACCTTATTTTCGGTTTAAACCTTAGTAGAGATAAACACATAGAATAAAATCAAGCTTATTACCTTATAAAAAAATGCTTGCCGGATAATTCTTAACCCGCAAAAGATGCAAAATTTAGCAAAAAGCGCAATAGCAAAATCTCTCTTGGAGAAGAGGGTGTAGGGAGATTGACTTAAAAAAACCTAAAACACTATAAATCAACAACCTGCAAGTTTAGTTAGATGAAATTTCGAGACTTTTGCAAAAGTCTCGAAATGCGGGCTAAGCAATATTGGTATATACTGCTTGCACATCATCGTCTTCCTCTAACTTGTCGATTAAAACCTCAATTTCTTCAATTTGTTCTTCCGTAAAATCAACCGGCGAAGTAGGGATTCTTTGCAAACCCGATTTGCTTAACTCAATATTCATCTTTTCAAAAGCAGAAGCCAAGCTGCCAAAGTTTTTATAATCGCCATAAACGTAGATAGTGCCGTCATTTTCGTCAATTTCTTCCAAACCGGCATCAATTAATTCCAATTCCAGTTCTTCCCTGTCCATTTCATCTTGCTTTTCAAACTCAAACACGGCTTTTCGCTCAAACATAAATTCTAAGGAGCCGGAGGGCACAATGCCGTTTCCGAATTTACTGAAATAATATTTTATATTGGCAACTGTTCGGGTTGTATTATCGGTAGCACATTCAACGTAAATTAACACCCCATGCGGACCTTTTCCTTCATAACTTACTTCTATATATTCAGCGGCATTTTTTCCGGAAGCTCTTTTTATGGCAGCCGTAATATTGCTTTTCGGCATGTTTTGAGCTTTGGCATTTTGAATTGCCGTTCGTAGTTTAGCATTCATTTCAGGGTCTTCACCGCCCTCTTTTGCCGCAATGGTTATTGCTTTGGCTAATTTTGGAAAAATGCGAGACATCTTGTCCCAACGTTTCATTTTAGCTGCTTTTCGATATTCAAATGCTCGTCCCATAATCAATTTATTTTTTATTTCGGCAAAAATAGCAAAAGCATTCGAAATTAATATTGCCGGCATGTTTTTTCTTCACGGATTAATTTCGCAGTCGAATTATCCCGAATAATTATCTTTAATGCTACTTCGTGGTCATCAAGTCTTCGTAGTAAGGGCTGTATATATAAAAACCACAACGCATAGACAAATATACTGTTTTTATATTTAATTTGTTTGCATTGCAAAATCTTTATTTTTTACAAGACATACTTTTTTGAATACGACCGTTTGGGTTTTAATTGACACAAAAATATTACTCACAGTTATTAAAAGTGATTTTCAAAACATCATATATTTTGTCTTTAGATGCATCTTTTGATATTGCTACTCTCTTTTCATCAATTTCAATATAACCGTTTTTATTACCTGCATTTTTCATTGGTGTAAAAATATAGTCAAACCCTTTTAATTTAATCTCACAACAAATAAATTGCTTATGTAAGATGCTATTTGATTTTATTCCTAAATCGCTTAGAAAAAAATCTTTCCCCCAACTCTTTGGGGGTAAAATATTAAATTTAACAGAATTCATACATTCGCTTATTGCATCTACTATTATTGTCGGTTTTTCATCAACTTTAAATTTATAAAAAGGTCTTGATGCTATCCATACTTCATCTTTTGTTTGTGAAAATGAGTGTATAATTAAAAAATCTTTACTTTTATATAAATTTACCATTTATTTATTAATTTATATAATGAATATTAACTTGTATATTTTTACCTTTTGCATATTTTTTAATATCTTCTACAATCTTTAATTGATCGTTTGTTATCTTACTTTTTTGAAAGGCAATATCTAATTGTTTGCTTTTAATTTGTTTTTTTTGGATTTTTACTCCTCCCCAATTTGCACCTTCAAAATTAGATAGTTTATTTACATAACGTTTCAATGTGCTTTTAAAAGTGGGCATATTTTGATATGACTTTTCTGTTAAATCCAAACTCTTTATACTGGTTGCAACACCTTTCTTAAATTTATCTATCACTGGATAATTTTTCGGCAAGTTACCTCCTAACATCTTTTCTATAAAAAGACCTCTTTTCATTTGATTTAATGCCCATACAGATAATTTTCCTCCTTTCAATAATGCTTTTACTTCACCGACACCAAAGAACATTGAAACTATATCTAATACAACTTTAGCCTGTTCATAGCCAGTCTCTGTAGTTGTGCTGTTAAATGATATATCATCCCACCATTCTCCTAAAGAATCTTGTATTTCATTTACAAGCATTGTCAATTGCTCTTTATCGGATATCAGTTCTGCAATCAAATCTAATGCTTCAACATCTTTTTTATATCTTGCAATCGGATTACCTTCAAAAATACAATCTTTAACCATCATATGGGGTGCTGAAATCGGATTGTAATACATACCTTTTTCTGCCATGTCTAATAAAGAACTGCTTGTGTTTAGCAACCAGTCTCCTATTCCTGCCCCAAATCCTTCAACATAATTTGAGTCTTCAGAAAGTAAACTTTTAAATTGGAAGTCTCCCGTTAGTCTTTGTAACAGATTTGTATCGGTTGTTTTGTCCGGTTCCGCTCCATCCAAGTCGGTGTATGTGATGGGCATGTTGCCTGCATATTGATAGGGCGTGTATATCGGATATTTGTGTTGAAGCGGATCTACACTAATAAACCGTGCTATCCAAGGTGCGTAGTAACGCATGCCGTAGTAATACAAGCCGGTTTCATTATCAAGCTCCTTCATAACATACTTATACCTTTTTTGTGAGACTTCACTTTCTGAGCGTCCGCTTTTGTATGAAGTGCTGCCAAACGGATAATACTCTTCATAACTTATAATTTCGGCATTTTCATCAAGTTCAAGTGCCGCACTTCCAAGATGGTTACTTAATTGGTACCTTATAGTTATATTTCTACTACTACTGTCTATTTGCGCTATTTTTTGTTTATTGTCCATAATATTAAGCGTTTTACGCTCAATATTAAGTGTGCCGTTTATAGTTTTCCGATATACCTAATAATCAACAACATAAAAGCGTTCTTCAATGATATTTCCTTTTACAATAACTTTACGCACACGATTGCCTTCGGCATCATATATATAATATGCCTTATTGTTGGATGCGTCCAATTTTACTTCGTTTAATTGGTCGGCATAATCATATTTCATTTCCGGTAGATGCGGCATTTTGGTCATATTGCCGTGTGCATCGTAGGTATATTCATCCGTAGTGCTTTGTAAGTCATGGGTTAATAAGTAATTATGCTCGAAAAAATTATATAAACTACAACGCATAGGCAAATATACATTTTTTTACTTAATTTGTTTGCATTACAAGATATCTAAATTTTTACAAGTAAGACCTGTAAATAAGCCCTAAACTGTCTTTTTCTGCTGTTTTGCTAATTTTTGAATAATTGAATAACATTCAATTATTTCATTTGAATTTCTCATATTTATTGAAAAATTCTTTGATGTTTCAGTTATAAATATTAATTTTCTTTTACCTATATTTCTTTTGATATCATCTTTTATTTCAATATTCTTAATTCTTTCAATTTTAATTTTATCAACTTTAATTTTATCAACTTTAATTTTATCAACTTTAATTTTATCAATTATATAAATGCTATCGGTTGATATTAAAACATAAGAATTTTTTCTTGTTTGGTAATGTTTTAAAAAAAAATCATTCTCATTTTTTTTTAATTTAATTCTTGTAAGCAATTTATTTTTAACACCTTCATCTATTTCATTCTCAAAAGGAATATCTGAGTAACCTAAAGTTTTAAAATATGCTTGCATTCTTTTTAATACATCCATAGAACTTATTTTAATGTCTTTGTTAATATTACATTGTTACCTATAATTTTATTGCTAGTATATTTTACATTATATCCCATAAGTTTTCTTCCATTACTTGCCTTGAAAATATTATTTAATCTCTTATTAATTATATTCTGACCTTTAATTTCTAAAGTTGTTGCACCAAATGATTTAGCTTTAGTTGTCAAACTTTTACTAAGATTTACTAGGTTTGGAGTATTTGACCCTTCAACAATGAGGTAAACACTTGCTTTATAGGTGCCTCCTTTTGTCATGTTCTCTGATATCATTAAACTACCTTTATTATTATTTCTGGCAGCTTTATCAAGTTTAATCCAACTAAATTTATTCTTTCTGTCTTTAATATTCTTAATTAACTCTCCTTTCTTTTTTACAATCCCTTGTGTTGCATAAGCCGTGGCTATCTCAGAAATTTTATTTCCGACCGTTTCTCCTGCTTCTTCATAGTTCCCATCAGCTATATTTTGACCCATTTCAGCAATTTCAAGTGCTTTTGAATGTACTCCCAAAGTTAAACCATCAGCAACTCCGGTTAAAAGGTTCTCTGTCTCTGTTGCATTGTCTATAATAACTTTCACAGTACCTGTTGGATCATCTACAAGCTTAAATATCGTGTTGCCTATATTCTTAAAGTAACCGACTGCTCCTTTTCCTATGCCTTTTAAAAATTGTTTAGACGGCGGATCGTCCGCAAACATACCCATGTAATCAATAAATTTTATCGGATTGTTTGCCGCATATAAATAAGGGGACTGAAAACTAAACTCTTCCGCTTTTGGATCCACACTTATAAACCGTGCTATCCAAGGCGTATAATATCTTGCACCGTAATAGTATAGCCCTGTTTCTTCGTCTCGTTCTTTGCCCACGTATTTATACCGCTTCAATGATACTTCGGTATCACTTCTT
>PDWJ01009375.1_pt1 | contig 15155 bp, 21 predicted proteins | sample 1430881 | NCBI WGS metagenome assembly PDWJ01 (sample SAMN01162460, study PRJNA174530) | Oral metagenome, whole genome shotgun sequencing project. | biome: Marine environment; feature: Marine mammal; material: Swab sample of the gingival sulcus; isolation source: swab sample of gingival sulcus... | reverse complement strand
TCATTTTTGTTGTGTTTGTTATCGTATTGGAACAACGTTAATTATACAACATTTATGGCCTTTTTGCTTTTACTTTGGTGAGAAATTGGGGCTAAAGCCTTTACCGCCATTTCACGGCCCATCCAATGGTCATCAAGTTGGCTTGCCAAATCTATTAAAAGAGGTGTTTTCATGTCAGATCCATGTGTTGGGTTAAGTGATCGTACTGTTTTTTCTTTGGTCTTGTGTTGTGTTTTGTTTCCCTGCGTAAAAAGAGTAAATTTGCTGGGTTGAAGAGGCAGTACGACAAAAAAAGCAAAACTTGCGCCGCAGCAAAAAAGGAAGCTTGCCCAGAAAACCACGGTGATGACGAGACGTTTTTCATTTTTATGGAGCCCGGGAGCGATAAAGAACCAGGTCTGGTGAAGGAGTACCGGCAGGCTCGCCGCAGTGCCGACCAAAAGGGCCAGCTTGATATAGCTGATGAAGGCCTCGGGAGATGGGTGCAGACCAGTTTGGAGACCAGGGGGCTGGCTCGAAGAAGCGGATTGATAAAACGGCGGCAATTAACAGGTCTTCAACGGCTGCATTTTCAAACCGCCATTTTTGAGGACTTTGACACCACCACTAACACTTTTCGATGGTGCGGAGGTCGGAGTCGAACCGACACGGAGTTGCCTCCGCTGGATTTTGAGTCCAGAAAAGATAGCTCATAAATCCCTATAATTAAAATATATTTTCAGAGAAAATGTCGCTATAGGTACAATTCCAGGCACAGCAATTTTGTTTCTATCTCTTCTTGTTTCTAATTTTTCAAGCTCTTTTTACATGCTCCCCTTGGCCTCAAGCTCCATATCAATACAGCTCTCCAGTAGCATATAGCTGTCGTCGCTAACCTCATTACAGTATTTGAAAATCCTTTCAGGTACATATCTGTTCAGCACCTTGTTTTTGGACTTGATTTCCATATCAATACAGCTCTCCAGTAGCATATAGCTGTCGTCGCTAACCTCATTACAATATTTGAAAATCCTTTTAGGAACATATCTGTTCAGTACCTTGTTTTTAGCCTCATGCTCACTGTCCCTGCAACTCTTTTCAAGCATGTAGCTGCCGTCAGCAACAGATCTGCAATATTTGTTAATGTTATAGTAAGGATCAGCATTTACGCTGGTTGAGCCTCCCTTGTTTCTACTGTTAGAGGATGTTATCTCTTTGCTGGTCTTCGTTTTTTCGAGTTCCTGTTGTGTAATGGTGTATGATTTTTTTGGTGTGGTTTTTTTTCTTCTTTTTTCTTCCAATACAGAAATAAATGCTTTCTGATTTAGTATTTCGCTGATCTCTATTGTCCCTGTTAAACCACCAGTGTCAATATAATGTAGGCTGGAGTCTCCTTTCACGGTGAATATGGACGTAACATTAATAAAATGATTTTTTGTTATAATTTTAAAAGGTGGATTAAATTGTACAGTGCCAGCAAGGCAAAGAGAGGGGAAGAGAAGAAAAAAGAGCGTTATAAGTTTCATAGTATTCTCGTTATTTCCAGTTTTAATATTATGCCATTTTACTGAGAGCATCCTTTGCTTTTTGAAAACCAAGATGTGCAGCTTTCTGCAGATCTATCCGCATTTTGTTTTTATCCTTCATTTTCGAATAAGCCACGGCTCTTTCGTAATGCAGTTGGCCCGACGGTGAATTTTTAATTGCAGAGCTGTACGCCAGAATAGCTTCCTTATAGTTTCCATTTTTCAAATGCTGACGAGCTATGACCGTCCAGTTTTTCTTTGGTTTAGCTGGCTGATCAGCTCGGGATAATATCTTGTGTGAAACTTGCTTGGAAGCTTCTTTATCATTATTCACAGATCTATCAGAAATTGATTGATTGCAGAATCTGCAATAGCTCGCTTCTTTTTTTATTGTTTCAGCACAATAAGGACATTTTTTTGTAGCACCTTTTGGATCCTCATGTGGAATAACAGTAACCGGCCCAGATTTCTTTGTTACCATAAAAATAATCACAGCAGGGAGGGTTATAAATATCCAGACAAAGAACCATATACTCAAACCTATCGAGGTGCCGATCGCAGCGCCTGCCAGTTCATAATCGTTTGATGTATCAAATGCTGCTCCAGCAGATATTAATCCCCAAATAACGCAGATTACACAAAAAAGAGTCCAGAGAATTGCGATATATTTACAGACCTTATTAAGGGTAGATTGGGGTACATCAACAACTTTTTCTGTTGGCTCATTAGCAGCTGCAGCCTTTATGTCAGAACGCTTTATCAAGTATAAAGGAAAAGAAATAATCCATAAAAGAAGAACACACAGTGCCCAGCTTAGGGGCCCCATGTTACCTAACCCTGTCAGCTTGCCTTTTTCAGCACCAATTGATTTAGCATCAATATAAACCCATACTGCCGAAACGATAATAATTAAAAGCACAAGACTGTTCATTTTCATCTCCCCTGTCGTTGTTCTCTGATATTAACTTCAACAAACTTCACACATATGAGGTCAAACACGTTAAAAAGACTCATGGTATTACAGTTATTCTAGTGTTTTAAAACTTTTTTAGATTTCCAATAACCCTTCCCATAACGCGTATTCTTGGGAGGTTATTTTTTTCAATGATTATCGGTTCATAATCGCTGTTTTCGCTTTTAAGGACGGTTCTCGACCCTATTCTTATAATTATTAGCTAAAATCTCTTCGATATCGTTCCTGGACGCTTTTGAGTTGGTCTTGTGGGGTATTAGCTATCCATTTTGCAAATTCAGGAAACCTTTCCAGAAAAGAATCTATAAACCACTCTCGGATGTATGGTTTTTTTATTTCTTGGGATGCAAGCCAATCTTCTATCTCAAGTAAAAAGGGATCTATATGTCTTGAATGCTTTTTTAATGTTTTATCAAGATGTTTGTAGAGTTGATTCAAGTCTCCAGGACTCATTTCACCAACCCCTTGTGCTAGCCAGCTGGCATCGCAATTAAAGAAATCGGCTATAGCAAACACAGTTTTGCGCCGTGGTTTTTTTGTTTTGCCAGACAGCCAGTTGCTTACCTGCGACCTATCCACTCCAATCTCTCTGGCTAATTCTGCTGCGCTGATTTTTTTTTCGTCTATAAGCCTTTGTAATCTTTTTGAAAAAGACATCTTTTGCTAGTCCATAAAGGAATGTGATGTTTATTTTTGTTGTACTATGTTGAACTTTGATGTATTTGTTATTCAACAAATTCAACGAAAGAGGAAACCATGAAACCTAACGAAATCAGAGCCGAGTTTATGCGACTCGGAAAACCAATATCAAGTATCGCTGATGAGCTTAACTTGCCACGGTCAAGCATAAGCGCCGTTATTTCTGGAAACCGCCCGAATCCAAAGGTCCGAGCAGCTATCGCAAAAGCAATCAACAAGTCAGTCCACGAAATCTGGCCTGAAACCGAAAAGGATCGTCGATGAAATACTCTTTCAGCTATACTTTCAGCGTTCTCTTCCGGGAATGCTGCAAGAGCATCTCCGAGCGCATCATCAATCTGTTGTAAGTCTGGTTTCTGCTTCAATCAAACACCTCGAAAAGGAGGTTGTCGGCAATGTCGCCATTACCGCCAGCTCCCAAAAAGGAGACAAGTGATGACACAAGAAATATTACAAAAAAAACTTTCCAACTTATCATCCGAGATCCTTGATTGGACGATTGAGGGCACGCTTCGCTGGCTCCGTGAGCTTGAAGAAAAGAGAGCCGCTGCCAACGTTGATGCAAAGAACCTCTCCATCAAGGATTGTGGCGATGTCTAAAGCTTCCGGTAACATTTGCATAGACTTCTTCAGATTGGCGGCCATCCCGTGTTCGATTTTGTTTATGTCGAGTTTCTTGGCTGCTTTCTGGCTGGACAGAATGATTGATGCAGCCACACTGGGGGCAGCCATCGTTTCAAAAGCAATCTTGATTTCTTCGGTTTCTGATGATGCGATCAATTCCGTCCAGTCGAGGGTGTCCCCCTCTGTTGCCTCGATGTTTTTTGCAACAATGTTTTTCTTTTCCATTCTTTTTCTCCATTCAAAAAAAAGACCTGCTCCCGGACGCAATACGGGCGTTGATTGTTGGCACTTTCAAACCTACTGGGAGCAGGCATTTTTTGCAAATAATTTTAACGCTACTGATAGCATAGCAAAATCAAGAGGGCGTTGACCATGTCAAACGAGACAGTCAAATTGCAGTCATGGCAAGTATTCCAGGCGGCCCGGAAATTCATTGGTGCCGAACGTGTGGCCAGAATATTCAACAGGGAGAAGCGTTCAGCATACTCCTGGGCGCAAGACCCAGCTTTCACCGAGCATCGCTGCAAAAACCCTCTCGATCTCCTGCATAACCTTTTTGTCGAGCTCGATGCCAGAGGGCTCGGTTATGTAGCTCGTGATGCTGTTACCTACCTGGCATCAGCTATTGATGACCAGGAATGTAGCCCTGTAATGGAACCTTTACCCACCCTGGAAGCCGAGCTATTGGCTGACTTTTCGTCTTTGGCCGATTTAAAAACCGCCATAGATGAGGGCGAAGATATCAAAACCGTAAAAAGTCTAAAAAGAGAGGCTGTCGCAGAGCTTGAACGGACAGTGGCTCGCTATATCGCAGATAAAAGAGGCTAAACGACGAGGGCTTACAGTGAGAGCATAGCGTTCCCTTCACTGAGCGTGGATTGAAACAAACAAACCTAGGACCAAAAATAAAGAGAGAAGCATGGAGCGAAAACAAATGAATGCACTAACAATCATCGACAACAACGAAGCTCAAACAATGTCTAGCCGGGAAGTGGCAGAGATGTACGGCAAACCGCACTATGACGTACTCAAGAAGATGCGTAAGCTGGAAAATGCGTATATAGAGGTATTTGGTAGCGAAGGAAAATTTTCCTTGGTTGAATACAAAGATGCAAAAGGCGAATTACGGCCATAAATCCTGCTCAATAAATCTCAAGCTCTCTTTGTTGCCTCTCGCTTCGACGCAGTTCTCCATGCAAGAGTACAGAAGCGTTGGGAAGAATTGGAAAGAGACAATATGCCATCCTATCCCGAAACTCTTCGTCTCTACGCAAACGCCCTTGAGCAAAACACTCTTATTTCTCAGCAATTAGATATAGCAGTCAAAACGAAGGCAGAAATAGGCAGCCGCCGAGAAGCAACGGCAATGGCTACCGCATCCGCTAAAGCAAGAGAAAACGAAAAGCTCAAAGAGCAGATCGGCGATTCTAAGATGTGGAAGTGTGCCAAAGCTATTCCCTGGGTCTTGGACATCTTTGCTCCTTCAAGGGGCATGTGGATTGTTTTGGGTAAGAAATTGAAATCTGTCTCTGACGAGATCGGATGTGAAGTGAGAAAAATTGAGCATGAGAAGTTTGGCACGGTCAATGCCTATCATCGCAGGGCAATAGAAAAGACTCTGCATAGGATAAAAGCCGATTCTGGATTTATGGGCAAGTACCGAATTGAGGCGTAAAGCCTGGCAGTGCTACGTTGACGCACCGCCTTTTTACCAATTTGGCGGTTTTTTTGCGTCCGATGCATAGCATTGCTTTATCTTGGGCAGCTATGCGGGGAGCCTTCGGGCTCGCCGGTGCCGAGTGCCGGTCTGTCAACCCGTATAGTCTGCCCTTTTTGCGTTTTGACAGGCGCAAAAGGGCTTCACAAAATCCTTACTCGGAGGTCGCTATGCGTAATTCTCATACCTATTTTTTAAAGGTTTCTCCTTTCACTTCTCGGGCAGTACTCCAATTCCTGAACAAAGCTAAAGATCTGGTGTGCGCTGCTTTGTTCGTTGTCCTTTTCTGGTCGGGTGTCTATGTGTTGGCATTTGGCATCCTGAAAGCAGGTTTTGAACAAGGGGGGTGGTAATGGAACGTGAATCACTCCATGCTGAAATTGCAGCCCTTAATCAGCGCATGGCGAACATTGAATTGCTCCTTCAGCAGTCCCTTACAAACCAGGAGAACTGGTTGAGTGTTAAAGATGCGGCTCAGGTGATGGGGGTATCCGAAACAACTATGAGAAGGTATGCCCGTGAGGGTGTGGTTATTGCTAAACGTCCCAGTGGTAAGGCCACCGGTGATCACCGCATTCTCAAATCAAGCCTGATTACAACTCAAAAGAAAAAACGCCCAGGGCGTAAACCAGGAAGAGTAACGCTGATATGAGAGTGTAGTGTTCAACCGACGCAGATGTGAAATGAGGGAATATAAATGATCCGTATAACTTGTACAGAAAATAAAGAGGTTGCAGCTCTTCTTAAGGAGTATCCGCTTATTGCAATGAGGGCAGCTGAGGTTGCCATGGATAAGGCTACCCGAGATGCCAAAGATGCAATTCATGTCGAAATGGAAAAAGTGTTCCACTCACCTACAGATTACACTCTTGACAGTCTTCGGATGACGCCAACCCAAAACCATAACCTGGAGACCAGCATTTGGTTTAGAGACCGAAGATTAGGCGAGGGAGACCATTACCTAGTTCCTCAAGTTGAAGGGGGTGCCCGTCAGCTCAAACGTTTTGAAAAAGCTTTGGACAATACTATGTTTGTCCCAGGCCGTGGAGTACGGCTTAACGAGCATGGTAATGTCAGTGCTGGGCAGATGCGACAAATACTAAGCGTCTTCGGTAGAGCTGAGAGAACCGCAGGCTATAACGCCAACATCACCAACCGGTCACGCAGGAGAAACACCAAACAGCGGGACTATTTCTATCTGAAAAAACGGCATGGGAGTTTATACCCAGGTGTATATGAACGCGTGGCTCAAAAGAGAACAGGACTGGGCAAGGCGAGAAAGTATGTGGTTGATAAGTCGAAAGCATATCAAAAAGGCCAAAAGAGAAAGGCTTCTATTATTCGTGCTCGTGGCATTAAGCCCGTCTTCATAAAGGGCAGGCAGTTCGCACCATATAAACCGCGTTTGGCATTCTATAAGATTGCGGAAGAAGTCTATAATCAGAGTTTCCGCAGGCGTTTATTCGCAGAACTCGAAAGGAGGATGCGATGATCTTCTGGATATTATTTTTCTTGCCCTGCTGCTCCCGTAGGGGGCTAAGCCATATCGCGCAGGCTCCCTCATCATTTTTTTATCAAAGAGATCAAAGCAAGGTTCATAAGCCTTTGAGGTCGGCGGGTCCTTTTGGGATTATAGGAAATGCGGGTATTTCCAGCCCCGACATTTGGGTCCATTTAATGAACAAATATACTTGGAATATTGAAAAGTTAGGGCTACAAGGTTGGGGTTTGCTATGCGGTTGATTGACCAGATCAAAGAGAAAGAAAAACGAGTAGCAGCCCCAGAGCCTAACGAGGTTGACAGCAAGTTTGTGCAAGAATGCCTCGTGACTGATAACGAGGGCGATGGCATGTTGTTTGCGGCTCTGCTGGAAAACAAATTACTGTATTCTGCGGTCAATGAATCCTGGTACGTTTGGTCTGGAAGTTATTGGCAAAGAGACGAAGTGTCCAGTGTCCTTGGTTTGGTCAGGTACGTAACTGAGTGCTATGGCAAGGAGATCCTTGCTCTTGAAGAACGGATTAAAAAATCAAAAAAAGAGAATGATGAAGATATCCACGAGCAGCTGGAGAAGGCGTGGCAAGTAAAGATCAAGAAGTTGCAAGCAAAGATCAAGCCGCTTCGGCAGCCAAGAGGCCGCAGTGCGTGTATTCAGTTTGCCACAACGTACTATGATAATCCTTTTTCTATTAAAGGAAGTGAGTTCGATAAAGATCCCTGGCTGCTGGGGGTTCCAAATGGAGTTGTAGATCTTCGATCTGGAGAGCTATTTCCGGGGGAGCCAGATCAGCTTATTTCTAAAAGATGCTCTTGTGATTATATTCCCTTTTCTGAGATTGATACAACCGATCTTGAACATTTCCTTTTAAGTATCTATAAGGGAAACAAGGAGAAAATCCTTTTCATCCAAAAGATGCTTGGCTATGGAATAACCGGGCTGACATCAGAGCATATATTCCCGTTTTTCCTGGGCAGAGGCCGTAACGGCAAATCACTTTTTCTGAATGCTCTTGTTCGTGTCCTTGGTGATTATGCAGCAGTTATTCCTTCTGAGCTTTTCTTGAAAACAAAAGTACCTCGAACAGCAAACCAAACGGATCCAGCTATCATGAAACTGCAGGGTCTGCGCATTGCCTTGTCGTCTGAAGTGGAAGAGGGCTCCCAGTTTTCTGCTCAACAGGTCAAGAGGCTCACCGGTGGGGACACCTTGGAAGGTCGGAACCCATACGATAAAGAGCTGCGCAACTTCGAGCCAACGCATCTTTGTATAATGTTGGGCAACCACGAGCCAGTACCGCCGTCAGGAGATCCTGCATTTTGGGATAGAACATTTTTGATTGACCATCCTGTGCGGTTTGTCAAATCAGATCCCAATGAAGAAAAAAACGAACAGCTGGCCGATCCTGAAATGGAAGAGAAGATCGCTGCAATGGATCAACAGCTATTGGCTTGGGTCGTAGAAGGTTGTCTCCTTTGGCAAGGTGATGGCAAAAAATTACAACCACCCAAGTCGGTCTTGAAGGCAACGGACGAATACAAAGAAGGGGCCGACTGGATAGGCCAGTTTATAGATGCCTGCTGCATTCGCTGCGACAAAAACACTGGCTCAACAACTCTCTATTTAGCTTTTGTGGAGTGGTATATGGAAAACATAGACAAACGGAAAAACAGAACGCCGTCGCAACGGTTATTTGGTCAAAAGCTTAAAGGGCATGGTGAATTCAAATCAAAAAGAGAGACCTCGGGAGTGATATACCAAGGAGTTGCCCTCAATCTTGACTGGCAGAACCGGTTATTGCAGGCTGCGCAGGGTGAATCATGCCCTGAAAATGTATCTTATGACGGAAATGAACGAATCTGACGGAAAAGCTCCCTTATATATACATAAAGGAAATAATAATACGTTTTATATAAAAAAAGGTACATTTTATACATTAAAAAGAAAAGGAATTTATAAGATGTTAGAAAGCCTAGATTTATTGCCTCTGTACTTTAAAAAAAAGAGGTTCATACCAAGGGTCATTCTATCCATGGGGGGGCAAAAATGCCTGATTTGCTTGATCTGGTAGCCAGACACGGCCTCTCTCCAAAAAGAAGCGGTGCCCAGCATGGTGGGGAATATTCTTCGGGCTGCCCTGTCTGTGGTGATGGCGGTAAAGGCCAGTCAAGTGATCGTTTCAGGATTTGGCCCGCTCGGCATAATGAAGGCTTGTGTGTCGGTCGTTATTGGTGTCGTCAATGTGGTGCCCAGGGCGATACCATAAAGTTTCTGATGGACATTGACGGTCATAATTTCCCTTCTGCCTGTGCAGAGCTGGGGATAGCCTTGCCCGGCAAGGCATCCTTCACCAAGCATTACCAGCCACCGCCCATACATCGTCAACCGTCGTCCTGGACTCCCAATGCCTACTCAGAACCATCTTCAGCTTGGCAACTCAAAGCCGAGAATTTTTTAGCTGATTGCCAAAAGAGATTGCTCGAAAATGAAAAAGCTATGGCATGGCTTGAAGAACGCGGCATTAACCGCCCTATGGCTGAACGCTACGGCCTGGGCTACAACCTTTCGAGTAAAGGAAAAGATCGCTACAGACCCCGCCACCTCTGGGGGCTGCCGGAAAAAGTGGAAAGCGGCAAAAAGAAAAGGCTCTGGTTGCCCAGAGGCTGGGTTATCTCCTGTAGAAACGCCACAGGAGAGCTTACACAACTACGGGTACGAAGGCGTGATGAAGATATTGCCCGTTTTGCTGAACGTATCAAATACCTGCCAATTGATGGCAGTAGTCCTGCAGCAATGGTGCTTCACCCAGAGTCCGAGGTTTTTGTGATCGTCGAATCGGGTTTTGATGCCATCCTGCTCGCTGGCACCATGTGTGGCAAGATCGGGGCGATCTGTACCTGGAACGATGCTGCCCGTCCTGATGCCAGGGCTCACGAGCTTTTATCCCGGTCAGTTTGCATCCTTGGCGCATTAGATTACGACCATGGCGGCGATGCCCAGCAAGCATGGTGGCAAAATCAGTATCGTCAGTACCGGCGTCTTGCTCCGCTGCCGGGTAAAGCCAAGGATCCAGGCGATGCTTTTGCCGCAGGCATTGATTTACGCAAATGGATTATTGATGGGCTGCCGCCTGGTCTGCGTATTAAACTGGGTTATACGCATAAACAATCCACCCAAGAAAAAGAATCACCCAAAAAGCAGGCAGAAAAGCAACCAGCAACTGATACTGAAAAAGAGCCTTCGGTTATCGAGATTGACGTTGCCGGGAAAACCATCTATCTCACCAACGATCCTGATCTTTGGAGAGAGCTGCAAGAGTCTGGAAAGCCGGTTTTTTCGGAAAATGAGCTTAAGCGTCTTCAGGAGGCCACCGCAAAAATGACCGAAGATGAACGCATTGAGGCCGCATTAAAGGCAATAGAGGTCAAGGAAACATTTGGTGGCTATATCCGGGCGGGGAGGTCCTTTTAGAATGGCGGAACCAGAATATTTCAAAACCCGTAAAGAAGCCTACGACTGGCTGATCGCAGAAGGGTACAAGGTATCTTCCGGTAAATTTTATTCAGATATCAAGAACAATGGTTTCCCGGTAGTAAACCGAGATAAGACGGTCAGTAAATACCAGGTGATGGTTTATGCCAGACAGCTGGCAGAAGAAACCCGGCCAGATATCTCGGCAATCGAACGCAGCGAACACCTGCACCGGAAAGAAAAAGCCGATGCCGAAATGGCAGAGATGAAGGCAGAAAAGATGCGGCGAGAGCAGGATACACTATGGCTCCATGCCGATGAAGCCTGGTCTGCGCTGGCTGCAGTGGTTGGTAACTTGAGAGATGCTATACGAAGAGAAATACACAGCAAGCAGGTCGAGATAGTTCTTGCTGCTGGAGGTGAAACCCATCGGGCGCCGGAAGTATATGAGCATGTTGACGGCATTGTTGACAAGGCATTTAACGAGGTGGCTCGGGCTGGGATAGAGGTAGAGTGGAGTCATGAAGAATAAAGACGAACAAATGAGTGTAGAAAACCCGATAGATCTGGACGCAGACTCTTCCGAGTCGTTTATGTATCACCGGATCAGCTTTGCAGGCCGCTGTATGACCGTATCTGAATGGGCAGATCATCTGGGGATGACAAAAAAGGGGATGTTAAGCCGTTACCGTCTTTACGGTCTTGTCGCTGAGATGTTCACTCCCAAAAAAAAATTCAAGAAAAATTCTTGGGAGGGTCTAGCTGCTCCTGGCTGTGAGAATCCGCTTTGCTTTTCATATGGCGGTATATTGCGATTGGTGAGGTATTTGATAGAGGATGCAAAACAGGAGATGTTGATACGTAAGCCTGGTTCGTTAAAGTTTCGGGAAGCCCAGAATTTTTTGACAGACAGTGGTGGCAGCTTGTCATGGTGGCTTGTTGGCACGGATATAAATGTCAAGGCCGCCCGCCGCGCGCTGCGGGAGTTTGCGACCACAGGCTGGAAGAAGCAGCGAGAGTTACCGAATGCAAAAAAGATAAAGCGAACATGAAACACGAATTGAAGACGAATATAGAGTATTTTGAGGCATCTTTGCAGGGCAGAAAGCCTTTTGAGATCCGTTATAACGACCGGGGCTTTGTTGTTGGCGATACTGTTGTGCTGCGAGAGTTTAACGATGAAGACGAGACATATACAGGGCGGCGGATTGAAGGGAAAATTGGTTTTATAACCCGGTTCTCTCAGCTTCCTGGTTGGGTTGTTTTTTCATTACAATAACCAGTATCTGAGAAAGATATGAAATCGGCAACAGAAAATATCTTGACGCAACTCCAGAGAAGAGCTACCCTTACCACGCTGCTGAAAAAAACAGCAGCCGGGTTTAGCAGCTCGTCTATCTGGCGGACGCACCGCCTTTGTTCTACTCTGGCGGTTTTTTTGCGTCCATTGCATGGCGTACTTCTGTTTCTTCTTAGGGCAGCTATGCGGGGAGCCTCACGGCTCGCCGGTTCCAGATACCGGTCTGCTAACCCGTATAGTCTGCCCTTTTTTGCGTTTAGCAGCGCAGGAAAGGGTTTATCAAAATCCTTATCTGGAGGTAGTTATGCGTAATTCAGCAGCAGTAGTCCCTTTTCAATTCGGCGAAGATCAGGTTCGCACTCTTCTTATTGATGAAAATCCCTGGTTTGTGGCAAAAGATGTTTGCGATATTCTTGGCCTGTATAATGTGACGAATGCCATTCGTTCTATTCCAGAAAAGCACAAGGGGGTTAATCTGATTAAGACCCTTGGTGGAATGCAAAAGGTAAACATCATCTCCGAACCCGGTTTATACCGTCTCGTTCTCCGTTCCGATAAACCGCAGGCCGAGCCTTTTATGGAATGGGTCACCTCCGAAGTTCTGCCCACGATCCGCAAAACCGGTTCCTATTTATATACCCTTGACCTGACGAAAATTGTTACCAAGCCAACACCGCAGTCGCTGGAAATGCTTGAGAGGCTTACCGGTATCAGCTTTGCGGATATCGATCTACCAGAGTTTACTGTAGAGGTCGGTACCCCGTGGATACACTGGTTCATCAATAGCTGTTGTCAGCGTGCCGAAGACAGTAAAACATCGGCCACCGAACTGTATCACACCTTTGTCCGCTGGTATCGGGAAAATATCGACAAGGCCGAGAACGCAACCCCAAGCCAGCGGCTCTTTGGTGCGGAGATGAAAAAGGTGGAAGGTGTCGTGAGGTTTCGGGAGAGTGCCGGTGTTTACTACAGAGGTGTTCAGTTGCAGAAGGGCATGGAGGTGACAGCATGAACAACCAATATATCCGACTGACCGATAATGATGACCTCATGTTTCTGGAGGATTATTACAAGGCGAATCCACGACCTGTGGGGCTGCCATTAGGCGGCATCCATATGACCATTGACAATTTGATTGCTCAGGTGCGGGGGCTGCTCTCACTTGGTGAGGGTGAGGATTTTACCCTGAAGCACAGAGATGTTATGGAGATTATCCGAGGCGTTGAGGGCAATCTGGAACTGATTGAATATGCTATTGGCTCTGCCCGTGATGGGAGAAATGTATAACAGGCGAACCATACTGTAAAGGAGCACCCGTTGAACCCTGGAACCCAAAACCCTTTTATCACCGTGCCGCTTCCCGACTGGCTTCCTGAGGAAGTCCGGGAGCGGCTTAAAGGCAAAGCCTACAGCCTTAAAAAGCTGCCCGAGGCGGTGCGCCGCCGCATGCGGACACCGGAGCGTATCAGTGTTGCCGATCATGTCAAACGCTACCGGGTAATGACCGAGCCGCCGCACATCGGGCCGTGGCAGCATGAGCTGGCCCCTCATGCGGTGAAGATTATGGATACATACGGCAAGCCCTATGTGCGAGAGATCTGGTTTTGTGGGGTTGAACAGGCTGTGAAAACCAATGCAATGCTCTCTTGTATGCACTGGGCCATTGATATTGACCCAGGCGATATCTACTACCTGATGCCAACGGAAGATACCGCCGGACGTATTGTCTCCGGTAAGATCATCCCGATGCTGAAGGCAAGTAAAGCTCTGCGCAAATATGTAAGCAAAAGAGAAAATGATACAACTAACTCGCTGATCCGGCTCAACAACGGGGTGACCATTCGCCCTGCCCATGCCAATTCGGCGGCCTCGATGGCGTCGTTTTCCGCCAAGCATTGCTTTGGTGATGAGGTCGATAAATACCCGGAACGCACCGGCCGGGAAGCTGACCCGATAACCCTTATCAAAAAACGGAACCGGCAATACCGAGGCCGGTATAAGCGGTTTTTTGCCTCATCTCCGGCGCAGCGTTTTATCTGGGAGGGCGTACAAAAATGCCCGCAGATCTGGGAGTACCGGCATCGATGCCCCCACTGCGAGCAACTCTTTAAGCCGGAAGCCGAAGGGCTTATTATCCCGGATGGTATGAAGGCCGATGAGATCATGCCCGATACCGAGCTGTATTACACCTGCACCGAATGCGGTGCCCAGCTCTCCGAGTTTGACCGCCAGGGTGTTTTACGGGTGCCGCACTGGGTGGCCACCAAGGGTGAAGAGCTTGTCCGGCCGTCACGGGTTGGTTTTCATCTCCGGGCTTTTGACTGCCGTGATGTGTCGCTCCATGAGATTGCAAAGGCCTGGCTGCGAGCCGTAAAAGGCGATGTTACCACAAAGATTGCCTGGGCGAATGGCTATGAGGCGATGGATTATGTCCACGAGCAAAAAGACCGGGAAGAAGATTTCATCCTGCGTCTTAAAGATGAGCATTTGCCTCGTGCTGTTGTGCCTGAGCGAACCCAGTGTCTGCTGGTACTGGCGGATACCCAACAGCGCGGCTGGTATTATCAGGTCTGGGCGGTTGGCTGGGGTGAAGATCTGCCGGTGGCAGTGATCGACCACGGCTTTGTTGAGCGTGGTCAGCATCTGGTAGATATCTACCGCAGGGAATACAAGACTGCAGAGGGGGTGGTCTATCGTCCTGTCTCTGCCTTTATTGACTCTGGTGGTGGCGCAAACCCAGGACGGCCGAAGCACAGCCGTACCGTCGAGGTTTATGATTTTTGCCGCAAGCATAAGATGTTCAAGCCGCTCAAGGGTCGGGCCACCATGGAGACCTTATGGAAAGTACAGCGGCTCGACTTCTATCCGTCTTCGGTGGGCAAGAAGGTACCGATCCCCGGCGGGTTGAACCTCTATACCTTGAACGTCACCATCTACAAGGACGAGCTGGACTTGAAACTCCGGCACGAGCCAGACGGCCCCGGAGCGTTACGTTTCCATGCCGAGATTGATGTTGATTTTGCCCGGCAGCTCTGTGCTGAATACCGGGATGAACGGGGCAAGTGGCAATGTCCTTCGGGTAAGGATAATCATCACTGGGATATCTGTGTCTATGGTCTGGCACTTGCCGATATTATGGGCTTGAAGAAACGGCGGCCGCAGGTCGTGAAAAATCAGGATGCCAAACGCGGCAGTAATCGTGCGAGGAAAGGCTTTGTCCACAACTACTGATACACATAGCCAATCCGTTGTCTGTCGCGGCGTTCAAGAGGTAAAATGAGAAGGCTGGTTCTCCCGAGCTATGTTATACAACATGCTCAAATTAACCATTAACGCAGTCATTATGCTGCAAAAAAAAGGAGAACCA
>PDWJ01003440.1_pt1 | contig 15156 bp, 13 predicted proteins | sample 1430881 | NCBI WGS metagenome assembly PDWJ01 (sample SAMN01162460, study PRJNA174530) | Oral metagenome, whole genome shotgun sequencing project. | biome: Marine environment; feature: Marine mammal; material: Swab sample of the gingival sulcus; isolation source: swab sample of gingival sulcus... | reverse complement strand
CTATCCGTATGGGTACGCCATTGGCATAAGCCGCATCCACCACCCGATCCACATGCTCCTTGCCGCCAATATTGCCGGGATTGATGCGTAGTCCGTCCACGCCGGATTCAATAGCAAGAAGTGCCAAACGATGCTGGAAATGAATGTCCGCAATAAGGGGAACCGTAGCCTGCTCCTTGATAGCTTGAAGACAACGGGCCGCCCTGGTATCCAGCACGGCCAGACGCACCATTTCACATCCGGCATTCGCCAGGGCCTCAATCTGGGCAAGGGTGGCCTGGACATCACGGGTGTCTGTGTTGGTCATGCTCTGAACCCGCACGGGGTTATCTCCGCCAACGCCCACATGCCCTATGGAGACTGTCCGAGTAGGCTTGCGTTCAATATGCATAGCTTGGTTCCTGTCCTGTTGCTTATGATTTTTCAGGAAGATAGTAGGAGAATAGTCTGCGTATATTTTCCGCTCAGACTTGAGAACACCATACAAAACGTCGAAGAACCCAAAAGATTCTTCGACGTTCTTATCGCCCCGGCACTACAACAGCCAACAAAATGGCCAGAGGTTCTGGCCTGAAGATTAAGAAGACCTATCAAACCCGCCAGCATCCTCTAATTGGTCAATTGTGTCAGCGGATAAACCAGTAACGTCTTGAATAAGCTCCCAAGACAAACCCAACACCTTCATCCTGACAACAGTTTAGTGGACACCGAGTTCCAGGCCCTCTTCCCGGCCTTTTAACATACCAAATTTCATACCGGTTATCTGGCCTTCGTGTCGTAATTGTTCAGCTATCGTCATAATCGTTTTTCCTTGTTTTTCAGACAGAGAATCTGCCAAGGCTGCCTGAAAATTTTAAGGATTCACAAAACGTAAGCCTTGCAAGTGGGTAATATATCGAAACAGGGTTGGGTTGTAAAATATTCTGCCCCATAAAGAATCGATTGCAGTTTAAAGAGCTTGGCGACACTATAAGGGTCGCCCTCTTTCCATGGTAGATAGCCCTGCAAAAGCGAATCGCGAAATCCTCCAGGGGGATTTGTCATAATTGTCGTTGTTCCAAACTGAAATCGATCGCCACTATCCAGATGCAGTCGAATCGAACCGATGTTTCTCGCAGGATCAATACGCAATTCACTTTCAGAAAAACCGGCATTGAGATAGCCTTCTCCAAGTGCGGCATTTATGAGCTGTTTCTTTTCCCGTTCATAAATCTGCTGATTAAGAATGTCTCCTTTTTTTAAGCCAAAGGAGCGTAACTGTTTGTTCAGTACCTTGTTATTCCGGCCTTCCCCTGCACATATCAGCTCTACTTCTGAAATAATTACCGGCAAACCGCGATCAATAACAAAAGAGACCTTCCACATCTCTTTTCCTTGTTGCGATCGAGTTAATAGCGTTATCTTGGCGTCAATTTCAGGATGATAATAGCCAAAGGGAGCAAGAGCCTGCTTAATATCATCTTCTGCCTGCCGAAAAAGCTGATAGACAGAAACCTTCTGAAGCCTGGGATGTGAGCGCAGACGATAGATGGCAAGACGGTTATAGACATTACTCAAAAGAGGATCCTTAATGCCCTTGACAACCACCTTGATCCGTTCTTTTCCCTTTTTGTCTTCTCTTGCTGCAAGAGAACCAACGCCGTTTGGACTCTCAGCAAAAACAGAAGTTGCGCCAAGGAGAATGACCAGGCTAACAAGAATGCTCCTGCAGAATATGATTCGACAGGAATGAAAAGATACTGTAGAAAATTGCACAACAGTCGTTACGTTAACAAAAAATGACAATTATTATGAAAACTGAAAAGATTTTTATTGAAAAAATCGTTTATGGCGGATTGGGCATGGGCCGCCTTTCTTCCGGAAAAATCGTCCTCACTGAAGGAGCTCTTCCGCAAGAAGAACTTATTGTAACCATACAGCAACAGAAAAAAAACCATCTTTTCGGGAAAATAAAAGAAATTCTTGTTTCTCACCCCAAACGCGTTATTCCCGCCTGTCCATATAAAAAATGCGGGGGCTGTAATTTACACCACACAGATTATCAGGAGCAATTGGCAATAAAGGAGTTGATCCTCTCCGATATCTTGCAGAGAGAAGACAAGAAGCTGGCTGAAGAGATCAGCTTCTGCCGTAAGCCAATCCTGGCTTCAAACAAACAATTCGGTTATCGGCAACGGATAAGACTGCAAATTGACAAAATGCGGCCAGGATTTCGTGCGCGCTCTTCCCATGACTGTATAACAATAAACAAATGTTTACTTGCAGAAGCGTCTCTCAATAAAACACTCTGTCAGTTACTCAACATTGAAAAGAGCAAAAGATTACTGGCCATTGGCGAGGAGCTGGAATTGCTGTTGGATCCAAAAGAACAGGAAGTCGTCGCCGTACTTCATGCAAAGCGGCAGCCAAGACCACAGGAGAAAGCCATAGCCAGTCAACTTGTTGAAAATATACCAGAGTTAAATCGATTTTTCTTTGTCGGAAAACATTTTGCCATCCAGGGTCCTTTTCCAGAGGAAAACCGTGATCGACACCTTTGTTATCAATATCTGCTCGATAAACGTCAGATAGAGGTTGAATTTGAAGTTGGAGCTTTTTGTCAGGTCAATCTCAAACAGAATAAAAAACTTATTGATACTGTTGTCCAATTCGCAAGAATTGAACCGGGGGAAAAAGTGCTTGATCTTTACTGTGGAATGGGGAATTTTTCCCTGCCTCTTGCCGCAGCAGGAGCAAATGTTATTGGTATTGAAGGCCAGGCGGCAGCAATTCGAAGCGCGAGAAGAAACGCCAGACGCGCAGAACTTCCGATACAATTTGAAAAAATGCCTGTAGAATCTGCCTGCAAAAAACTTGTTGAGAATCGTAACACATTTGACACCCTGTTAATCGATCCTCCCCGCAGAGGAACCCCAGAACTGTCGGCGCATTTCTTCGAATTGACAACCAAAAAACTGATCTATATCTCCTGTGATCCCGTTACCCTGGCAAGAGATCTTTCCCGTTTAAAATCAAAGGGTTTTGTCGTTACCGGTTTTCAACCGGTTGATATGTTTCCCCAAACACATCATATAGAATGTGTGGTTCTCCTGGAAAAGAAGAGGTAATTTCTTGCAGTAAAGAAAATAATTGCCTATCATGATGAGCTTTCAAAAAGATTTTGTTGCCGTACTGTTATGTAATTTTTTCGATAATTCGAACAGGTAAATTAAAAACAGTATATTTTGCCTCTTTCTTAACAGCTGAGGAGTTCTTATGAAAAAACTATTTCTTATTTTACTTTCTCTCACCCTCTTTCCCTCTCTTGCTTTTTCCAAAGAGACCCTGACGGTAATGACTCATGACAGTTTTAACATCAGCAAGGAACTCATCGCCGAGTTTGAGCAGAAAAATAATGTGACAATACGTTTTCTTAAAGGAAATGATGGCGGTGCCATGCTTGTCCAGGCTATTCTCTCAAAGGAAAATCCTGTAGCGGACATCCTCTATGGTGTTGACAACACCTTTTTTTCCAGAGCCATTGAGGCTGACATTTTTGAACCATACAGTTCTCCACTTCTTGCCCATATTCCAGACGAACTGAAACTTGATCCAAAACATCGCCTGCTGCCGGTGGACTATGGCGATGTCTGCCTTAACTACGACAAAAAATGGTTCAACGATAAAGCCATTACTCCTCCAACATCCCTGGATGACCTGATAACCCCCGAATATCGAGGGCTGACCGTAATTGAAAATCCGGCGACCTCCACCCCGGGGCTGGCTTTTCTGCTTGCGACCATAGGACATTATGGTGACGGGGAAAAAGAATATCTTGACTTTTGGAAAAAACTTAAAGAAAACGAGGTCCTTATCGTTGATGGATGGAGTGATGCCTACTTCAATCATTTTACCGCCGCTTCCAAAGGAGACCGCCCTGTTGTTGTCAGTTATGCTTCCAGCCCTGCTGCCGCAGTCTACTATTCCGAAACAAAGACAGGCCCGGCACCAACTGCCGCAGTTATCGAAAACCACTCCGCTTTCCGACAAATTGAATTTGTTGGAATACTGAAAGGCACAAAAAAGAAAGAACTTGCCGAAAAGTTTATTGACTTTATGCTAAGCCGCCCCTTTCAGGAAGACATACCGTTACAGATGTTTGTTTTTCCGGTAAATAGGAATGCCGTTCTACCTGATATTTTTCAGGAATATGCTCAGTTGGCACCAGACCCGGTGGTAGTCGAACCTCGGGCAATTGAAGAAAACCGGGAAGCCTGGATTGAAGCATGGAGCAACCTGATGCTGCGTTAAGCCGTTTTGCTCAGGATTTCTTTATGGCTGGACTCCGTTGCAACTATTAACAAAATTTCGGTAATTGCACGATAAAGGTTTTCACTAAAGAATCGTTCTTGTCATAAACCAAACGGAGAAAAATTCTCCGCTGACATCTATGACAAAGACATGGGTCTTGTTTAGATATAAAAAATCTTGTCCAAAAAAATCCTGCTTCTCCACCCTTTCTTTTCAAGACAAAGGGATTAAAGATATCCTTTTTCCTGAAAAGAAAGGACAAAATACATCCTGTTTCGTTACAACATGAAATTTTTCTCATATCTACGGCATTTTCTTGCATCAGTGCAACTGGCTATCTTCACTCTGAGCACACTGGCTGTAAGCTCTGTAATTGGCACCATAATCGCTCAGGGACAAAGCAACGCTTATTATGTCAAGAAGTTTGGTTTCAAACTGGCCACCTTTATCCAGTTGCTTGATATTCCCCACATGTATACCTCATGGTGGTTTCTTGGTTTACTTGGTCTTCTTACCATCAATCTTATTGTCTGCAGCATCGAACGTTTTCCTCTGACATGGAAAAATATTCACCAGGACAACATGACACTTTCCCAAAAACGCCTGGAAAAAATGAAAATTTCTTGTCAGTGGAAAACTAAAAAACCATGGGAACCAGACAGGATTGTGACAATAACCGAAAAATCAGGCTGGAAAGGGACAGTAAAAACAATTGACGACACCACCAGTTTGTTTTTTGCCGAGAAGGGGAAATGGAGCAGGCTGGGAGTGTACTGTGTGCATCTCTCTATTCTGGTTATCTTTCTGGGGGCACTGACAGGATATCTTGCCGGATTCAAAGCCAGTATTATGCTTGCTGAAGGCAAAAATACCACGACTGTTTACTCTGTTGATGGCCAAAAACCGATTGATCTTGGATTCTCTCTTCACTGTAATAATTTCCTGATTGATTATTATGATACAGGAATACCCAAAGAATATCGTAGTAACATAAGCATAATCGAAAAAGGTAATGTCGTTTTGAATCAGGACATTATGGTAAACAGCCCTCTCACCTACCGGGGAATCACCTTCTATCAATCCAGTTATCAGGGATATCAGGATTTCCTTATAACCATCACAGACAATAATACCGGAGAAAAAAAGACGTTCCAGACTCCATTCCGAAAGCAAGTTTTTTGGCAAAACAAGGGTATTCGTTTTGGGATAGTAAACGTGCAGGGCAAAGGAACACAAGTTTTTCGAGAAAAACTCTGGTTTAAGATCAGCGATTCACAGGCGCTGCAAGGCTGGATAGAAAACAACACAGCCACAACATTTTCCTCTGGACAACAAAGCTTTACAGTACGGGTCAAACAGCTTTACGCAACCGGACTGCGGGCCACTCGGGATCCCGGGGTATGGCTTGTTTATCTGGGTTGCCTGATGATGCTCATTGGACTCTATCTCGCCGTTTTTATGTCACATAGACGAATCTGGCTGCATTCGACAAAAAGCGGAGACCACACCACAGTTATTCTCGCTGGGACCAGCAACAAAAACAGGCAAATGATGAAAAAAGAGATAACCCGTCTCGAAAATCTTCTGCAGAGTATTTATTCACCCATTTCCAGGTAACAGATATGGACAGCTCACAACTTATAGGAATAACAACTTTCACCTATCTCTTTTCGGCCATACTGTATATCATCGCCCTGGTATATAGACGGCCATTATTGGGCAAGGTTGCAACAATATCTACCCTTATCGCCTGGTTACTCCAGAGCGGAGGAATAGCGCTGCGATGGACGGAGTCTTATCAGATGGGTATTGGCCACGCACCGCTGACAAATATGTATGAGTCGGTTGTCTTTTTTGCCTGGACCATTGTTCTCCTGCAGCTTTTGTTTGAATGGAAATTTAAAACTGGAATAAGTGGCGCTTTCGCTCTCCCGCTGGCAACCATGGCGATGAGTTATGCCTCTTTAGCAACGGACATTAACAAGAGTATTACTCCGCTTATCCCTGCTCTCCAGTCAAACTGGCTTATAGCTCACGTTGTTACTTGTTTTGTTGGCTATGCGGCTTTTACGATGACAGCGGTTTTTGGACTGATGTTTCTTCTGAAAAACAAGACAAACGATAAGCAAGGATTCTTCGGGACAAGATTTCCCGAAAAAGAGACTATTGATGAACTCATGCATAAAACGATGGTTTTTGGTTTTCTCTGGCTCAGCGCGGGAATCATCACCGGATCCGTTTGGGCAAATACCGCCTGGGGAACTTACTGGAGCTGGGATCCAAAAGAAACCTGGTCACTTATTACCTGGTTTTTTTATGCAGTTACCTTGCATATTCGCTATACCAGAGACTGGAAAGGAACACGAATTGCCTATATGGCAATCTTGGGTTTTTTCTCGGTACTCTTTACCTATTATGGGGTTAATTTCTTTCTGTCCGGACTTCACAGTTACGGCTCGAGCTGATTCGGGTTATTTGCAAACAAAGGATTATTTTTTTTGCCGGGGTTCGAAACTATTCTTTAAGAAATGGAGGAAAACCACTGCTTTTGACAAGCTGTCGGTCCGGTAAAACCCATAATGCGGAACAGTTGTTAAAATTTTTCAAAAATATACGACCCGTCTCCGGTCCCATAATAAACAGAGTGGTTGCCAGTGCATCTGCCAGTTCAGTACTGGGAGCAATAACCGTTACGGCAATACTTTTGCGCGCGGATGATAATCTTGAAGGATCGAGGATATGGTGCTGTCGCTTATCTTCAGACGCGGAGGAATGATCATACTGATAGTAGTCTCCAGAGCCACAGACCCCAGCATTCTTCACTTCAATTATACCGAGAAGCCCCTGTGAACGAGGGTCCTGAATCCCGACTCTCCAGATTTTATCCCCATAGCAGAAAAAATCGCCACTCGCCTCAAGCAGCGCAGCAGGAACTCCCGCTTTTTGAATTTCTGCGGCAGCAGCATCAACAATACTCCCTTTCGCAAGTCCGCCCAGATCAAGAGCCATCCCTTTTTCAGGAAGAAAAACGGTACGTTTTCCTTGATCTATCTCCACTTTTTTATAATTAACAAGATCAGCCTTATAGGATGATGCCTTCTCACGATAATAAAAGGGAAGCACTGTAACCGCACCAATGGTGACATCAAAAACACCGTCTGACAGCTCACCAAAATGTAATGCCCTCGCCACAAGAGCAAAAGCTTCAGGAGAGACTTCCACCGGCTCTTTTCCGGCAAACCTGTTGACCATGCCAATTGACCCTGTGGAATTACGATGACCAAAATCTGCTTCTAATCGGGAAATAACGGCAAAAGCATCAGAAGCAGCCTGACTGGCAGTCTCCTGGTCAACGCCACTCATTTTCAAATGAACAATTCCGCCCATGGCCAGAGTCGCAAAAGTTTCATTCTGTTGCAACTGATCCTGTTGACGATGTTCTTTTTGATACAAAGCGACAAACAGTGACACGCTTATAAGAATCAACAACACCAAGGCACCGTTCAACAACAAGGAAAAGGGATTTTTCTGTTCTTTGAGTGCAGAGAAAGAAAGAGGAAGACACAACAATAATCCGATAATTCCGGCAATGATAATTCCAATTGCTGCTGACGCTGTCCACTGAACCAAGAGACCGCCGAGAACAGGTCCGGCAAGAAAACCGGCACTTGCTGCCATCTGAAAGATTCCCATAGCTCTTCCCGCCTGAGCTTCACCATCAGTCGCTCGCAGCATCGCTGACGGAAGGGAAAGAGCCGTTCCCGCTCCCATAAAGAATCCAGTAGTGATAAATCCAGCGACAGAAGAACAATAACCAGTAATAAACAGAGCAAACCCGCTTGTCAGCAGGCCAAGCAAAACCAGAAGGATACGATATGAGCGATTGGCCAGTCTGCCAAAAACAGGAAGAAGCAGACAGCTTGTCCCTCCGGGGACAGCAACAAGCAAGCCTGTAACCCAGTCAGGCTCTGCCAGTCGCTGAGAGAGTAATATCGGAAAGAACACCAGCAGAATCGAAATACCCAGTGTTCGGCCAAAGATCGCAATGAGAAGCCAGATGTGGGAGAAGACGACACTCTCTTCTTTGGACGGTCCTTTCTCATTTGAATCGATAACAGCAACAGAGGGGAGGCTTTTTTTGCCGGAAAACCAAAAGTACACGGCCGCAAAAGCAACAAACATAAAGCCCGCGACAAAGATGAGAATACGATCAATTTCAAAATAGTAATACAGTAAACCTCCAGCTGCGGGGCCAAGAAAAAAAACCAGATTTGTGGCAGCACTGCTCCAGCCAAAAACAGTTCCCCTTTGAGGGGCAGGAATGACTGCAGCCAGATACGCCAAAACAACAGGCTTGATGATCCCTGAGGTCAATCCCAAACCAAATTGAATACAAAAGAGAGCGTATTGACTGGGAAGCGCGAAATAGCTACAGACAAGGAATCCAGAACAGATGGTGGCAAAAAGAAGAATTATACGACAGCCGTAACGATCCGCAAAATTCCCCGCAAAGGGAGACACCACCATCCGTGCGAAGAAATATCCAGAAAAGACAAGGCCTAACCAACCACCAGACCAGTTACTCCGAAAGGCAAAAAGAGGAAAAACAAAGAAAAGAACCCCAACACCAAGGGAGAAGAGGAACAGCACCAGAATTGCAATAAAAGCTGTAAAAAAAGGAGCTTCCTCTTCTCCATGAGCCGATGATGCCAGCAACATCTATAAACAAAAAGAGGGGATTAGCGAGCCTGCTCAAGAGCCCGTGCTACAGCTATTTTTATCCCGTTTGAGGCGAAAGAAGCCTTGGCAACAGAATCAACCGCTATTGACTGGGCCTCAACAATCTTGCCAGGCAGAGTTTTTTGCACTTCAGCATTACGCTTACCCTGCTTTCCTTTTTGGGTCTGTTTGAAGGTGACAAGCTCAATATCGCTGATTTTACCGCCAGCAATTGTTACCTGAACAACAATTTCCCCAGGATGCTTGGGAGGTTTGTCATATCCGCGGGCCCGGCCTTCATACTTGCCATCCTTATAGGCAACAGTTGCTTTCTGCAAGGCTTCTGCAACCGCCAGTTCGATTCCTATCGAAGACTCGGAAGCCTTGGCGAAGGAATCGATATTTAAGGACTGTTTTTCAAGTATTGCTGCCGGGATCGCTTCTTTTGCCTGGGCGTTCCGCTTTCCCTGTTTTCCTTTTTCTGTCTGAGTAAATTCAACAAGCTTGATGTCTTTAATAGCATTTTCATCCACGGTCACTTCCACTGAAATACTGCCAGGATGTTTTGCTGAATTATGGCCTGGAGCAGTACCTTTATATACTCCCGGGGTAAATTTTGCCGCAAAAACAGTTCCCACGCTCAAACCAATGGCCAGCAATACGGCAAGCCCAACAGACAATTTCTTCATTGTAGATCTCCTTTTAAACTCCACCATTATTAACAACAACTCTCCCATCCAAAGGTTTTTGAATGGGCAACAGATCCGTTACCAGTATTACCACGTTCCTAGGGCCGGATAACTTTTTATCATTTTACAAAAAAGCTAAATATTTACAAGAAGATTGCATAAAAAAAATATATCCTCCTAAATTTGAACCTTATTTCCTCTCTCAACACAAGAAAAAAAAGAGAAATCATCCCCTGTTCATTGCCAGTTAATTCCCGCAGACAACTACTGTTTTCTCAATACCAACATCTTCTTGCTTTAATCCTTGATTTTTTTGGGCTGTTTATGGAACTATTCAGTTCTTTTAGAAAAACGCACAGAACCACAAAAATTACTTGACAGGTTTTGGGTGAAATTTTACACAAAGATTTAAAATATATCGGAGTGTGGTCTGCTCTGCTCCAGTTTTACTGGAACACTTCTGAAATCTGATTCAAATCAGTATCGGTGAAACTGCAAGATAAAAAACTGTAGCAATTACTACAGACTCTATGACAACTGCTTACCAGCTATTTCAGCATATTTCTCACTTTCCCTGTACTCCTGAACAGCTTTACGACTGGCATAACCGGCAGGGAGCCCTTGCGCGCCTTTTACCTCCCTGGGAAAAGATAGCTATTGTCAATAAAGATCACGGAATTGCCCCTGGTACCGAGGTAAAGTTAACAATAGCTAAAGGTCCTTTTGGCCTTTTTGTCATCCCTTTTCACGCACGACATATCACAGCAGAACCAGGCCGAAAATTTCAGGATATTCAACTGCGCGGCCCTTTTTCCCTCTGGAGACACACCCATATTTTTGAGGAAAGTGAACACGGTTGCCAGTTACGTGACGAAGTACAATACGCTCTTCCCGCAAATCGGATACTTCCTCAATTTGTCAAGCACCAGGTAGAAAATAATCTGCGCAGAATGTTTCATTACCGCACCAGTATCCTGAAAAATGATATTCGACTGCACAATCGCTGCAGTCAGAAGCCAATGCGCCTGCTTATCAGTGGTTCAAGTGGAGTGCTTGGCAGGGAGCTTCTCCCCCTGCTCTCAACCGGTGGACATGAGATATGGCGCTTGGTTCGCAGGCGACCAGACAGCTCAGCAAGAGAAATATTCTGGGATCCTGAGAAAAATCAGCTTGATCTGAATACTGCTCCCCGTTTCGATGGTGTCATCCATCTGGCAGGAGAATATATAGGGCTTCATCGCTGGACAGAGGAGAAAAAACAAAAAGTTCTCAACAGCAGGATTAAGGGCACAGCCTTACTGATAAAAAAGCTGGCCAGTCTGCAGGAAAAACCAGCAGCCTTTCTTTGTGCTTCGGCAACCGGTTACTACGGAGATTGTGAAAAAAAAGAAATTACCGAAGATCAGCCTCCAGGAGAAAGTTTCATAGCAGAAGTCTGCAGAAAATGGGAGCAGACAGCCGCAGAGGCATCCGCAGCAGGTATGCGTACTGTCATGTTACGTCTTGGAATCGGTCTGACACCCCGGGGCGGAGCTCTTCAGCGAATCCTCAATGCCTGCCCTTTTGGATATATCCGTCATTTGGGCCACGGCCGGCAAATGATCAGCTGGATCAGCAGTGATGATATGTCGGCCGCGATCCTTCATTGCCTGAGTCATGAAATTACTGGCCCGGTCAATATTGTCGCTCCCTTTCCTGTTACTAACAGAGTATTTATGAAGACTCTTGCAAAAATAACCTGCCAGCCCAGATTGTTTCCAGTCCCTGGCCCTCTGCTCGAGCGATTCTATGGCGAAATGGCAGCAGAGATGCTGCTGGCCAGTGCCCACGTCTCCTGTAAAAAACTGCTGCAATCAGGTTTTCAGTTTCGTCATCCTGATCTTGAGACGGCACTGAGGGCAATGCTCGGACATACCCAGCTTTGACAACACCAGACAAAGACTTCATTTTTTACCTTATAACAAACAACAGGCTGCAGAAACTGATGAACAAAATACCAAAAACAATTTTCTGGCTAATAATGACCTCCGCTCTGGGCTTTGGTTTCTTCCACCACCTTATTCCACCTCAGCAATTGAATTTTGAGCGGCTGCATATCTTCCTCTTTAACCTTGTCAGCGGCGGCACCATTATTCTCTACTACACAGAGGGAAAAAAGAGAATGACACTGCAGACAAAGATGTTTTTCTGCATATCACTGTTCTTTGCGCTGGCGGCATTTATGCAGTGGTATCTATTTACACTCTTTCTTCCTTTGATTCTTGCTGGAATCACTGAATCAATCCGTATTGAATGTTTTGGCAGTGTTATTCCCAGAGCTCTCTTTTCACCAGTAGAACCAATTAGTAAAAAGTTTCATCAGGCCTCACTGCTCTGCCTCTCGTTAGGTTTGATTATCTCAAGCTTTGCTATTGTAAACAGTGAATTCACCCACTGGCTTTCATTAAAACGGCTTACCCTTGATACATTTTTTCTTGGATACTCCTTTCCGGTATCCCTTATCAGCATGTCTGTAATCTTTGAACTGATGAAAAAACATCTGCCGCCTCCAGGCCCTCTGTTAAAGGAATTTTCCTTCTGGTCAATCAATATTGGCGTTATCGTTTTCTTTCTGTTCATACTCTGCGGCTGGTTTTTGCCACAGGTCTTTATTTCACTCTTTCTTTTTGCAACTGTCAGCCTTATCCTCTATCTTTTCTGGAAAGAAGGCACCCGCTTGCAACAGAAAGCATTTCTCGTCTCCGGTATTCTCTTTCTGGTGGCAACTTCGATTACAGGGATCATCTATATTTTTCTGGAATTTTCCAGTCATTACAAACCAGAATACTCTGTACCCCTGATTCGATTACACGCTTTCACATCCCTTTATGGCTGGAATCTTAGTGGACTTTCGGTCATCAGTCGCCACAAGGATTTTCCGATTCAACTTCATTCCCTAAAAGTTATCCTGCTCCACTGGATAACCGTTCTCCTGCTCTGTCCAGTGGGGTATTTTTATCCAGCCGCGGCAGTAGCTGCCGTGGGGTGTTACTGCTGGCTGCTTTTTATTCTTTTTTTTAAAAAGAAAACTCTTGAATCAGAAACGTAGCTGGCAGTTTTCATCGCTGGCTACAACAGAGCCCAGTCAATATATCCATACACGTTTTCAGCAAAGACGCTACCAACACAGCTGCAGTCCCTGACGGGTATGAACAATACCAATACCAAAAGGCTGGAGAAGTTGAAAAAGCGGCCTGCCAAAATAGAACAGTTCCTCTGCTAAAGAGAGATTTTTTTTTCGAATTATCTTATCACGAAAACAGAGATCAAGCTGAACCCTGTTCTCGATCTCCGCTTTCAATGTTTTCGAAACTGTTTTTTGATTGACAAAAAAATCCGCAAAAAAATCGTATGAAACTATAGTTTCATGTTCTTCAATTGCCTGCAGCATATGATGATTTGCGCCAAGAACAGAATGGCGATCCAATAATTCCCTGCCCATAAGGGCAATAATTCCCGCCGTATCCCAACATTTCAGGGCGCGACATGCCTGTGGTCGATAATGATAAACAGCACAGCCACTCTCCTCAATAAAATAGAGACAGGTCCACTCTTTTCCCTTACCAGCCAACTTGATAAATTCAGCAGGTGCTGCTATCATATTTTCTCTTATGGGATCATGTGTTGGTTCTCCACGCCGAATGGTTATCAAATGAGAAAAAGGAATTTTGTTATCCCGCACAAGAGACAAGTCCTCTTTATGCAAGGCGGGACCTCCTTCTTTACAACAACTGCCACAACGCCTGCATTCTTTATATTTTTGAGTCATTTCAGGTTATTACCGATAAAAAAAGGCGATTGAACGCAGGGTTCAATTATAATTGATCTCTTTTTTTATAAAGATGAACGGAGCGTACTCATTATCTATACTCCCTATTCCGCAATAATATCGACATAGACATACACCGTTGTCTCCTCACGCGCAATATCAACAGGATCAATCACAAGTATACAGCACTATCGTAATGATATGAATCGATCACAACTCCGTACCGAAAAACTGGCAGAAAGAGACAAACAGGGCAGAGCGGAAATCAGCAGAAAATCTCGTCGTATCCATAAATATCTTTTTCAACTGCCTCAGCTATTTTCGGCAAAACAGATATTACTCTATCTCCATTTTCGCAGTGAGGTTGAAACACAACAGCTCTTAGAGGTTTTTATTGAAATGGGCAAGATTGTCTCTGTTCCCCTCTGCCATCCCCAAAAACACCTATTCAATGCCGTTCGCATACAACACCCAAAAACAGAGCTGGCTCCAGGTTTCCTGGGAATTCTCGAACCAGTTCCTGAAATCAGTACTACTGGAAAAATCGACCCAGATCTTATTGATCTTATTATAATACCAGGGTCAGTCTTTGATTTACAGGGAGGACGGCTTGGTTATGGAGGAGGATACTACGACCGATTCCTCGAAAGGGCTCCCGGTGCGCTGAGAGTAGCACTCGCCTTTGCATTACAACTCACCGAAAAGCTTTCATTACAGCCTCATGATCAACGAATGGATTTTATCATTACCGAACAAGGTATTATCTCCTGTGTAAGAGCAAATCTTGTCAATACCGAAAGAAGAATCAAAAAAATATAACCCTGGGTGGACAGCTGTTCAGCCCATAACGCCCTTTCAGCAACAGGAACGAAACCTCCAATAAACACAAAACAAAAGAACTCAAAAGACTGAGCGAACATCATGGCCGGCGAAGACGCAGTATTTTTTGAGAAAAAGCGGCTCAAGCAGACTATTAAAGAAAACCCTCGGTCGAGAACTGAATACCAAGCCAAGATCCACTAAGAAAAACCCGGGGAGGCAAGCTGTCTCTAACCCTGGTTTCTGATCAGTTCAGGCGGTGCCAGATTCAAAGTTTTTGGCAGTAAATCATAGTGTACTCTATTTGCTGCCAAAACACTGTGGAAGATGGTACGACTGGGCTGACCTTTGGTGAACATTTTGGAGAAATTGTCTCTATGTTATTTTTTCCTCACTCATTATCTTCATATTATATTTTTAAATTTCGACAAAATGTTCATGAGAAATTTGGGCTAAGAGTATTGCAGCCGTTCGGCAAAATTCTACAACCTGAGCTAGAAATTCACCGCTATCTGGCAGATAGCGGTGAATTTCCTATCTCCTCACATGCCAGGCATCATGCAGCCATTTTTCACTCTGACGTTTTCCGGGAAAGCGTATCCAGACGATGTCCCTCTCGAAGATAACAGGGCGCTGGTTTCTGCCGACTATGACCCAAAACCAGCGACCATCGACGGGATTGCGCATTTTGACCTTCATACCGGTGATGGTGATCTCTCTGCCGTCTGCGAGCAACTTCTCATCGTGGGGTTTGCACCAATGAATCTCTCTGTTTTCGTAGAGATCGGGCGCATAGTTTTTGAGAAATTCAACGGCAATATCCTCTGCCTG
>PDWJ01003438.1_pt1 | contig 15160 bp, 10 predicted proteins | sample 1430881 | NCBI WGS metagenome assembly PDWJ01 (sample SAMN01162460, study PRJNA174530) | Oral metagenome, whole genome shotgun sequencing project. | biome: Marine environment; feature: Marine mammal; material: Swab sample of the gingival sulcus; isolation source: swab sample of gingival sulcus... | reverse complement strand
CCAGCCACCCGAGCTGGTCGCGCCCGAAGACGTCGTCGAGACCCTGGCGTCCCGGCGACACCTGCGCGACGTCCACCTCCATCAGCGCACGGAGCGCGCGCGCCGGCTCATCGTGGATCTCCACGACCGCCTCATGAACACGATGAGCGCTGAAGAGGGCGCGCTGAGCGCCCTTGAGGCCCCCGATCGCCTCGCGGCCCTCGCCGAGGGGCTGGTCCCCGCCACCCCCTGGAAGGACCCGGGCGACGATGAGGCCCGCGCCCGCTTCAGCCTCCACTTCGACACCGCCACCTCGGGCCACCGCTTCAGGATCACCCGCGCGGTCGACCTCGCCCCCGGTGTCGCCGCGTGGTGCGTGGGTCGCCCCTGGGACGGCGCCGCCGACGCCGTCGTGCGCTTCCTGCACGAGAACCCGCCCGGCGGCGGGCGCTCCCCCCTGCGCCTGATGCGCGCGCTGACCTTCCGCGTCCGCGCCCACCTCCTGGACGCAGGCTACAAGGGGCCCGCGGCCCTCGACTTCGTGGCGACCGCGAGCGACGAGGGAGTGGGGCGTTGGGGCCTCGGCGGGCTGCGCCTCGGACTGACCCTCGACAGCGTGGCGGCGACGGTGTCGCGCGTCGCCTCGGGCCCCGGCACGCCCATCTGGTTCCACCTCGGCCCCGCGGCGGGCGCGACCTATCCACGGCAGACCTGGGCGCGCCTGAGCGCCATCGAGGGGGCGTGGCTGCTGCCGACGAACGACCCCGAGACGGCCCGCGCGCACCTCACGGCGCTCTACGTCGGCGAGCCCGGGGCCCTCGCCGCGGCGATCACCGCCGGCTCCTCCGAGGGCACCGAAGGGCGGCGCGGGCGCGGCGGCGGGCGAAGCGGTAGATGGCAGCAAGAGACGAGAGCGGCGCGGCGTTGAGTGCGGGCGGACTGCGACCACGCCAAGCGGCGCCCCTGCGGCCACCGCGCCGAGCCGCTCATGAGCGCCGGAACCCCAGGTCGTCGGCGAAGGCGGTGTCGTCGAAGTCCACGATCGAAAAGGGCAGGTCCAGGCAAGGCGCGCGTTCGGGCGGGGCCTCGAAGAGCATGCTGGCGGCCTCGGGCGTGGCGAAGCGGGTCGGGTAGACGGTGGCCTCGACGGTGAGCTCGGCGGCGCGCAGATCGACGTCGGCGATGGCCGCAAAGCGGGCGCGGCGGGCGTCGTCCAACAGATCCGCCAGCAGCGCCGCGACGCGGTCGGGATCGTGGCGGGTGGGCGTGAAGGCGTCGTCGGGCGCGCAGGGGGGCGCCGGGCGCGGGTCGTTGGCCACCCGCCACAGCGAGACCTCGCCCGAGGCGGCGTAGGGGTCGACGTTTCGGCCGCCGAGGATGACGTTGTAGTGGACGTGGGGGGCGACCCAGGGGAAGGCCGCGACGCCATCGAGGCCGGAGTAGCCCGTCAGGGCCACGGGCTGGCCGCGGCGGACGCGGTCGCCGACGCGGACCAGGGCGCGGGCGAGGTGGTTGTGGGTCGTCATCAGCCCGCCGCCGTGGTCCAGGTAAACCTTGAGGCCGCCCCGGTTGAACTCGCGCCGAATAGACACGACGCGGGCGGCGGCGGCGGCGACCGTCGCTGTCCCCGTCGGGACGACGAAGTCGGTGCCGTTGTGGCTATCGTAGGTGAGGCGCCCGCCGCGATAGTCGCGGACCTGGGTGACGCGGACGGACCAGCCGTCGGCCACCGGGGTCGGGGTGCGGTTGAAGAGGTTTGCGACGACGACAGAGCGGCCGGCGGCGGCGCGCCCAAGCCAGGTGGTGACGGCCAGGCGTGGGGTGAAGATGGCGAGGCTGCTGGCCCCGAAGCGCGACGCCGGCAGGTTGGGGTCGCCGCGAAAGGTGAGCGCCGCGTCGGACAGGGCCTTTTTCACCGGGCGGAGGCCGAAGACGTCGGCGAGGGGGAGGCGCTGGCGGTTCATGAGGGCTTGCCTTCGCTGGGGGTGAGGGCGCGGGTGAGGAGGGGTTGTGTTCGGCGGTCGGGGTCGAGCTGGGCGGCGGCGCAGGGACCGTCGTCGCCGTCCCAGAGGCCGCCGGCGGGCTGAGCGCGCCCGACGAGGCGCTGTGGCCCTCGAAGGCGAAGGCCGGCGGCCAATGGCCTGACGTGCCGGGCGGGCCTGCGCGCGTCATGCGGGCTCGCCCGCAGTTGTCGCCGGGCTCCGAGCGAGACCCAGCAGGCGTAGGGGATGCGGGGGTGGCGCGGACTGGCCGCGACCGAGCGCGTATCGAGACGCGCCGCAGGTCGACGGAGAGGGCGCGCGCCCTTGGCGCCTTCTGATCCGCCGGTCGCGGCCGGAAGGCGGCGACCAAGGGGGGCCACCCGGGGCGCAGGGAGAGGGCACGGCGGGCGGGCTGCCGCCGGCCACTCGGCCCGCGCTACTGGCCGCAGACGTAGTCCTTCTTGATGCACTGCTTCGGGACGTAGAAGAGGTCGTCGTCGTCGGTGATGCGGCCGCAGCGGTAGCCCTCACCGCAGGCGGCGTCCGTCGTGCAGGCGACGCCGCACCCGCCGCCGCCGGCGTATCCGAGGCAGAGGTTTCCGCCCGGCCCGCAGTCGGCGTCGGCATGGCATGGCGCGCACGCCACCGCCGCGCCGCCGTGGGGGTTGAGCTGCGGGTCCTGGTCGACGCCATGCACGCCGTAGTGGACGCTGGCGTAGTCCTCGGTGTTGAGGCCACGCAGGATGGCCTTCCAGCTGAGGGGGTAGTGCCTGCCGTCCTCATCGGTGAGGGTGAACCAGTACAGGACCTCCCACAGGAGCTGGTAGCCGACGGCGAAGGGGGTGGTGTTGACGGTCGTGACGACGTCGAGGTTGTCAAAGGTCTTTGCGGGGTTGTCGAGCAGCGCGCCGACGTAGGTGCGGTAGGTGCGACAGCCGTCAAAGAAGTAGATCTGGTAGTCATCGCGCAGGGTCAGCTCGGAGAACGCGCTGTCGTCGATCTCGTGCTTGGGCTGGTAGTCGAGGATGAAGCCGGCGTTGTCCCCTGCGTGGCCGGAGTAGATGACGATGTCCGCCTCGGCCAGGCCCCGCTTCATGGCGTCGCTGAGGCGCTCCTCCTCGGTCACCTCGACCATGTCCGAGTGGACGACGGTCACGCGCACCTCGACGGTCTCACCCTCGACCCGCAGCTCGGCCGTGAACGGCGCCGAGTCGATGCCCAGGTCCTCGAAGGCGGTGACCTCGGGGTGCAGCCACTGCGGCTCCTCGATGAGGTGCTCGACCAGCCAGCGCGCCGTCTCGATGTCGTAGCGCTCGGCGTTGTAGTCGCCGCCGAACTGCACGTGGATGTCGAGGACGCCGTCGGCGAACAAGGCGTCGTAGCGCGGGAAGGCGTCGACGCTCTCGGTGCCCGCGATGGTCACCTCGACCTGCTCGCCCTCGCCCGCCGACGACCACCAGCTGTCCTTGACCGTCACCTCGAAGGTGCGCGCGCCGCTGCCCCCGGGGTCGAGCTTTCCCATCAGGAAGGGGCTGCCCACGAGCTCCATCTCGAAGCGGAAGCGGGCGCGCCCGTCGTCGAGGAGCTCGGCGCCGTCGGCGCTCGAGTGGTCGCGCCGGAAGTAGGTGAACCAGCGCTTGTCCTCGCCCGTGGCGCCGTCGTTGAAGGGCTCGAGGACGGCCTCGATGTGGTCGCGGACGGCGCGGCTGATGGCCGGCAGGCGTCCCTGGACCAGGCGCGTCAGCTCGGCGGCGCGGGCGTCATCGTCGGGGCGATCGGCGAAGCCCTCGGGCAGGTCCACGTGGGCCTGACCGCTGAGCACGAACTCACGTGCGTTGGTGGAGATGTAGTTGTCGGCCTTGCCATCATCGGCGGCCGGCAGGGGGTGGACGCCGTCCGCGGCGTCGCCGTCAGCCTCCGCGCCGCAGGCGAGGAGCGCCGCGCTGCCGAGGACCGCGAGCAGGGCTCGAGCCTTCATGTCGTTACCTCTTTGGGGGAGCGGCCCCGCCTACTGGCAGGTGTAGCCGGCCGGGACGCACTGGTGGTCGGTGACGCGGCCGCCGACGGCGATGTCGCCGCAGATGTAGCCGTCGGGGCAGCCGTCGTCCGCGGTGCACTCGGCGGTGCAGATCGAGCCGCCGCGCATGCCCACGCACATGTTGCCCTGACCGGGGCAGTCGTTGTGCCTGCCGCAGCTGGTGCAGAGGCTGTCGGCGTCGGCGTAGGGGTTGAGGTGCGGGTTGTCCTCGATGCCGTGGACGCCGTAGTAGACGTTGGAGTTGCTGTGCTTGTTGATGCGGGTCAGGAGCTCACGCCAGGTGCGCGGGTCGTGGCGCCTGCTGTCGAGGGAGAGCAGCTCCGTCAACAAGCCCGAGGTCGTGAAGGTCTGCTGGGACAGCCAGCTGAAGCTCACCGTCGAGACGACGTCGAGGTTGCCGTAGTCCTTGGCCGCGCTCTTGTAGACGGCCTCGGGGTAGGCGCCGTAGGTCTTGCAGCCGTTGAAGACGTAGACCTGGTACTTGTCGGGCAGGGCCAGGTCGGCCAGGGCGTTGGCGGCGATCGCGTGGCGCGGGTTGTAGTGGTAGACCACGCCCGAGTACGTCGGATCCTGGCCGGCGTGCCCGTCGTAGATGACGACGTCGGCGGTCTCGTAGCCCTTGGTGATGACGCCGCGCAGGTCGTCGAGGTCGGCGTCCTCGACGATGTCGGGGTGGACCAGGGTGATCAGCACCCGCACGTCCTCGCCGTTCATCGAGATGACCTTTTCGAAGGGGGGCGAGTCGAGGGTCAGCTCGGTCCAGGCGCTGGTCGGGTGGCTGAAGCCGGCCTTCTTCAGCCAGCCATAGTGAGACTCGGCGCTCAAGAGATCGTAGCGCTTGTCGTTGTAGTCGCCGCCGACGACGACGAGGACGTCGATGACGCCATCGTCGGCGAGCCGGAGGTACTCGGGGTAGCTATCAGGGGTAGCCTCGACCGGGTCGATCATGACCTGGAGCGCCTCGGTCTCGCCCGTGTAGGTGCTCGGATCGAAGGCCCTGGGGTACCTGGTGTACTCGAGGTCGCGCTGGCTGAGCTTGGGCAGCTCGACGGTGAAGTAGGCTTGGCCGGAGTCGTCGCGCTCGATGGGGAGCCGCTCGAGCATGTCCCGGGGCCCGCCCATCTCGACCTCCCAGATGAAGGCCCACAGCAGGCCCTGGTCGTCCACCTGCTCGACGATGAACTCGAGGCTCGAGCCGCGTACCAGGCCGGCGAACTCGCCGTAGCCGTCGTTGTCGTCGTGAGCGCTCTTGTCGGTGACGAACTGGTTGATGAAGTGGGCGTAGGCCTTGAAACGGTAGCCCAGGCGCCGATCGACCTCGGCCTGCAGGGCGGCCGCGCTCTGCTCGGCCCACTCGGCCTCGAGGGTCACCTCGCCCATGCCCCACACGCGGTACTCGCGCGACGTCGGCGACAGGTAGTTGTCGGCCTTGCCGGGCAGGACGACCTCGGCGACGCCGTCATCGGACGGCGCCTCGGCGCCCTCGTCACAGGCGACCGAGGACAGGGGGATCAGCGCGGCCAGAGCCAGCATCGTCTTGATCGACGTCATCGGGGGCACCTCGGGGCGTTTCAGCGCGCGCCAGCGCCCTCGTCAGGGCCGCGGCGGATCGCGCTCGGCGGTGGTCCCCGCATATCACACTGGCGCGCTTCGAAACACGCGGAAGTTCACCGACGGACGCAGCCTGACGATGCGGCCCACGGCTCGCTCCTCGCCCCGTCGACGCCGCCACTGGCCGTCACCTGCGGCGACGGCGACCGCGATCGGCAGACCGGCGAGCGAGCGCCAGTGGGGCGCCGGCACGGTCGCCGCGGCCGCCCCGATCGCGCTTGCCGCTGTGCGTCGGATCCGTCAGGCGCTATGGTGCGGCGGTCCGTCGACGCTGCCAGCCTTCCGAGGAGCCATGGCCACCGCGATCCTCAAGCCTCTGCCCCGCGCGCTCGAAGACTACCTGGAGACGATCTACCTCCTGGTGCGCGACAGCGGCTACGCTCGGGTGCGCGACATCGCGAAGGCCCGCGGTGTCAAGGCGGGCTCGGTCTCGCCGGCCCTGAGGCGGCTCGCGACCATGGGCCTCATCGACTATGAGCGGCGCGAGTACATCGGCCTGACGGCGGCGGGCGAGGCTCAGGCGCGGCGCGTCCTGTCGCGTCACCAGCTGCTGACGCGGTTCTTCAACGAGGTCTTGGAGATGCCTCTGCAGGGCGCCGAGGCGCAGGCCTGCGCCCTCGAGCACGGCCTGTCCGACGACGGGATGGACCACCTCGCGCGCTTCTTCGAGCGCCTGCACCCCTGCGACGGCAGGCCCGGCCACTTCATGCTGGGCGAGACGGGCGAGACGCCCCCAGGCCCCCGCGAGGGCGGCTGTGAGCCCCAGCTGGCGGCGCCAGGCGAGCACGCCCCCGCGCCCCTGCGCCTGTCTCAGCTCGAGCCCGGCCCCCGGGCCAAGGTGCAGCGGATCGAGGCCCAGGGCGACCAGCGGCGCCAGCTGTTGGGGCTCGGCTTCATCCCCGCCGCGCCGGTCACGGTCCTGCGGCACGATCCCGGCACCCGGCGCCTGTGGGTGAACCTGCTCGGCTCGCCCCTGGTGATGGACATGGAGGACGCCGCCTCGGTGGTCGTCGAGCCCGCTTGAACGCCCTGACCCGCTCGGCCCGCGCCCTCAGGGCCACGCCGTGGCGTGGCGCGGGCCGCCCACCGGCGCCACGCCGCGCCCTGGTCCGGCGCGCCCACCCGCAGCTGTCATCGTGGCGCCGCCTACCTCGGTATGAGGTGGCTCCGCGCTGCTGCTACCCAGCTACCCACCCTGGGCGAGGGCGGCCCCCGCGCGCTGCTCCGAGCCCCCACCCCGACGAGGCGGAGACTACACCTTGACGTTTACCCGACGGATCCGCGCGACCCTCGCGCCCCTGCTCCTCAGCCTGGTCATCGCGGGCTGCGGCGACCCTGACGACGACGGCCCGCTCGCCCAAGACAGCGCGCTCGCCCAAGACAGCGCGGCCCAAGACACCGCGGCCCCTGACGAGGACGCCCCGCAAGGGGACACGGTCTCCCAGGACAGCGCGGGGCCGCAGGACACCCAGACCTCAACCGCGCACATCCTGAGCTCGAGCCACCCCGGATGGAAGCAGGCGGTGTGCTCGCGCTGCCACATCGACGCGTCGAGCGCGCCGCCCTTTCCGCACACCGAGCAGGGCTGGGTGTCTCCGCAGTGTGTGCCATGCCACGGCTACAACGGCGCCCCCCACGCGGACCACGCCTCGGCCGCCAACTCCGCCTGTATGGGCTGTCACCAGAGCGTCTCCCACACGGCCAGCTTCGCGGCCCCCGACGATTGCGCGGTCTGTCACTACCAGCCCTGAGCGACCGCTCGCGGTCGCCACGCGGCTGTGATGCTCTCTTGGAGAGCAGGTGGTCCACAAGATCGGGGCAGGGTCATGACGACGAGACCGCAAATCTCAACACCATTCTCATTGGCAATCCCCCCCTTCTTTTGCCAGAGCTTCAAACTTCCTATATGCATCGATATCCTTGAAGTGGCGCGCATAGATTTCCGTCACCTCGCCTAGAGAGTCCTCTAGCATTGGATTGATATCAACGATGTTGCGAAGCGACCAAGAAATCTCCTGCCCCTCAACGTTCTTGTACTTCGCGCTTCGAGTCCTGCCCAAGGCTTCAGCTTTCGATCTGGCCTCATCTTCGGAGCTGGCCTTTATCAGTGAAATGCACTCCTCATAGAGGGGCGTGTAGTCTGGAGACTCAGATGCTGACTCATACACGACGACAGCCACATAGTATTTAGCGCTCATAGTGAAATCCAATTCAGTTGGTGAGTTCTACTGCAAACAACATAGTATGGCGTTTTCGATCGATAGTGTAGCGTTTTCGATCAGCACTTATGCCTCATGTAGTCCTCCTGATAGAGATCTAGCGCCTGAGTTGAGCCGCTGCGCGATGTCGGCTTGAACGACTTGTTGAGCCAGGCAGGCACAGTAGCCCGATGGACAGACCCCGGCTTGGCGCTCACGAGAGCGAGCGCCAGGACGGAGACCGGCGTGGTTGTGACTCGTAGTGTTCCAAGACGCGCGACGGACCACGGCGTCAGATCCTTGTCCTCAGCGAGCGCCGAAGCCCCATGCCTCCGCGTGACCCCGGTTGAACGGCGCGTCCTCGGTGCGCACGGTGGCCGCCTGTGAGCCTGCTCGACGAGCTGGAGGCCGCCATGGCCACCGAGACGCCCTTCATCGCGCCCCCGGGCGGGCGGCGCGCGGCGTCCGTGGCCGCCATCTTCGCCGACGCGGACGAGGGGCCCGAGCTTCTGCTGCTGCGCCGCTCCCAGCGCGCCGACGATCCCTGGTCCGGCCACATCGCCTTCCCCGGCGGACGCATCGACCTCGAGGACGACGGCCCCAAGGCCGCTGCCGAGCGCGAGACCCTTGAGGAGGTCGGCCTCGACCTGTCCGACGCCATCTCGGTCGGCCGCCTCTCGGACGTCTGCGGCGCTGGGCGCCCCATCGTCATCTCCGCCTTCGTCTACCGCCTGCCCGAGCGGCGCCCGCTGACCCCCGACCCGCGCGAGGTCGCCCACGCCTGGTGGCAGCCCGTGGCGGGCCTGCTCGATCCGACGCGCCGACGCCGGCACGACTTCTGCTGGGAGGGCCGCCCCTGGCCCGCCCCCGCCATCGATCTCTTGGGCCCCGGCGGACCCCTGCTGTGGGGTCTGACGTACCACTTCATCACGGAGATCATGGCCCGGGTGGGACACGCCCTCCCGCGCCACCGGCGGCCCGACCGCCGCTGAGACACAGGCGCTGACGCCGAAGGCGCGGTACGACACGAGCGGCCCCGCCCGGGCTCGACGACGGCTGCCGGGATCGCCCGCGGCGATGACGAACGAGGCTCCCGAAAGCGCGCGCTGACGCCGCTCCTCTGGTACGCTCCCCGCCATGGACTTGACCCCCAAGACTCGCCGCATCTCGCGCGCCCTGGGCTTCGCCGGACACCTCGCGCTCCTGCTGGGCTTCGCCCTCGTCCTCTTCAGCGGCCGCTCGCACACCTTCGCCACAGCGGCGCTCACCGCGGGCGCCATCCTGGGCGGCTTCGGGTGGATCCGCGCCGCGCCCGACGAGCGCACCCTGGCCGCGATCGGCGGCTGGTTCTTGGCCCTGAGCCCGCTGATGGCGCTCTGGTTCTACGCGGCCCTGTACCCCAGCAAGCTCGAGGGCGCGCTGACCACCAGCACCGACGTCATGCTCGTGATGATCATGCTCTTCAGCCTCTTCGCGGGCGTCGGCATCCTGCGCATCGTCCCGAGCCCCACGCCGACCTACCTCATCGCGGGGCTCGGGCTCGTGCTCAACGCGCTTGCGACCGGCGCGGCGGTCTTCGCCGGCGGCTGGGACATCGTCATGGTCGCCCTGGTCGCGAACATGGCCGTCCAGGCCGTCGCCGCCGCCGTCTTCTGGCCGCCCAAGGGCCTGACGAGGCCGGCCTCGTCAGGCTGATCCTGTGGAACTCGGGCCCCCGTGGGCCGCCGCCGCGGAGGCGCGAGCAGCAGCGCGGTGAAGCCCGGGGCACGTCGCCGGCGCCGCCAACGCCGACGGCGCCGCGAGCAGCAGCACGGTGAAGCCCGGGGCACGTCGCCGGCGCCGCCAACGCCGACGGCGGCGCCATGGCCCCGCAGGTGATGGGCATCAGTGAGTGTTGTAGGGACCTCGCTCGTTGTCGCTCAGGTCCACGCTGTCCCAGTTCGTTGCGTCTGCCTCGCAGCCGTGTAGCTTGACACAGTTGACGCCGTAGCCGCCGTTGCGCCTCACCCACGAGTCCCTGAGGACCAGCTTGCTGGCCTCAGGGGGCGCGCTGTGGGGCTCCCAGTGGATACCGTGCTTCGGGGCTTTCTCGATCTGAGCCTGGGTGATGTGGATGTCGTCGGCCTTCAGCCACAGACCGTTCTCCTTCTGGGGTGAGGTGATCTGGAAATCGTCGAGCGTGACTGGGTTGTTGGCGTCGTAGGACGTCACCTCCATGGCACCGCCCTCGATCTTGAACTCGGAGACCACCGATTGGCCCCAATCAAGGCGGCTCCCGAGCACAAAGCGCACCCCGTCTTGGACGCCCTGCGGCCCAACCCCGATCACGACTGGTGTAAAGCCGCTGGACGCGTCCCTGAACTGGAGGGTATTGGACGGCACGCCCCAGCCACTGCCCCCACCGACGGTAAAGCGGCCCGAGCCTTCCAGCTGGATCTCTGTACCCGTGTCGATGATCAGGGTCTTGCCGGCGCCGCTGAAGATCAGATCCGAGCCGCGTTGACGGAACGGGACGCCGAGGTCCTCCCAGCGGGCGTCCTCGTAGACCTCACCGATGGTGCTGACCACCGCGTTCGCGCCGTTGCCCACGGCTGCGATAGGGCCGTGCATCTTGCCCCAATCCGCGGCGTGGACCACGTAGGCCGAACCATGGTTCCTACTAGACTCGCCGCCCTCGACGCCGTCCCCGGTGAGGCACCTATCCTGACAATAGAGCCCGCTGCCCCTGTTCGCCTCGAGGACGACGCCCTGCAGCTGCGCCCTGCCTTCGGGAGCGATGCGCACCCCATCGCCGCCGCTGTTCGCGAAGCTGCTCTCCTTCACGACGACGGTCCCGGATTCCACCTGGAGGCCCGCTTCGGCACTATAATTTACACCGATGTCAGTCAGGCTCACCGACGAGGTACCCGCGACGGCCACCGCCACACCGACCACGCCATGGGAGATCTTGGCGCTCTCGATGTAGCTGCCGTTGCTCCTTTCACCGAGCCGGATCCCGCCCCAATGGCCGGGCAACGGCTCCCCAAGATCGACCCAAGTGTCGTCGGCCTTGAAGATGACCGGCGACGTGCCGGTGCCCGCAACCTTCAGCTCTCCGCCGAAGTGGGTGCCCACCTTGAGCGCGGTCTGCGCGACGAAGCTCACCACCGCGCCCGCTTGGATCTCAAGGGTGCTCCAGTCGACCTCGACATCGCAGGTGACCAGGTGCTCGACACCCGGACCCCAAGACTCGTCGCCGACCGACCCACAGTGGGTTTTCGGACAACCCTCATCGATCCCCCCATCGCAGTCGTTATCGAAACCTTCATAGGTGATGGGGCTCATGGTGAAGCAGATCTCCTCGGCGCCGGGGTGGGTCTTCGGGTTGAAGTCGTCGCAGTCGATGTCCTCGACCTGGGGCGTCACGGTCGTCCAACCGCCCTGGGGCGCCGCCCCCCCGCAGCCAGCCAGCCAGGGCTCCTCGCAGCTATCGATGCCGCGGTCGGCGAAGAAGCCGTCGCCGTCGCAGTCGGGGTACCAGGTGGGGACCACGCCCTCGTCGGCGACACCGTCGCAGTCGTTATCCTCGCCGTCACAGACCTCCTGGCCCGCCGCGGCTAGCGAGCTGCAGGTCATGCCGCCGCTGCCGTCGCAGATGACCACCCCGCCCACGCAGACGCCGACGCCGCACTCATCACCCTTGCGCAGAGCCTCGATGACCTCGGTGGGCGGGAAGTCGTAGGTGATGGTCCCGTCGGTGAAGTCTTCGTCGATCAGGCCATCGCAGTCGTTGTCTTCGCTGTCGCAGATCTCGACGGCCTGGGCCGACTCGTCGCAGACGGTCGCGGTAGGATCCAAGGGGTCGCACTCCACGACGCCGTTGGCGCACTGGTCGGCGTCGTCGCCATCGCAGGCCGCGCCGACGCCGAACTCATCGTCGGTGAAGCCGTCACAGTCGTTGTCCTTGCCGTCGCAGGCCGCCTCGGCGCCCGCCTGGTAGTCGGCCACGCCCTGGTAGTCGCAGAGCCACTGGCCGTCGACGGTGCAGCTGGCGACGACCACCGCGCCCGGCGCCGCGCACACGCCTTGGCTCAAACAGTCCGCCTGATCGAGGTCGACGACGTCCTCATTGGTCTGCCCGTCGCAGTCGTTGTCCACGCCGTCGCAGAGCTCCGGCGAGTCGCCGGGCATCGAGCCGTCGAGGTTGCTGCTGCAGGTCGCACCCACACCCTCGGTCCGGCTACACTCCACCACCCCTGCGCCGCAGCCGCCGACGCCGACGCACTCCTCGCCGATGGCGGCGCCCTGATAGGTGAAGTCCTCGTCGGTCAGGCCGTCGCAGTCGTTGTCCACGCCGTCGCAGAGCTCGGCGACGGGCCCCAAGGGGCTGGCGCAGACCATGGCTGTGACGTCGGTGGGGTCGCAACTGACAGTGCCGTTCGCGCAGCGCCCGGTGCCACAGGAGTCGCCAAGGGCGCGGCCGGCGTCGGCCGGGTTGAGGCCGCCGTCGAAGGTGACCGTGCCGCCGGGCTTGAAGTCCTCGTCAGTCTGGTTGTCGCAGTCGTTGTCGAGCCCGTCGCAGACCTCGACGACGCTCTGCGCGCCCGACTCGTCACACCAGGTGGTGGTGTTGCTGTCCGCGAGGCCGCAGCTGACGACGCCGTTGGCGCAGTCGTCGTCGTCGTCGCCGTCGCAGCCGACGCCGACCCCGAACTCGTCGTCGGTGCCGTCGTCGCAGTCGTTGTCGAGCCCATCGCAGCTGAGCTCGACGTCCGCCTGATAGCCCACCACGCCGCTGTAGTCGCAGGCCCAGGTCCCGTCCTCCTGGCAGGTGGCGACGATGTCGGCGACGCCCGTCGCGCAGACGCCCACCTGGAGACAGGTCGAGGCCGCCACGTCCGTGAGGTCCTCATTGGTCTGGCCGTCGCAGTCGTTGTCGAGGGTGTCGCAGACCTCGTCGGCGACGCCTGGCTCGGAGCCGTTGGGGTTGGTCGAGCAGGTCGCCCCGCTAGTGTCGCCCGGGATGCACTCGACGACGCCCGCCCCACAGGCGCCGACGCCCACGCAGGCCAAGCCGATCGCGGCGCCCTCATAGGTAAAGTCCTCGTCCGTCGCGCCGTCGCAGTCGTTGTCGACGCCGTCGCAGCGCTCGGCCGAGGCGCCGTCCTTGTCGCAGACGAGCTGCCCCTCGACGCAGATGACGGTGCCGCCCACGCAGGCGCCGGTGCCGCAGCTCGCGCCCTCGGGCAGGGACTCGGTCGCGGGCGTGTGGGGGTCGTCGTAGGTCGCGCCCGAGCAGGGTGAGCTCGAGTCGCTCTGCTGGGTGTCAGCGGCGCCCGTGTCCGGGTCGACCGTGTCGCCGGTCACAGCGGTGTCGCCCTCGACATCGCCGCCGGAGGTGTCCTCATCGACCTGATCGCTGGGGACGCAGACCTTCGAGGCCCCACAGACGAGCCCGCCGGCGCAGTCGTCGTCGGAGGCGCAGGCGAACCGATAGCCGTCGAGCTCGGGGCCGGCACAGCCTACGCTGAGCAGGGTGAGCAGCAGGAGTACGGCCGAGGCCAAGGCAGAGGCGCGCAGGCCGAGCGTGGTCATGGTCATCGTCATCGTCTCCGTGTCCTTAGTAGGTGGCGCGCAGGCCGACGCCGAAACCGCCGGGCAGGGGGTGGGGGGCGACGTGGACGCTGGCCTTGTCCGCCGGCGCGTCGTCCGCCAGGAGCAGCATCACCGCCCCGGTCGCGACCGCGGCGCCGCCGAGGCCGAGCCCGACCACGCCGAGCGTCTTGAAGGTCGTCCCGTCCTCGTTGAGGGCCGTGGCCTCAGCGTGGGTCATGTCCTGAACCACGCCGCCGCCGGCGCCTGTGGTCGCGGCCTCGACCTCGTCGTGCTTGCCCTGACCCACGAGGTACATCGCCACGCCGCCCGCGAGGATCGCGACCCCTGTGCCGCCGACGATCCAGCCCACGGTGGCGCCGCCCCCGGGCGCGGGGCCTGGATCCGGGATCAGGTCGCCGCCGGTCGCGCCGTCACCGCCGGTCGCGCCGTCGCCGCCGGTCGCGCCGTCGCCGCCGGTCGCGCCGTCACCGCCCGCTGGCGGCGACAGGGTCGCGAGCTCCGCCGCGAGCTTTGCCGTGAGCTCCGCGTTGCCCTCGGCCTTCGCGGCGGCGAGCTCCTGCTCGAGGAGCGCCCGCCGCAGCGCCGGCGTCGTCGCGCTCTGGCGGGCGGCGAGCTTTGCGCCGACGCGCCCGAGGGCCTCGCCGGCGTCGACCCGGATGTCGGCGCTCACGTCGTCGCGGGCCAGCAGCGCTGTGTAGCGGGTCCGCGCGAGCTCATAGTCGCCGGCCTGCTCCAGGGACCGCCCGACGTTCCACAGGATGTTGGCGTCCTCAAAGTGCTCATAGGCGACGGTGAAGCGCTCGGCGGCCTCCGCAAAGCGGCCCGCCTCATACAAAGAGCGCCCCTGCTGATACGCGGCGGCGGCCTGCTCGTCGGTCAGCGGCGACGTGGGCGACGCGGCCGACGCGGCGCCGGACGCCCCCAGCAGCGACACCAAGGCGAGGGCATACAGCCCGAGACAGCGGGTAGCGATCATGGCTCCTCTCTTTGGCGCCGCGTCGGTGTGAATCTGGGCGGCACGTTCTCCCCATCTTGCCGCGTCCGGGCGTTCGGCGCCAACAAGCACCCGACCCCCGACCGCGCGCGGTCACTCCACCGGCGCAAAGTCGAACTTCTTCTCGGTCTTCTTTGGCACGGGCTTGGCGCCCGCGTCGTCGTCGACGACACGCTCGAAGGTGAACCCTGGCGTCTTGGCCGCCGTCGCCGCGGCGTCCGTCTTGCCGCCCTTGGCCGCGCCGTCCGTCTGGCCGCCCTTGCCGGCGCCGCGCTTGCTGGCGCCGCCCTTGCTGGCGCCGGCCGCTCTGCGCGTGGCCCCGCTGTGCTTGGCGACGTCCTGCTTGGCCTTCTTCATCGCCGTGACGTAGGTCTTGCCCGCGTCGTCGACCGTCAAGACGACCTCGCTGTCCTCATAGCCGGGGCGGCGCAGGCTCAGGGCCGGCGGCGACACCGTCGAGAGCCACTTCACCGTGTAGGGGGCCGTGCCGACGGGCTCGCCGGCCACGAGCACCTCGGCCAGCGGCGGGTCACTGTCGACGATGACCTCAATGATGGTCGGCGCGGGGGCGGCCTCCTCGGCCGTGGGCGGACTCGCGGCGGCTGTGGCGGCGCCGTCCTCGCCGGGCTCGGCGGCTCTCGTCGCCGCGGGCGCGGGCTCCCCGGGCTCGGCGGCTCTCGTCGCCGGGGGCGGGGTTTCGCCGGGCTCGGCGACCACCTCACCAGCCGCGGGTTCGGCCGTCGCGGGGTCTGTCGCCGCCCGG
>PDWJ01003626.1_pt1 | contig 15162 bp, 15 predicted proteins | sample 1430881 | NCBI WGS metagenome assembly PDWJ01 (sample SAMN01162460, study PRJNA174530) | Oral metagenome, whole genome shotgun sequencing project. | biome: Marine environment; feature: Marine mammal; material: Swab sample of the gingival sulcus; isolation source: swab sample of gingival sulcus... | reverse complement strand
AAAACACCAAATTACATACACGAAAAAAGCTTTGAGGCTAGCCTCAAAGCTTTTGATTAACTTAGTTTAAAATCTGTCAACCTATTTTAGGACGACTCATGCTGTTGTCTTGTCTCGATTCGGGTTCGCTTTCGTGAGAGGAAAAGATTCCTTAACTTGCCAATCGCAATGCACATTTCGTAGTTTCGGCTAAGTGATGTAGAAAGAAAAGTGATGATGAAATTAATCCTATTTGTATTAGCCTTCGGTAGTCTGAGTTTAATCCAACCTTCTTCAGTAGAAACCGTTTCTTCTCGTGTAGAAAACGGATCGAAAGCACCAGAAATTGAGCTCGAATCTCCTTCGGGAAAGAAAGTGAAATTGTCGAAGCTGCGCGGAAAAGTAGTACTTATTGATTTCTGGGCATCTTGGTGTGGACCATGTCGAAAAGAAAATCCCAACGTAGTGGAGGCTTACAACAAGTACAAAAAAAAGAAGTTCAAAAATGCAAAAGGGTTCGAGGTGTATAGCGTTTCACTCGATCGTGCCGAAGATCGCTGGAAACAGGCGATCAAGCAAGACCAACTTTCATGGAAAAATCATGGATGGGATAAAAAAGGAGAAGTGGCAAAGCAATATGGCGTAGCGACTATTCCAACGGCTTTTCTTATTGATGGAAAAGGAAACATCATCGCTTCAGGAGCAGAAGTACGCGGGCTACGTTTACATATTCAGTTGGATAAGTTGCTGAAATAAATCGTCTTAAATGAACATTTTATTCATTATTCTCGAGGTAATTTGTGCAGGATCTGTATATGCTGCAATTGATCGAATCATCAAGAAAAATCGAGCGAAGAATAGTGGAGGGGAATTAAACTCTCCCATACGCGAGAATCGTTTGAGAAATAGAAGAAGGTAAGTTTCACTCGGTCTTTTTGTTACTTTTTCAATTCCGAAACATTATAGAATAGAACACACAAACCTCACTTTTTGGTGGAGATATTGAGGTCAAACTGAAGCCAAACATACGAAATGTGGGGTGTTTGAAAATCTTCTATTTTGATCGGTCTGGAACGCCCATTTTGATGGATTGATTCTTGCCTTCTTTTCGCGTGTTTTGAGGCGTTAAGGGCTTGAAAACTGCCAACTTTTCACATCCGCTGTCAAATACTCTGACATCGTGTCCTATTTTCCAAATTGGCAGTATCTTTGCCAAGTCATTTTCAAAATTAAAAGAACCAGGTATGTCTGAGGAAAATAACAATCAAGAAGCAGAAGCGCAACAAAGAGAAGAGGCGACTCAAGAAACGGTAGAGGCGAAAGAACAAGAGGCGGCTGAGTCGGAAACTCCTCAAGAGCCAACCTTTGAAGATAAATACAAGGAACTCAACGATAAATATTTGAGAATTCACGCGGAATTTGATAACTACCGCAAGCGAACAAATAAGGAAAAACTGGACATCATCAATACAGCAAATGCGGCTTTATTGAAAGATTTACTTCCAGTTATGGATGATTTTGAGCGCGCCATTACCAACAATGAAACGGTAGAAGATGTGGAAGCGTTGAAGGAAGGGTTTAACCTCATATTCAATAAATTCCGAACAACTCTAGAGAGCAAAGGTTTGAAGCCAATGGAAGCGAACGGAGAGGTGTTTGATGCCGAAATCCATGAAGCAATCGCAAACATTCCTGCTCCAAAGAAAAAGTTGAAAGGGAAAGTGATTGAAGCAGTGGAAAAAGGATATTATTTGAACGACAAAGTGATTCGTTACGCGAAAGTGGTTGTAGGACAATAAGTCAAGAAGTTGAATTATGAGTGAGAAGAGAGATTATTACGAAGTACTAGGACTATCGAAAAGTGCCACGGATGCTGAAATAAAAAAAGCGTACCGAAAAATGGCGTTGAAGTATCACCCGGACAAAAATCCTGATGATACGGAAGCAGAAGAGAAGTTCAAGGAAGCGGCAGAAGCTTACGAAGTGTTGAGCAATCCAGAGAAGAAGTCTCGTTACGATCAATTCGGTCATGCTGGAATGGGCGGAGGCGGAGGCTTCGGCGGTGGTATGAACATGGATGACATCTTCTCTCAGTTCGGTGATATTTTCGGAGGTGCATTTGGCGGTGGCGGAAGCTTCGGTGGAAGTCGCGGTGGATCGCGTCGTGTACGTGGAACAAACCTTCGTGTAAAAATGAAATTGACACTTCAGGAAATTGCTGATGGTGTTAAGAAAAAAATCAAGGTCAATAAGCTCGTTAATGCAGAAGGTGTAACCTTCAAAACGTGTTCGAACTGTAACGGATCGGGTCGTGTAACGCGTGTTTCCCAAACATTCTTGGGCGCAATGCAAACACAATCGGCATGTCCTACGTGTCATGGAGCAGGTAAAATGATTGACAAGAAGCCTGCAAATGCGGATGCAAACGGATTAGAGCGTAAAGAGGAGGTGATCGAAATTGAAATTCCAGCTGGTGTAATGGATGGAATGCAATTGAGTGTGACTGGAAAAGGAAACGCAGGACCGTTTGATGGAGTTCCAGGTGACTTAATTGTTGTGGTAGAGGAAGTTCCGCACGATAAATTGCGAAGAGATGGTGACAACCTTCATTACGATGCGTATGTCAGCTTCGTGGATGCCGTGCTCGGTAGTTCAATCGAAATTCCAACGATTTCAGGTAAGGCTAAAATCAAAGTGGATGCAGGAACGCAAAGCGGAAAAGTACTTCGTTTGAAAGGAAAAGGAATCCCAGCGTTACAATCATACGGAACAGGAGATTTGTTTGTACACATCAATGTTTGGACACCTAAGAAAGTGTCCAAAAGTGAAAAAGAAATGTTGGAAAAACTTCGTGAAAGCGAGAACTTCCAACCGAATCCAGATAAGCAAGACAAAGGATTCTTCGAGCGAATGAAAGACATGTTCTAATACATGAAATTCATTCAGCAATACCAAAAGGGAACAGAAAGTTTTTGGACCTACATACTCTCAGCAGTTTTCGTCTTTCTCGGACTGTTACTAGGGAATATGCTGGTATTGCTGTTGGCGCACTTCATGGGAGGAGGCATTTCGCTTGCGAATGCGGCAAACCCTTTTGTCAATTACGATACAAATACGCAGCTCATTTTCATGATGTTGCCTTTCGGAACGGCGTTATTGGCATTGGTGTTGAGCATCAAGTATGTGCACAAACGTCCCATTTTGAGTCTGTTTACGGCACGTTCAAAATTTGATTGGAAGCGTTATTTCTTCGCATTTGGCGTGTGGATCGTTGTCTTGACTGCGTTCATGGCGATTGTTGCCACTACGTCAGATCAAATCTATTGGAACTTTGACAGCTCTACCTTTGTGATGTTACTGGCCATTTCACTCGTGATGTTTCCGATTCAAACAGCGGCGGAGGAAGCCTTCTTTCGAGGATGGTTGCTCCAAGGGTTAGGACTTCGACTCAAGCATGCAGGATGGAGTATTTTGTTTACAGGAATCATCTTTGGATTATTGCATGGAGCCAATCCAGAAGTCGATAAAATTGGATACGGAGTTTTTGCCTTCTACATCATCTCCGGAATTTTTCTCGGAATCATTGCTCATTTGGATGATGGACTCGAATTGGGAATGGGCTATCACGCGGCAAACAATCTTTTCGCAGCGGTTATTTTAACAAACGATTGGCAAGTATTTCATACGGACGCACTTTTTATCGATACGGCACCTCCTTCGTTTGGATGGGAAAATATTCTCACTTTAGCGATTATTCAGCCGATCTTCCTGCTCATCTTCGGGAAAATCTACAAGTGGAAGAATTGGAAGTCCCAACTCTTCAAAAGCTACGTAGACGAGCCAACACAGAACAATTGATCTGGTAAGAGCGACCTTCTCGCTAGAACTAAGTTTTCTACAAACCCAGAAATGTCTGTAAGGAAGTTTCATTGAAATCGTCCTAGCCACTAATGAAATTAATGTATTTTTAAACCTGAGTTCGATAAACGGATACAATTACTTCGTGATTTACGATCAGCTCACTTTTTAAAATCAACATTACATAACAACACAAAATGAAAACGTATTACGATCCAGACGACCTCAAGAAATTCGGCAATATCTCTGATTTCCAACCAAAATTAGGAAAGAAATTTTTCGATTATTACGGTCATGTTTTTCAAGAAGGAGCACTCACAGCTCGCGAAAAATCGTTGATTGCATTAGCCGTAGCGCATGCAGTTCAATGTCCTTATTGTATTGATGCCTACACGGAAGATACGATGGAGAAAGGATGCGACGAAGAACAAATGATGGAAGCCGTTCACGTAGCAGCAGCAATTCGTGGCGGAGCAAGTTTGGTTCACGGCGTTCAAATGATGAATAAATATAAAGACCTCTCAATGTAATGGCAGTATTGACACACAAATCTCTGGCGGCGCAAAGTCACGAGTTATCTGAAGTAGATCGACAACTTGACCTTTTAAAAAAGGCAAATCTTACCCCTTTTCAAGACAAATTGGAAGAATCGGGTCTATTCCCGTTAACCACGACGAAGTTGGATATCTTCCAAATCAATGTCGGGAAAATGTGTAATCAAGTCTGTAAACATTGCCACGTTGATGCTGGACCAGACCGAAAGGAGATCATGACGCGCGAAACAATGCAACTTTGTCTCGATGCAATTGATAAAACAGACTGCTCAACAGTGGACCTCACGGGAGGAGCGCCTGAAATGAACCCCGATTTTCGTTGGTTCGTAGAGCAGCTTTCGGCGAAAGGGAAGAAGGTATTGGTTCGATGTAATTTGACCATCATTGTAGCGAACAAAAAGTACAATGATCTTCCCGAATTTTTCAAAAAGCACAACGTAGAAGTTGTTTCCTCGTTGCCGTATTTTACTTCAACAAAAACAGACGCGCAACGTGGTGATGGTGTGTTCGAACGCAGTATCAAAGCCTTGCAAATGTTGAACGCAGTAGGATATGGAGTAGAAGGTACAGGATTAACCTTGAACCTCGTGTACAATCCTGCAGGAGCGTTTTTACCTCCAGCTCAAGAATCGCTTCAAGCTGATTTCAAGAAGAAATTGAAAGATCGATTCGATATCACATTCAATGAACTCTTCGCAATTACAAACCTTCCAATTAGCCGTTACCTCGAATATTTGGTGGCAAGCGATAACTACGAAGGATACATGGAGAAATTGGTGAATGCCTACAATCCATCGGCAGCGGCAAATGTCATGTGTAGAAATACCATTTCAATCAGTTGGGATGGCTACATTTTCGATTGCGATTTTAATCAAATGCTCGATTTAAAAGTAGCAACGAAAGGTCAGCACTTGAAAGATTTTGATCTCGAAGGATTAAACAACCGAACAATCATCGTGAATCAACATTGTTATGGATGCACGGCTGGAGCAGGGTCGAGCTGCGGAGGAACAACGGCATAAAGAAAGAACTTAGAAAATGAAATCATATTTAGACGAAACAGTAAACGTGTATCGTGATGCAGCCTTGAAACCAGATGTGGGACTTTGCTGCACAACAACTCCGATTTGGGCTTTGCCTGGATTGGATATGCCAAGCATCATGCTTGAAATGAACTACGGATGCGGGAGTACAGTAAATCCACGCGATTTGGTGAATGAGCCAACTGTGCTTTACGTTGGAGTTGGAGGAGGAATGGAAGTGTTCCAATTCTCGTACTTCAGTAGAAAGAAAAACGGAGTTATAGGCGTTGATGTAGTGGATGAAATGCTTGATGCATGTCGTGAAAACTTGAAAACAGCCGAAGAAACAAATCCTTGGTTCAAATCAGAATTTGTGGACGTTCGAAAAGGTGATGCCTTGAATTTGCCTGTAGAAGATGAATCGGTTGATGTTGCTGCGCAAAACTGCCTATTCAATATTTTCAATAAAGAAGATTTGAAGAAAGCCTTGGCAGAGATGTATCGTGTATTGAAGCCAAACGGACGATTGGTGTTGTCTGATCCGGTTACAGAAGATCCAATGCCCGAATCGTTGCGCAATGATGATCGTCTTCGCGCGCTCTGTTTGAGTGGTTCTCTTCCATTGAAGGAGTACATCAAAATGATGACAGATGCAGGATTTGGAACAATTGAGGTTCGAGCAAAACGACCTTACCGCGTGCTCGATCCAAAGCACTACGACACGGAAGAGATGATTTTCTTAGAAAGTGTAGAAGTATGTGCAATCAAAGATCCAATGCCGGAAGATGGACCGTGTGTCTTCACTGGGAAAGCCGCAATTTATTACGGTGACGAAGAATATTTTGACGATGGAGCAGGGCATACCTTACTTCAAAATCAACCCTTAGCTATTTGTGATAAAACGGCAGGAGCTTTGGCGAGTTTAAACCGCGAGGATATTTACATTTCCGACTCAACGTATCATTACGACGGAGGCGGTTGCTGCTAAAAAAACGTAACAAAATAAATGAATCCCGTTTTGATTCCGATGATTATCGGTTCGAAGCGGGATTTTTGCGTTTAGAATCGTTTTGGTGGGTTCGGCTCCACACACGTAAACGCAAGTCTTAAGACTGAGCTACGCGAACTCCGAACTTTCCATAATCTTTTCCATCCATCGATCTTTCAATTCTTCAATCTTTCCTATCTTCACACCACATGAATACCATTCTCGACATACGAAATATCAGCAAGTCATTTTACAAAAAGGTGGCGCTGGATAACGTCTCGCTGACCGTCCAAAAAGGAGAAATCCTTGGCGTGATGGGACCAAACGGAGCCGGAAAAACAACGATGATCCGTATCGTCAATCGAATTGTTTCACCCGATTCTGGATCGGTACGTTTCAATGGCGATTTGATGACAGATCGTGATCTCTTTCACATTGGTTATTTGCCCGAAGAACGCGGATTGTACCGAGGTATGAGCGTTGAAAAACACGCCTTGTTCTTGGCACGACTCCGTGGATTGTCTAAGGCAGATGCGCTATCAAAAATCGATTATTGGTTCGATCGTTTCGAAATCAATCCGTGGCGTAAAAAGCGAATTGAGGAACTTTCGAAGGGAATGGCACAAAAAGTTCAGTTCGTTTGCACCGTATTGCACGAACCAAAATTGCTGATTCTCGATGAACCTTTTAGTGGTTTCGATCCGATGAATGTTGAGTTGATCAAGCAAGAGCTCATTGAAATGCGTTCCAAAGGAAAAACGATCATGCTATCAACGCACAACATGAAAAGTGTAGAAGAAATTTGTGATCGAGCGGTATTGATCAACAACGCGAAGAAAGTTGCAGAAGGATCGGTTTCTGAGTTGAGAGAAGCACAAAAAACAGGATTGTATGCAGTGCGATTCAAAGGAAACATGATCAGCTTCGTGAATGCACTTTGGACAGGGTTTGAGCTCGTCGATAAACGCGAATTGGGCGATAATCGCTTTGAAGTGAAACTCGCGATGCGTGGAGAAAGTACCTTCGATGATTTATTGAACGTGTTGATCGGACAAGTGAAAATTGAAGCGGCTTGGGAAGCTTTGCCGTCGATGCAAGATGTGTTTATCCAAATTGTTCAACCTACTAAAACAGAGGAAGCATGAAAAATACTGGGTTGATCGCGTTGCGCGAATTTAAAGAGCGAATTGGAGCAAGATCATTTCTTTTATTCTCCGTGTTGGGACCGCTGCTCGTTTTGGGCTTGGTGTACGTACTGTTTGCATTGGGGGGAGAATCGAAGCAGCATTGGAAAGTATTGATTGCCGATCATGGTGGTTTATTCGATAATAAAATTCTTGCCGGTGAAGATAATTCGGTAACGTATTTTTTCGCGGATGGTGTAATAGAGTTAGACGAATTCAAGAATGGGAAGAAATACCAGGAATTCGACGCGATGTTGGAAGTAAACGAGAAGGTACTCACGAATAAAACAGGGTTTCTTTTCTATCGGAACAAGCCGTCTACGCGCATGCAAACGCGGATTCAATATCATTACGAAAGAAGACTGGAAGAAGTCTTGGTTGAACGTTTTACGGATATGTCACTCAAGAAATTCCGATCGATTAAACAGCCAATTGGCGTTACATTCCGAGATTTGAATGATCCGTACGGACAAGCAAGCGACATGACGGGTTGGGCTGGTTTCTTCTTCGGAACACTCATTTTCTTGTTTATTTTCCTCTTCGGAATGACAATCCTGCGCAGTGTTTCGCGCGAAAAAAGCAATCGTATCGTGGAAGTATTGTTGGCATCCGTTTCACCGAATCAACTGATGATGGGAAAAATCATCGGGATTGGTTTTGCGGCTTTCCTCCAATTCATTGTCTGGATTTTCATTATCGGTTTAGGACTTTACTTCATGCGTGAGCATCTGTTCCCCGATGTATTGGACGCAGCGAGCATGAACGTCAAAGAAATGATTCTGGACGCAAACGATGCGTCGTATCAAGAGAAATTTTACGCGGCACGCGAATACAATGAGTTTGTCAACCTGGTGTATGAACGCATTCAATTTGCCAATACACTCGGATTCTTCTTCTTGTTCTTCGTTGCAGGATACTTCTTTTACGGAGCTATTTTTGCGGCAGTTGGAGCCACAATGGGATCAGAAAGCGACGGACAGCAATTTGTCATTCCTATCGTGATTGTGCTCTGTCTCTCGCTGTATGCGGGTTATTACACAATGAATTATCCCGAAAGCGGACTGTCCACATTCTGGCATTATTTCCCGTTTACGGCACCCGTTGTCGTAATGGTAAAGTTGTATCAAGGCTATGCTCCAGGACATCAATACGAGATTTATCTATCGCTCATTACGCTAATCATTTCAGCCTTTGCAGTTTTGGCGTTGGCATCGAGATTATACAAAAATGGTATCCTACAATTTGGGCATCGTGTCCGATTAAAGCATATCTTTAAGTGGATGAAACAGACTTAGGCATGAAAAAAGCGGTAATTGACATGGTTACGAATACCTCGTTGCTGCGAAGTATTTATAATGCTTCGTCATTCAACCATCAATCAAACTTCCTTAGCATTGCTACGAAATATTTGTACCACAAAGTAGCAACGCAGCTGATACTTCGCAATTCAATTACCAATCATATCAATTTTTTTTCATCACACACGATAAAAACATATCTTTAATTAAAGAAACATTCATTGCATGCGTAAAGCAGTCATCGACATGGGTACGAATACCTTTAATTTGCTGGTAGCAGATGTCAATCGCGATTCGTTCAAAGCGAAGTATGCTACCAAAGAACCTGTCCTTTTGGGGATGGGAGGAATCAACGATAATCGGATTTCGGAAGAAGCGATGGCCAGAGCACATTTGGCGGTGAAGAAGTTCATGCGCACGTGCAAAGCATTTGAGATTGTCGCAGAAGATGTTATTGCCATTGGAACTTCGGCATTACGAGGAGCTGCCAACGCAGATGAATTTGTGGCAAGCATGAAGCGCGTCTTTGGAATCGACATTCAGATCATTTCAGGAGAAGCAGAAGCCAATTACATTTTCAAAGGAGTAAAGTGGACGCATGATTTCGCACAGCCCGCTGTGATTATGGATATCGGAGGAGGAAGCACGGAGTTCATTTCTGCGGATTCGAATGGCATTCACGACGTTGTGAGTTTAGATATAGGTGTTTCCCGTGTGTATCAGCACTTCGATCATCCTGAAACATATTCTGCAGCTTTGCAAGCAGATATTCTGTCCTATTTCGATCAATGTCCCCGTTCCGAAATGGCGAATTTTCGAGCAGATATTCTCATTGGTGCCTCGGGAAGTTTTGAAACCTTCTACGAAATGATTTTCGAATCCGAATGGGAAGCCGCACCAAAAACGGTGGAACTCCCCATGAACGAGCTCATGCGCGTCCTCGATTGGTCGATTACTTCTACACAAAAAGAGCGAAACGAACATGTATGGATTGCTCAAATTCGAAAGACGATGTTGCCAGTTGCCGCATTGCAAATCAAGTGGGCAATTCAGAAAATTCAATGCCAACGCGTACTCATTTCGCCTTATTCCTTGAAGGAAGGCGCGTTGCATTAGATCATCCTTTCCAAAACTGAATTCCTATGGGTGTTTTTACCCATCAAATTAGCGTATTTTCCGCACACAAAATGCTGAAATTACTTCGCATTCTCTCCCTATATTTGTATCACAATCAACGACAAAGAATAAAATAAATCCACTGCAATTCACATTCTTTCAGAGAGTTAATTCAGTAGGATATCAAGATAAGACATTTAAGACGCTATAAGTAGAGTAGTAGTAAGTAGAAAGCGAACCCTTGGCAATCCGATGTCAAGGGTTCGTTGTTTTTGGAAGGAAGTTTCATGAGGTTCCTGCCATGAGCATCACTTTACAGGCTTGTTTGAGTTCGTGAGTTCGATTGTATTGATTTTATGCTTTCATTTCGATTGCTACGCTACACATGCGCATTGTCCCCCCCTCCATGGAACCGTGGAAAATCCATGCCGAATTAGGGGAGTGGTTGTTTATCATTGATGTAGATTTCTTGTTGTACGAAGTAGTTTCGAGTGCAAATTGCTTATTTTTAGGTGGCACCTAACCGTTGTATGTCATTTGTAAGTGGTTAAATCGGAAAAGGTGTTGATATAAAAGAGTTATAGACAATGAAAATGAGAGTACTCAATCAATACCTGATCTTAATTGCCCTTATCACCGCTTTTCAGTCATGTCAAGCGAAGGACAAAACTGAACAAACATCGTCAATTATTCAGGAAATCGCAGAACAAGAAAACTGTAGCTTTCTTCCGACTTTGACCTCAGAGAATGACAGTTCCTTTCTAAGTGTAAAAATTGATTGCGAAGTAGCTTCCGATTTTATCTATGGAAAATATCTGATTGACGTTTTTCAAGCCCTATCTGAAGAAAATATCACATTTGACAGAATTACAATTATTAATCAGAATGATGAAATCAGAGCAACCTCCCGTCAATCTAGAATGAAATCACTTTTGGATAAAAAAAGTACTTTTCTAGAACATGTTGAGCTACTTCAAGCAAGCGAATTTGAAAAGTTTGCTGGAAAGCTCGAATATAATCAAGTTGCACTTGAAGACTCTTTGGCAGCAAAAATATTTGAAGGTTTGTTCAAACTTAAAGGTGAAATAACTTTTAGAGGTTATGTACTCAATGAATATGAGAAAACTGGGGACACAAAGGAAAAGTACATTACCCTATTTTGCGGTGATGAATCTGATAATCTCATGAGTTTAACTCTGCGGGCGGAAGAAACTGATTCAAAAATCTATAGTTTTCAAATGTAAGTCTATAACATCGGCTCATGCTTCATGCCTTTTATTCCCTATATTCGAGAGGCGGCACGAAAGCATAGCCGAAAAACGTTATATGCAATGCGCCCAAAGTATTCAAAGCAGGGAATTCCTATAATCAATAACTATTCATTTCATCCAGTCCTATGAGCGATTCCAAACCAAAAGACACAAAGATTAAATCCGTTAGGGTTCGAATTGATCATATCAGTATTAAAAACTTCCGAGGAATTGACTCTGCCAAATGTTCTTTTAAAAACTTGAATTTTATTGTTGGTGACAATGGATCTGGAAAAACCACATTACTAGCATCGATTTCTCGTTTTTTGCCTACTCTTAGAAGTGAAGAAAGGTTGTTCATTGATGGCGACCTACACTTCAAACAATTGGATTCAGCCGAACCCGTTGAGATCCACTACAACTTTTCATTGATAAACGAGGGGCAGAAGCAATCAAACTCTATCAAAATAGAGGCCTCAAGAAGTATCAAAGGCATAAATCGCTCATTTCTAAACAATCAATCTCCGGCAAATACTCAAATTTCTCATTTTGACCACGGTATTTCGAATGAAGACGTCAAGAATTTATCCCAAAGAATAATAAGAAATGGGTGGTCTGGAGGAAGAGTTTCTCCAATAATCACAAAAACAACAGATAAAACTCAACACGCTGCTACTAGTAAACGCGAAGAGCAAGGCTATGTGGATAGTCTTCGTGCCAGAATTGTCGAAATAATGAAGGGGTCTGAACTCTCAAACACGGTTCAGAATGAACATCCAGACCTTGAAGTAAACGTAATTAACTACGCGAATAAAATTCTAGGCGAGCAAAGGTTTGATCGATTTCAACTCGGCTTTGGCGATCAACTTTGTATTTCTCGAGTTGAGGGTCCTATTATCCCATGGATGGGACTCTCTGGCGGAGAACAGTCCATTCTGAACATTGCCATGGCTATAGAATTGGAAAAGAATACGCAAAGTCAACTTCTTTTTCTAGAGGAACCTGAAACTAATATTCACCCTACAATCCAACAAAAAATAATTCCTGCAGTTATTGAACATTTCCCCAACACCCAAATCTTTGTATCTACACATTCACCGTATATTTTTCAGGATCATCTCGAAAACGCAAACATTATCATTACCAAGAACAATGGTTTTGTAAATGTCAAAAATCTTGAAAGCGGAAAAACCATATTTAAAAAGCCTAGCTGGGGTGAGATTAGCTATTTAGCCTATAATCTTGTTACGTTTGAATACCACAACGAACTATTTGGGGTAGTACAAAAACTTTCCACTAAGAAAAGTGTTATGGCGTTTGATAAATGGTTAAATGAAAATTTCGAAATTCCGCAAAATAAAGAATGGATTCATGATCAATCTCCAGATAAACCAAAAAAAATGACCGCAATAACCTACATCCGGAATTATACTCATCATCCAGAAAATGAATTGAATACAGAATACACAAACAATGAATTGAAATATTCAATTGAGAGCCTGAGAATGATATTGGAAAGGTTAAAAAAATGCATATAACACTAACTATGCTCCATGCCGCAAATTCCCTATATTCGTAAGGCGGCACGATAGCATAGTCTTGGCCGTTAGCAGAAACACTTAAATAGGAATGGAAGACATAATTTACTTTTTTGGAGGAATACTTTTTTACTTCCTGTTAGACCTTCTAAAAGCGTACTATAGGAAGAAAATGGAGAATGAAGCGACAACGGAAGATCTTCCACTAATGACCCGAGTATCTGAAGAAGTTAGACAGGAGTTTAGGAAGGAACTAAGTGGTATCAATGCTCAACTTTCAATCTTAACCAATCAAAGCTCTCTCGTTGATGAAAAATCAATTGAAGTTCTGAATAATTTCTTTGACCGATGTTTAGTAATCAAAGACTTGCATTCGCAAAATTTTGGCGACTTTATTAGCAAAGATTTAGGACAAACTTTGGTAGATTATCAAATCGAAGTTGAAAAAGCTCACCGAAAGCTATATTCTGATTATCATAACCTTGTCTTGTTCCACGTTAAAAATAAGGATATGGTTGAATGCGCGAATGATATTATTGCAAGCAATCATCTAATTAAAAAAACATTTAAGACCCATTTTAGAAAAATAAAAATGTCAACCATAAAAGAGATGGAGAGCTTTGGTAGCTCAACATACAATAAAGCGGTTGAGGAAGCGGATAAGGTTACAAAGGCATATTATTCCGACCAAAAAGCGAATTTTGATTTGTTTAACAAAAGCTTTAATAATCTTCTGGACTCATTAAGTAAGTATTTCTCTGAATACGGTTTGAATTATGACTACGAAGAATTAAAAAAATGAAAAACACTTCTGCTAACATCACCTATGTCCCAGCGCCGCTTTTCCATTCGGAAATCTGTCTTTTCGTACAGAAAAAAAATATTAATTTCAAGAAAACGATTTTGGTAAGCGCCGTTGCATAGCCTTGAGCGTTAGTAGCAATGAAGAGTGCTACCCGAAAGAAGCAGAAGTACAGCGCCGTAAACGGTATAATTTTTGCTGCTAGTATAACATGGTAAAACTTATCCTCTCCCTAATTTTTCTTTCTTTCTTTTTCTCAGGTAACACTTTTGCTCAAGATGATTTAATGAGTGACAGACAGGATACTACGATCATAAAAACAAGTTTGGGAAAACTAGAGATTATTGGATTTAATTACAGTCTTGACAATAAGTCTTACATACAATATCGTACCAGAGGATATTATGACCTAGGATCTTACAGAGAAAGCATTCTTGAGGAAGCAGAGGCGAACGATATAGTTAAAGATGTGGTGTACGTTGAATTTGTTCAAGATTCGAGTTGCCAAATTACGGATATTCGAATAATAAAGAATGGACAATTAAAAAGTTTTAATCTTTATGTAACGGAGTGGTGCAACGCTCTCAAAGAAAAATTAAGTGATTTAAATGACTCAATTTTGGTAGGTAAAGATAATGAGTACTTTGATTGTTACAGCTCTATTCGCCTGCCACTGACTTTAGGATTATTCTAGAGTAATTACCTAAGTCACTTAAATTATTATATCTGCTACTAACAGCGGCTAAAAAAACGTCAGTCTGTCTAAAAACCTCCAAACAGACTACTTTTTCGCTTAAATATACGTGATTTCAGCTCGTGTAAGAGGCATTCTCCGAAAAACAAGTAATCGACGTTTCTCGATAAAAGGCGTCGAAATCGCCTTAAAACGACCCAATAATGACCAAAAACGACCAAAAACTCGCTTGAAGTACTCCTTCAACTCATTTTTGCCGATCAAATTGAAAATTCGTCTAAGGTTGTACACTGAGAAGATCAGTCCGATATCAGCAGAAGCTCGCTTCATTCCTTTTTTGGTCATGACGTATGAATATCCCCACTGCCGTTTGATGATGCCATACGGATGCTCCACAATGGCTTGCCGTTTTCGGTAAATCTCTGGATTTTGGGCTACTCTCCGCTTGTTTTGCTCGATGATTTTAGTGTATTCTGAACGTTCGATTACGCGCCCGTTTATTTTACTTGTTGTGCAGAGGTCGTATACAGGGCAGGACTTACATGCCTTGGTTTTGTAGTGCTTCACTTTTTGCTTGTGCGACCCTCTTCCTTTGCGGTATTCTCGTCCATTGGAGCAGAGTATTTCTCCTGGCGGACAGAGGTATTGATCTTTTTGTTCATCGTATTGAAAATGTTTGAGGTCGTAGTTGTGGTGAGGCGCGTGAGAAGCTACTTTGGGAATGGCTACCATGACATCTACACCCAGTTGATCAACATATCTAAACTGACTTCCTGTGTGATATCCTTTGTCGTATAAGGCAGTAAAATCAGTGGTTTTGAGGATTGTTTTTGCCCTTCTGATCATCGGCCCCATTGCTTTGGAGTCGTTTTGATTAGT
>PDWJ01003436.1_pt1 | contig 15163 bp, 11 predicted proteins | sample 1430881 | NCBI WGS metagenome assembly PDWJ01 (sample SAMN01162460, study PRJNA174530) | Oral metagenome, whole genome shotgun sequencing project. | biome: Marine environment; feature: Marine mammal; material: Swab sample of the gingival sulcus; isolation source: swab sample of gingival sulcus... | reverse complement strand
TGTTGAAAGAAATATTCCAGGTTGATGATGTCCTGCAGGCGCAGTTTTTTTCCGGTTTTGATCATAGATTTATATTCATTTTGAGGCTTTGGTGTTCCGAGTTAAGGTAAGTATTAAAGCAATGACCTGATATGTCAAGCAGAGATGGTGCGGAAGCCTTATAAGTGTACGATGCACCGTTGTTCGACCTGTGTCAGGTCTTACACCTGACACCAGTAGATACGAACATGATCTGGTTTTCCGGCAAGTGACGGGAAGTCAAGAGGAGGACTGAGCCGGGTAACCTTGCTGAAATATTGTTGTAATATCCGTTCATAGTGAGAGGCTTTTCCGCCCTGGTGGTTATTGGCAAACAGTGCCTGACCGTCATCGGCAAGGATATTCCTGATTTTTCTGGTCAGCTCTGACCACTGTTTTTCCACATGAAAGGTGTTGCCCTTGCTGCTGGAGGCGAAAACCGGAGGATCACAGATGATCAGATCCCAGTACTGGAAGGTCTCGGGCTGCGTTGCCAGTTTGTTCGCCTGGCGCTTAAGCCATTTCATTACATCTTCCTGAATGAACTTGCCCCTGCCCGATCGACTCAAGTCGTTGTATGTAAAGTTCTCTTTGCCCCGGTTAAGGGTGGAGCCCGCAAGATCAACCGAGAAGACAACCTCAGCCCCTCCAGCGAGTGCGGCAACGGAGAAGGAGCAGGTAAACGAAAAAAGGTTTGCCACCCGTTTTCCTTTTGCTGCGTTGAAAATGCGCCTTCGTGAATCTCTCTGGTCGAGAAAGAGACCGGTATGTTTGGCGTCGACCAGGTGAATGCCATACACAAGTCCATGTTCCTCGGCAAGGCGCTGTTCTCCCGGATCTTCTCCCCAGCAGGTGGTGTGATGAATCAAGGTGTTTTGGTGGGGATTGCGCAGATGATAACGCAAGACAACGCCCCGATATGGAACTTTTTGCTTGAGGTAGTCAAGAACCGGGGCAAAACGTTGTTGCTCGCAATTGTTGCCCGAGAGTTCGTCAAAACCGGTTATCAAAAGAAAGTTGTCGTAGTGGTCAATGGTGACAGGAAGAGACGATTCTCCCCGGTGCATCAATCGATAACTGTTACTGATCTGCTGCGGCCAGCCAAGCCTTCTCTCCCAGGCGATGCTGGTTTCAAGTTCCAGGGCATCTGCTTTATTCAGAAGTAAGGAGAAGGAATCAGGCTGGTCGATGACAAGAGCTTCGTCGATTGCCGGCCAGGATATCCGTAGACAGTGGAGACAAAGACGCGCAAAGTTTTTGCCGCCATATTCTGAATCTCCGAGAACAGGAACTCCGGAGAGTGCTGCGTGGCGTCGTATCTGGTGGGTTCTCCCTCCGTAAATTTCGGCCTGATAACAGTGATAACCGTTGCCGCTTTCAAGATAACGAAAGCTTGTTTGACATTTTTTGCCGTCCAGGGCATCGTTTCTTTGCCATGTTTTTCGTGGCTTGCTGTTTTGGCGATATCTCTTATTGCTTATAAAACGGTAGGTTTTGACCGCTTTTTGCCGGTCGTGAATTTGTTGGGCTGCCCGTTTTGCAGATGCGGTTTTGGCAAAGAGGAGAATACCGCTGGTTCCCTGATCAAGTCTTGAGATAATTCCAACCTTCTGGTTCAGGTGCAGTTGCAGCCATTCAACAATACCGGTATCTCCCTGCCAGGCAGCGTGGGTATTTATTCCCGTTGGTTTGTTTACTGCCAGCCAGTTTTCGTCCTGGTAGATGAAAGGCACCATGGTGTTGTGTTATCCGTAAAAGGGTGAATCGTTTCCAGCTTTGCCGCCTGCCACGAAAACAATGATTAGATTTCCAGACTCACATTGTCCTTGGTAACCATCGAAGCGTAGAATCCGTTGTTGTCCAAAAGTTCGTCATGGCTTCCAGATTCAACAATCTGACCTTGATGCATCACTGCAATATAATCTGCCCGTCTGATTGTCGAGAGTCTGTGGGCAATGATTATCGAGGTCTTATCCTTAAAGGTCTTTTCAATTACCCGTTCGAGGATATCTTCTGACTCGGTATCAATCGAGGCTGTGGCTTCATCCAGAATAAGCACCCCAGGGTTTCTGAACAGAATGCGGGCAAACGAGAGCAGCTGTTTCTCTCCTGTCGACAGCTCATGGCCTCCTTCACCGATGATTGTGTCCAGACCATCGGGAAGCCGTTCTAAAAATCGTTCCATCCCGGCAGCGTTTAGAAGAGACAACACCGTCTCCTTCTCTGTTTGTGAATCGATAACGATGTTTGCAAACAGGGTATCCTGTAACAGGTAGGTGTCTTGCAATACCACGCCAATGTGAGAGCGCAAATCTTCGAGGGCGTATTTTTTGATATCAACCCCATCAAGTGAGATTGTGCCTGAGTCTGGATCAAAAAATCTGATCAACAGCTTTATCAGTGTAGATTTGCCGGAACCGGTTGTGCCAACCAGGGCGATGGTTTTGCCAGGCGCGATGGCAAGGGAGAGGTCTTTTATAACCTGTTCGTCCTGATTGTATGAAAAACAGATGTTTTCAAATTTAATCTCTCCCCGGAATTTTTCCGGTTTATGTGGAATTTGAGGCACATCAATGCCGTTTTCTCTGTCGAGTAGCTGGAATATTCTTTCGGCTGACGCCATGGCTGACTGGACGATCGAATATTTTTGCGAAAGTTCCCGAAGAGGTTGAAAAAACAGGCGCATGTAAGCAAGAAAGGCCATCAGCTCGCCTATGGTCAGGTTAACTTGCATGACCTGTTTACCGCCATACCAGAGAATTATTGCCATGGCAAGTGGTGCCAGCGCTTCGGTCAGAGGGAGAAAGATACCAAAGAGCCGGATTTGACGGAGGCATTTATCAAGATACAGGTTGCTTAATCGGTTGAAATGCTGCTTGTTGGTATCTTGTTGACCAAAGAGTTGAATAACGCTTATCCCGGAGATTGCCTCACCGAGAAAGGAGTTGATAGCTGACAACTGACTGCGAATTGCTGAAAAATGTTCGCGGGCAAGCCGTGAAAAAAGATAGGTGATAACTGCTGCAACCGGCAGGAAGATGCTCATCATCGCAGCAAGTTTGACATTCATGAAAAACAACAGGCACAATACACCGATAATTCGTAGCAAATCATTAAACAACGTGACCAGAACAGAAGTGAACATTTCGTGCATGTTCTGGATATCATTGGTTAATCGTGTGACCAGCCTTCCTGTGGGCTGGGAATGGAGAAAGGTAAGATCCAGGTTGATGACATGAAAGTACAGCTTTTGTCGAATCCGGTGCATGACAGATTGTCCAACCCATTCCAGGGTTATGACCTGAAAGAAGGCGGCTAAAAAGGCTAAGATCAAAAACAGGATAAACTTGTATGAGGTGGTGGCAATTCCGTGAAGACGTACAGCCTTTTCAAGATGCTCAGGCATTATCCATTTGTCTATTCCCTGCTGCATCAGGTAGGGCAGTGCCAGGATACTGGCGGTTACCAGGAAGGAGAGGATGACGGCCAAAATTAACCAGTAGCTGTGTTTTGACATGAGGGTGAATATTCGCCGCCAAAGCTGGAAATCGCTGATGGAGCCGACCTTGCCGTCTTCAACATGACCAAAGTTTCTCATCGTTTGTCCTCCATGAAAACCTCCGGGCGATTCTTTATCTGTTTGTCATGCATAGCCTGATAAAATGAGTTGGCTTGCAGCAGTTGTTCGTGTGTCCCTTCGATCACCATCTGTCCTTCATCAAGGATGATGACCCGGTCGGTCATGGACAGCAGCTTGATGCGGTGGGAGACTATGACGACGGTTTTGCCTTTCAGATGGTGTTTTAATTTCTCAAATACCTCGTTTTCTGTGTCCACATCAAGGGCTGAAAGACCATCGTCGATGATCAGGATTTCACGATCATATAACAGGGCACGGGCAAGGGCTACCCGTTGCTTTTGCCCTCCGGAGAGGGTAACACCACGTTCACCAATGATGGTGTCATAGCCGTCTGTAAAAGAGAGTATGTCGTTATGAACTCCTGCTATTTTGGCACATTTCTGTACATCTTCAAGGGTTGCGTCGGGTATGCCAAAACGGATATTGCTGAGAATCGAATCCGAAAAAAGAAACGGTTCCTGACCAACATAGCCGATTTTTTGTCTGATTGCTGACAGGGGCAGATCATTCACATCATGGTCGTCCAGCGAGATTGCTCCGTCGGGTACCGGGTACAGTCTTGAAAGAACCTTGCACAGGGTGGACTTTCCACTGCCGGTTGGCCCGGTTATGCCAAGTATACCCGGCTCTATTGACAGGGTTATGTCTTGCAAGATATCGCGTTTTGCTCCGGGATAGGCAAAGGTGAGATGCTTTATTCCAAATCGGGGTTGGAGATTTGCCATCTGCTCATTGTCGCTGCTATCACTCAGCAGTGCTCTTTTCGATAAAAGGGTGTAAATCCTGTCAATGGAGGTCGCTCCCCGCTGGAAAAGATTTGCCACCCAACCCACCGCCATGATTGGCCAGATCAGCATGTAAAGATAGGTTGTAAAAGCAACAAAATCACCGATGGTGATCTGGTTCTCAATGACCAGGGTTCCACCATAGTACAATACCAGCAAGAGTCCGGTGTTACCGACCAGGGTGGAAATGGGAAACATAAAACCCATCAGCATTGCCGCACTCAAATTACTTCTGACGTATTGGCGGCCCAGTTTATCAAAGGATTTCGTTTGGAAACGCTCTATGCCGTATGCCTTGATAAAATGAATACTGACCAGAGTTGTTCGCACAAATTCCGTCAACAGACCGAATTGGGATTGAACTGCATCAAATTTTTTATGAATTCGTGATGACAGGAGCAGGGTACAGATGGCGAGAAACGGCATGGGCAACAGCACAAGCAGGGTCAACTTGATGTTGATTGACATCATCAGGATAATGGCAACAAGCGACATGACCAGGCCGTCAATGCCTGCAACCAGGCCCATTCCACAGGCGGTTTGGATCGCAGAAACATCGTTTGAAATGTGGGCCATAAGCTTGCCGGTGGTCTGCTGTTCAAAAAAGGGCAGATCCATTTTCAGTATGTGGCTGAATATTCTCTCCCTGATATCTCTTTCCAGCATTCTGGAGAAGCCGAGGATCAGGTTACGCCAGATGTAGCGAGAGATCCCGACGATGATGGCAATGGCTACGATCAACAGAGCGAGCAGCAACAGCCTGGTTTCAGAAATGGTTGCCTCGGCAAGTCCGTCTACCCCGACCTTTAACACCCTTGGGATCATCAGTTGCAGAAAATCGACTATAAAGAGCGCTGAAAAACCGAAAAAAAGCCGTTTTTTATGCCGCTTAAATGTTGGAACTATAAGAGAAAAAAAGCCTGAAACGACCTTTTCCCTGCTCTTTTTATGTTTACTGTCAGATTGTTTTTTCACTTCGCACCTGCCAAAAAATTTTTGCTAAAATAGTGTACTTTTCTCTAAAAAACAACCTGTTGAAAAATCAAAACAGCTAAATTTGAACATATTCAGTATATCAAATGTTTCTTGCCGGACAGAGAGCGGGTAGGCATCTTTTATTGGCAAGTTTTTTTCGATGGTTCGACTATACCGTGTTCATATATCATCTATTCTGCATACGATGATGGAATCCGTTGAGCAATTGGAGTATAGTTACATGCCATCATCAAGTGATGAAAACAGGTTTAGTTGTTATTGACTGTTAATAAATGGCAATCATGTTACTCGTGGAGGAGAAACTCTGTGCCTGTCATCCCTCTGTCTGAAATATTTGCTGATTTTTCAAAATGTATTGGCTGTCGGGCATGTGTCAGTGTCTGCGATTCTGGTGCCCTTGCAATCAGCAGGAGAAAGGTTATTAAAGATCAGGGGCGGTGTATTTCCTGCTGTGAATGTCTGGAAATCTGTCCGGCACTGGTTTTTACAATTGAAAGATAGTACTGCCAGGGGTGTGTTGCCGAGCGGAAGAAGCTCAAGAGAGAAATTTTTGTAAGGAGAATCCGATGGAAAAAATCACGGTAAAAAATCCCATTGTTGAGCTCGATGGCGATGAAATGACAAGGATAATCTGGACGTTTATCAAGGAAAAACTGATTCTTCCTTATCTGGATGTGGAGCTTAAATACTATGACCTTGGCATGGTCAAGCGGGATGAAACTGATGACCAGATAACCGTGGACGCTGCCAATGCCATCAAGAAATATGGGGTGGGGGTAAAATGTGCGACCATCACTCCCGATGAAGCTCGGGTAAGTGAGTTTAATCTTAAACAGATGTGGCGTTCGCCGAATGGAACCATCAGAAATATCCTCGGTGGGACGGTTTTCCGTCAGCCAATTATTTGCAGGAACATTCCCCGCCTTGTTCCCGGATGGACCAAACCCATCGTCATCGGCCGCCACGCTTTTGGCGATCAGTATCGTGCCACCGATTTTCTTGTTCCCGGCCCTGGAAAGCTGACCATGAAATTTGAACCGGAAGATGGCGGAGAGCCGATTGAACATGAGATTTTCCAGTTTCCAGGCAGCGGCTGTGCCATGGGAATGTATAATCTCGATGATTCTATTCGGGGATTTGCCAGATCATGTATGAACTACGGTCTTCTGCTTGGCTGGCCGGTGTATCTTTCGACCAAAAATACTATTCTCAAAAAATATGATGGACGGTTTAAAGATATTTTCCAGCAGGTTTTTGACCAGGAATTCAAGGAAAAATTTGATGCCGCGTCGATTACATACGAACATCGATTGATAGATGATATGGTGGCGTCAGCTCTTAAGTGGGAAGGCGGTTTTGTCTGGGCGTGTAAAAATTATGACGGTGATGTGCAGTCAGATACTGTTGCCCAAGGATTTGGGTCGCTTGGACTGATGACTTCTGTCCTGATGACCGAAGACGGCAAAACCGTTGAGGCAGAAGCCGCCCACGGGACGGTAACCCGTCACTTCAGGGAGCATCAAAAGGGCAACAAGACCTCAACCAACCCCATTGCCTCCATTTTTGCCTGGACCAGGGGGCTTTCCTATCGTGGTCGGTTTGATAATACGCCAGATGTCGTCAATTTTGCCGAAACCCTTGAACGGGTGTGCATAGAAACGGTGGAGTCGGGTTTTATGACCAAGGATCTTGCGCTTCTGGTTGGAGCAAAACAGGACTTCTTGACAACCGAGGATTTTCTTGCCAGGCTTGACGAAAATTTGCAAAAGGCGATGGGGTGAACAGCGTTATGGGCCTTGACGTTTTGTTGCCGGAAAACGTCAAGGCTGCTCGATCAGTTGTCGGGAGCATTTAAGCCAGAATTCGATACAATGTATTGATATAACAAGACGCTTTTGATATGGTTTTAGTAGGTTCTTGTATTCTGTATGTTCCCTCCCTTGAAAGTAGGAAGCAGTTATGCCTGTTTTAAAGCTGAAGTTCAAAGATACTGTTCAAGAAGAATATCCTCTGGTTTCCGGCCAGACGCTTACTATTGGTCGTTCTGAATCAAACGATATTGTTATCAATAATATGTCGGTATCGGGGCTGCATGCGCGTATCGATTCTGTTTCAGCGACCTACATGCTCACCGACCTTGAAAGTACCAACGGTACTTTTGTCAATGAACAGCTGATTTCAACTCATATCCTGAGAAATAACGATGTGATTCTGATAGGAAAACATGAGTTGGTTTTTGATCGGTCAGATATCGATGCTCTGCCTTCTGACTTGCAGGAGGATGATGATGAAAAAACCAGATATCTTGATACCGCTCAGTATCGTAATTTGATTAATAAAAACCTTGGTAAGCCCACTGACGAGGATAAGCCTTCTATCCAGCCATCTAAAAAGGACTCTTTTCTGCTCAGAATGTTGAAGAAACTTTTTGGCGTATGATGCCTATGTCGACTGCAAGTAAAAAAGAGCGTTTGATCAACCCTGTTTCGCTGATCCTGATTTCAGGAGATGATTCGTTGTTACTGACGATGAGCGCCTTGTTGGAAAAATCTTTTACGGTTACGGTCGTTGGTACGGGCAAGACCCTGGAGGATTTTGATGATCTTAAACGGGAGCAGTGTCCAGAGGTTGTGTTACTTGATATTGATCTCATCGACAATGATATGGAAGATTTGCAGGCCATTGTCAGTGATCAAGCTCTTAAGGTTATTCTGGTTGTCGGTCACAACCCGACAGATCTTAAAAAAGCTTTCAGTGGTGTCTATTCTGGCGCGATAGACTTTGTTTTCAAAGAGGATTTAGCAGGAACAACAGATGTTTCACATTATAAGAAAGAATTGCTTAATCACATTACCAGCGTAGCCAGGCTTGATACGCAAGTTTCACCGATGGTCACCCAGGTGTGTCCTGAACAGGAAAAAACTTCGGTTGCCGAGGACGGTATCCTTTTTTGTGAGGAGTGTGGTGCCAGAAATAGTGTCTCGCTTGCAGGCTATGGGCATGAAGAGTTCTTCTGTGTGCAATGTGGTGATTTACTGGAAAACCATCTTATCAGCCAGTATAAACGTGCCGGATATATCATCATTATTTCTGCTGGAAAAGGGAGTTATCGTAATCTTTTTAATATATTACCATCCATTCCTTCGCAGGTAACTGGTTCAATTATCGTTGTTGTTGATGGCATGATAGGTCATGCCGATTCTCTGGCTGCTTTCCTTGATTCTATTACTCAGCTGCGGGTGGCAAGAATGTCAAATGGCAGTCAGATAGAGGGTGGCTGTTGTTATGTTGCCGCCAAAGATGAAAACTTTTTTATGAAGCCATATAGCATTTCCAATAAAATGGAACGGAGCAGGCCGACGCCACCGTTCTCTTCCATCGATGTTATGATCCAGTCTGTATGTGAGTCTTTTAAAAGCAACGTTGCTGTACTCTTTCTTTCGGGAACGGTGCAGGAGGGGGAATTTGGCTTGTCCTGCCTTAAAAAATATAGTGGTGTTTCTGCAGTATTATCCGCTGTAAATTGTATTTATAAACAATTGGGAGAGTATATTCTTAGAAAATGTACTGTCGATAAAATTGTCAGTGAGGTAGATGCAAAGGATTTTATAACGACTCTGCAAGACAGGCAAATCGACACGGTGTAAGGTTCAGGAGTACAAGTGTCGGAAGACTGCCCTTCCTGTTGCACCGTGATATTTCCGGCTTTGTTCGTGTAAGATTGGCTGTGGCTCAACCCTCAAATATCAGATACTTTCTCACAACGTAGTTAATCATGACCGCTGTCAAAATATTGGTGCTAAAGGCATAGGTCGTCAGTACCCCGAATCTTTTGATCAGTACGCCCATTAGTGCTGTCCCCAGCAGTACACTTATCCCTGAAACGGCATAAAAGAGCAGTATTTCAATGAATATATGGTGTCTTCCTGGTTGAAAAACCCACTGCACATTAATAATATACGCGACCATATTGGCAATGATGAAGGCGATGGTGTTGGCAATCATCGAATTCTTTGATCTGTCGGAATCAGAAAGTTTGGGTAGTTGCAAACCCAATAATCGAACCAGGTGATCTTGGTGTTGCAGACACGGAAACAGTTTCCATCCAGTCAGATGAAAGATGGTAATATGGATGAGAGTTGCTATGCCACCTGCCAGGGCATACTTAATAAATTGAATCAAATTGGCGTTTTCCAGAAGTTCCATAAACATTGTTAGAGTAAAATGCTAATTGTTAGATATTTCATGATAAATGATACCAATACTATAACGTGGCGGGTAAAATAATCTTCTTCTTCTCTTCAGACAAGTAGAAGTTTTACATTTACAAGTTGAATCAATTGACAATATTCATTAAGATTCATCTTCGTGCATTTTTTCACTGTTGGTATGAGGTATATGAAAAGACCTCACATTTAGTTACTATGAAGGGTGGGGAACGTCCAGCCGCATTAATGAAGAAAATATGAATACTCAAATAACTCCATCCATTGAAGTCTCAGGCTTACACAAGAGCTTTGGCGACAATACGGTTTTAAACGACATCTCACTTAAAGCGTATAAGGGGGATGTTATTTCTGTGCTTGGCTCGAGTGGCTCTGGCAAATCCACCATGCTTCGGTGTATCAACCTGCTTGAAATTCCAGACCAGGGAATTATCAAGGTCTCAGGGGAAGAGGTCTTGATGAGAGAAGGTGCAAATGGTAAGTACCTGCCTGAAAACATCAAACAGGTAGAAAGGATTAGGACCAAACTTGCCATGGTCTTTCAAGGCTTCAACCTCTGGTCTCATATGACCATCTTGCAAAATGTTATCGAAGCACCTGTTCATGTTTTGAAAGAGGACAGGAAAGAGGCGGTTGAGAAGGCAATTATGTACCTTGATAAGGTGGGCATTGGTGATAAACTTGATGCCTATCCGGCTCATCTTTCCGGTGGGCAGCAGCAGAGGGCAGCTATTGCCCGTGCCCTTGCCATGGAACCGGAAGCGATTTTGTTCGACGAACCAACCTCTGCTCTTGACCCTGAGCTGGTCGGGGAGGTGTTGGGAGTTATGCGCGATCTGGCAGATGAAGGAAGAACTATGATTGTGGTTACCCATGAGATGGGATTTGCCCGTGAAGTCTCGTCTCGGGTTATTTTTCTTGACCAGGGGCAGATTCTTGAAGATGGTAGTCCACAACAGGTATTTGATACTCCGAAAAGCGAGAGATTTCGGAGCTTTTTTCAAGCGATGGTCTAGCAGTTTCCGGACTGTCCACAGTGTATTAGAGGAGAAGATAAAGATATGAAAAAATACGGATTGCTGGCGGTGATTTTGGCGTTTTTTGTTCTGGCGGCAGGCAGTGCCATTGCCAAGGACTGGAAAAAAGTACGTGTAGGAACTGAAGGTGCTTACCCGCCTTTTAACTATGTTCAACCGGACGGAACCCTTGCTGGTTTTGATGTTGATATCGCTAAAGCCCTTGGAGAGGCCATGGGCGCAGAAGTTGTTTTGGTCGCCCAGGATTGGGACGGGATGATTCCTGCCCTTATGGCAAGAAAATATGATGCGATCATTGCTTCCATGTCTATTACGGAAGAGCGTAAGAAGAAGGTGAATTTCACCAATAAATATTATCAAACTCCTGCCAAATTTGTTTGCAAAAAAGGAGCCTTTACCTCCTTTTCAAAGGAAGCTGTTAAGGGAAAACGGATTGGCGTGCAGCGTGCAACTATTCATGATCGCTATTTGACCGACAATTATGGCGATGCTGTTGAAATAAAGCGTTATGGATCTTTGGATGAAGCCTATCTTGATCTTACTGCCGGCAGAGTTGATCTCTTGCTTGCAGACAGTATGGCTCTGTATGGAGGTTTTCTTGAGAAACCGGAAGGAAAGGATTATCAGTTCTTTGGTCCTGATTTGACGGATCCGAAATGGTTTGGTGAAGGTACTGGAATTGCTATTAGAAAGCAGGATAAGGAGTTAGTGGAAAAATTTAATAAAGCCATTGATACAATTCGTGCCAATGGAACGTATAAAAAAATTCAGGATAAGTATTTTGATTTTGACGTATATGGTGAGTAACCACCAAACGTGGTAATTTTATCAGCCTGTTTTGTCTTTGTGTCAAGAGACAAGACAGGCTTTCTTTTACTGTGATGTTCTATGATTATTGATCTCTACGGTTACGGTCCGGCGATTTTTGAAGGAACCCTGCTTACTTTAAAGGTATCCCTTGTCTCTTTATTCCTGTCGATGATTTTAGGGATTGGCGGCGCATTATGCAAACTCTCACACAATAAATTTTTAAAACTTGTCGCCCAGGCATATACAACTATTATACGTGGTATTCCAGACCTGGTATTGATGTTGCTTGTGTTCTTTGGCGGCCAAGTGTTTATCAATCAGATAGGTCCCTTTTTCGGGTATGAAGAGTATATTGATATCAACCCGTTTATTGCCGGAGTGTCGACGATTGCCTTTATTTTTGGCGCCTACATGACAGAAACCTTTCGAGGTGCTATTTTGGCAGTGGACAAGGGGCAGATTGAAGCTGGAAGTGCCTATGGTATGAGCAAGGGAATGGTCTTTTTCCGTATTACTCTACCGCAGATGGTGCGCCATGCCTTACCTGGGTTTGGCAATAACTGGCTGGTGCTGACCAAAACGACCGCTCTGGTCTCCATTATTGGTCTTGATGATATGGTTCGCAAGGCATCTCTTGCAGCAGGTGCTACCCGCAAACCTTTTATCTTCTATCTTGTCGTTGCTGTCAATTATCTGCTTATCACCACTATCTCAATTTATCTGCTGAAATATTTTGAAAAGCGTTACAGTGCCGGTGTCAGGAGAATGTGATTATGGACGTTTCTATTATCATTGAAAGCCTTCCCATCTATCTTGAGGGGTTGAAGAATACCCTGATTCTGGTTTTTGCATCCCTGGCAATTGGGTTGATTTGTGCCATTCCGCTTGCTGTTTTGAGGACATCGAAAAGTATGTTCATTCAGTTGCCTATCAGGGCTTTTGTCTATTTTTTTCGCGGAACACCTTTGCTGGTTCAGATGTTCATTATTTACTATGGTGTGGGACAATTTGATAGTTTGAAGGATTCTGTTTTCTGGCCGCTTTTGCGTGAAGCTTATTTTTGCGCACTTTTAGCCTTTGCCATGAATACCTGCGCATACACAATTGAAATTATTCGGGGAGCTATCGTTGCAACCCCCCATGGTGAAATTGAAGCAGCGATGGCGGTTGGTATGTCAAAGTGGACCATGTTCAGGAGGATTATTCTCCCAAGTGCTTTTCGAAGGGCATTGCCGGCTTATGGTAATGAGATTATTTTTATGCTGCATGGAACGGCACTTGCCAGTGTGATAACTATTGTCGATATTACCGGGGCGGCACGGATTGTCAATTCCCGGTTCTATAGCCCTTATGAAGCGTTTATTACCGCCGCTATACTTTATATGGCCATTACCTTTGTTTTGATTTTCTTCATTAAAAAACTCGAGAAGAGATGGCACGCCCATTTGCAGCCTCAGAGCGTTGAAGAACAACCGGTGATAGAGGCCCCTGCCATTGAGGTACCGGAATAAGGTTCTCAAGATACTGGAGTCTTGTCCTTTTGTTGTTGGCTGCTCCTCTGTTCATTTTACCAGGCTCTCATCCATATAAGCTTTTCTGCTGGAATATTTCTAAGGTCCCTTGATCCCGAGCAAAAACTTGCGAGGGGAACTGCTTATTTGTAAAGCAAGATCATTAAAAGAGACCGTGAAGAGGCTTGACAGGGGACGGAAAATTGGTTTGGTCTGAATGTGAACGGGGGTTTTGCTGATTGTTTACCCTGCGATTCAAAGGAATAAAAAAAGGGGCTGTCCTTGCGGATCAGCCCCGTAACTGGTTTATTTGTTTTCAGATTACTGGGTTACATTTTCCCAACTGGCTCTCTTGGATTTGGTCAAACCAGGATTATTCTGTTCAAAGGATCTCACAGAACCGTCACTGGTCGAAAAGATTACGCTGGAACCCTCGTCACCGCCGATATGTACAGCTGGTGAGTAGGTTAAACCTCTGCCAATGTTAAACCTTGTGAGCATTCTTTTTTCACCTTCTTCCATCGTATCATCGCCATCAAGGTCTTCAAAGATGTATCCTATAACTGAGTTAAAATATGCTGTTCCTGTTTTATAATATAAAGCATTGCCGATACTTCTGCCGTCTGTTACACAGATATCTGTAGAAGGAATATATGTGGCAAAGGTCAGGGTTTGTCCGAGAAGGGCGGCTTGACCAAGACTGCGCTCTCCGGCTTCTTCAAGATCGCGCATCCAGCCACTCATAGAGTCGATTGTTGCAATAAGTTCGGACCAGTTGTTTATGGTGGTACCGGAATCCAGAGCCGGTATTCCTGTAACCCGTTTGTTATCAAATACTTTGGCATCGGTGGTATTGATAAGTTCTTCTTTCTCTACTTCATCCCATGTCCTGCCCGTTAAACCAAGGGGTTCTTTGATGCCGTAAAATGCTTGCAGGTCAGTATTGGCTTCATCTTGTTCAACGAAATACTTTCCTGTTCCAAAATAAACCCATAGATTATTCAGGTTATCGGAGCCGACTGTTGGCTTTGCGGTTATGGTCTGTCCCGGATCTAATTTAAATAGGACTTTGTCTCCTTGCCAGGTTTTGGTGTCAGGATTTCCTTCATCAAGAACCAGGCGGCGCATTTTACCTCCCCAGCCATCAAAACTGTTTCCACTTACTGTACCGAAATAGACCACATCAACATCGTAATCAAGGTCAAAATCAAGTGGTACCATGTCTGAAATGATTGTGTTGGAATCAAGTGTTGCAAAGGAACGTTCTCCATTAACGGGTAAACCTGCATCGTTTAACATCTTGAGTTTACCTTTTGCAAGTTCATTGAGTGAAACAATATAGATCTTGCCTGGGGTGTTACTGGTTACCTTGTTCAAGGCGATAGAATCGGCTCGGTTATTGTGGTTCGGACCGGAACCAAAAGCAAGATACCAGTCATTGATAGTGCTATCAACCTTAGACTTAATCGGAATAACCACAGGTTCATTGGTTGTAAAACCGAGACCTCGAGGTTTTAGCTCGGCCAGCACCTTTGGTTCCTTTTCAGGGTTGGTTATGTCGATAATCGAATAGCTTGAAGAATAGCCCTCACTGTCTTCCAGGTCGATATAGTCCAAGATGATAGAATCTGCATCAGGTAAGGGGTTGTTAATCGTAAACCAGATGGTGTTAATGGTGTCTTTCCAGGTTGATTTACTCGACATATCGAAGGTGTATGAGTAATACTTGGACGATTCGTCTTCGTCAAAGTCTGGCGCCGGCTTGTTTATTGTGCCACCATCCCAGTGAAAGGTAACGCCATTGGCAGCAATATCATCACTTGAGTTCTTCTTAAATTGTATCTTGATACTTTTAATTCTATCTGCGTCAATACCTGCGAGAGAATTTTTTATCTCAACAATTGGCTTTGCATTATTTTTGGATTTAATCGTACAGCCTGTTTCGTCACAAGTCGATTCAAGATCCGCATCAGGCGAAATTGTCCAAGTCCCGGTTGCAGTTGGGGCATAAGTCATAGGAAAATCCCAGGTTTTGAACCTTTCGTACAGGCCTCCACCAAGTCGCATTCCTGTAACGAGTATGGTTCCCCAGCCGTTAGGGTGAATACAGTTTTTGCTATAGAGTCCCTCTGTCGTACAG
>PDWJ01006793.1_pt1 | contig 15169 bp, 20 predicted proteins | sample 1430881 | NCBI WGS metagenome assembly PDWJ01 (sample SAMN01162460, study PRJNA174530) | Oral metagenome, whole genome shotgun sequencing project. | biome: Marine environment; feature: Marine mammal; material: Swab sample of the gingival sulcus; isolation source: swab sample of gingival sulcus... | reverse complement strand
GTCAGGCGTATCTCGACTTTGAATGACTTTTAGGGCATCATTGTTTTCTATTTGCGCATTACACAACCTTAAAGACAATTGTTCTCTAAAATTTATTTTTGCTTTTAACTCAGGAAAGTTAGTAATTGGTGTTTTTAGATTCATTTAATTTTTTTTAGTTAATAATTATTTTATATTTTTGTAGTCTCTCTGACAATTAAACACAAAAAGGTGCCGTAACCCTTACCAAAGACATTTGCCTCTGGCGTGGTGTTACGGCACCTTTGTTATTAGTAGAAGGTCAGAGAGCTACTAATAAAGTCGGAGGCTTTTTTATGCCTCTTTTAATAGCTGCCTTAACATACTTACGTTATTCGTGTTTAAGTTTCCAGCCCCGTGCTTTTAACTTTAGAGCTGCTTGTGTTGCCTCTTCCGAAAAAGGGTGGTATGAAGTGCCAATGTATTTGAGTCCCTCGTATGTCCCTAAAACACCGTTTGGCTTTTTACAACACCTTTCTACCATAATTATAACGTCTTCCACGTGTTTTTTGGATAACGGATAAAATATCATATGCGGGAAATCAACTACATCAGAATTTACATTCCAATTAAGTAGTGATTGATCAAACTTAAATGTATAGACGAACATCAAATCTATATCCCTGATATTGCTAACATTCCACTTGTCTAACGGCTGATTAAACGCTTCGGCGTGAGAAAACATGTTACCTACTTGAGTAACGTTACTTACGTCCCAGCTATTCAGGGGCTGATTGAACTTGTGTGTGTGACCAAACATCGCACTCATATTTTTAATGTTGCTAACATTCCATTTTGAAATGTTAGGGTCATTAATCTCTCTACACCCGCTAAACATGATAGTCGTATTTACCAAAGTTTCCGGAATGTAATCCGGTACTTTTTGTATTTTTGTTTCCATGAACACACACCAAGTAAGCGAGTTCCATTCTATAACTTCTATTATTTTTGAACCTCTTGAAAGGTGTACCATATAATATTCAGAATAATCTAAACTCGGTTTTTTAATAGTTACTATGTATTCCCCCGCCTCGCTGTAACGGTGTTTCGTTCCTACTACGTCGCCATTTAGAGCCATTTCCGGAGTTCCGTCTCCAAAATCAATTTTACACTTCTTATCGACCTTCCATATAGTCTCCGTCAAATCCGAACCAGTTACCCTTAATTTATATTTAAGAATAATGTCGCTTTTCGGTTTAGGAGCCTCTCCAAGATATTTCAATATAAATTTATGTCCCTTTTTTTCATCCATTACCGATCTCCTCCGTCATGTTTATAATTTGATAAGTTTCTTCATTGTAATCAAAAGTATAAACCTCTTCAGGATCGGTGCCGAAAACATGTTTTTTGCCGGTAACGTTATCAATGTCGAACACAAATACACCATCCACGATGCCACACTTCGTAGCTGTATCTTTGATGTACATGGTTGCGGTTTCGCCTTCGCTTCCTTTAAAATCGACATGTACAACCTTACGTTCAGGGATAAATACAAGAGAAGATTCAGGAAGAAGACTATAATAGACAGGAGCAACATATCTGATGTGTATCAATGCCGCGCCTTTAGTTCCTCCGGTAAAGCCGAGATTCAGATTTACATCTAAAGTGTCTCGTAAGATGAAAAATGATTCGTATTCTTGTAAAGCATCAACGGCATATTCTGAAAACATTTCCGGATCTGCCTCTAATAAAATAGTCTCGTCACCTATGGCGATGGCGGCTCCGTCTTGCAAAACGCCGTCAAACTCCTGAGTAACCTGTACGGTAATAGATTCGATAATCGTTCCGGGTTTCAACATTCCATTTGTGAAATTAGCGATGTTCGATCCGTTTTTATTCAAACAAAAAACAAGTTTGTTCAAAGAACCTTTCGGACTATTATCGCTCAATTCTTTAAGTTGGTCAAAACGAACAGCATCTTCATTTTCAACCGCTTTGTCAATTTTTAGCCTGACGTAGTCGTCGTTAGCGTTATTTTTAAGGGCGAAAAAATCGTCGAACCAGACAAGAAACCCTCCGTTTTTCCCAAACTGCAAGGCATTTGATACACCGTGCAGCAATCTTTTAAAAGTATTCATATTATTTTACGTTTTTAGGGTTAAAAATGATTAGCGTCCATAGCGGACGCTAATCGTCTATTTTTATTACTTTATTGCTTTATTAGCTTACCGGCATTGCATACACAATTTCGACGTAGCCCGTAGCCGAAGAGCCTTGAGACAATCCGCTACTGTCTATCGTACAAGTAACAGGAGCAGTTATCTCTTTTCGAGGAACATCATAGCTGCTGAATGAGTCCGATTCCGTACCGAAATATCCGTTTATTGATTCTCCGCCGCCGAGCGAAACGTCAAAAGATAAAGCGTCTTCGTAATTGTCCGAGCCGGTTTCTACATAGGTGTTTACCTCTTTCACCCTCGCTCCCTGCGGAATAGAAGCAAAAGCTTCAGCGGGGACAACATAATTCTCTGCGGGACTGAAAGGGCAAGAGATAGAGCGTATTAAATTAATAAAAAATAATCGCGCAATTATGTTAATTAAATGTACATATGTTTGTTTACAATATAGTTATGACGTGCTTTTTGAAATAAACACGCGCATCGGTGGGGGCAGTTATTTTAAGTGAAATATACCCCTCCGCGAGAAGAACCTCAATGCCTATATTATGTCTTTCGTTTGAACTGTATTCGTCATCAGCTATCAAAGGCTCAACAAAATCATTTACAATTCTCATTGTTCCGACATATCGTTTTATATTTTTTTGCAGCTCTTCGTCTTCAATTTCGTTTTCATCTGTATTTTCGTCTGTTGAAATTTCATCAGTGTTTTTGTTTTCATCTGTATCTTCGTCTGTTGAAATTTCATCAGTGTTTTCGTTTTCGTCTGTATCTTCGTCTGTTGAAATTTCGTCTGTATTTTCGTTTTCGTCTGTTAAAATTTTATCTTTTTTTATCAAGTAATTAAGAAAAACAGCCTCTGCATTTTCCGGTGCAATTTCAATAATTTCACTTTCGCCGGGTTCGATAATTATTACAGGTACAATAGGTTTTTCCTGTTCCGGTGGCGGAATAGGCTCTTCGGGTACAAGCTCATCATCAATATTTGTGTTTACTATAATGTTTTGGTCACGAAAATACTTTTGAATATCGCTACGCTCCGGTTTTTTCTTTCGTATTTTTAATTCTTTTCCCGCCGGCATCACAGAACATACGCCGTCAGGCAATACATCGTCATTGTCCTGCAATATCCACCATATCCCTTTTACATCTCCGTATTCTTGAACAGAAATATCATAGAGGCTTTGTCCTTTCTCTGTTTTTATAAAATAATATCCCTCCACTGAATAATAACTGACTAATTAACAGCCTTAAATGAGAAATGAATAAACGTATTTTTATAAGCATTGGGAGGCAAGTCTTTTATTCTTGTACCTTCCGGAACATGACCAATTACTTTACCATCAGTTTGAATAATTGCATAATCGCCATATTGTGAAATATTGAAATAAGTTGCTCTGTTCGGGTGATAACCTTCCGGAAGTGTGAACCATTCTCCTTCAAAATCACCAAATCTGTAGGGTCCGTAACACCAGTCTAAATGCACCCATCCTAAAGCATCTTTTTTAAATCTTAATCCTACTGTGTCAGCATATCCGGAAGCTCCTCCTCTCCCCATTCTTACGAATTTAGTTGTAACTGCATCGACAGGAATTTCTACTGATACAGCATCTTTATAATATACGTTATGCCAATCTTCTTCATAAATTTTTAAAGAATTTTGAGCACAGAAAGCAATTTGGTCATCAAATCTTTTTGCCTTTTCAATACAAATTCCTATTTTCGGACTTGTGGTATCAACATTTTTTAAAATCGCAACATTTCGCTTGTAAGTATCGTGAGCTTCTCCATTTCCAAATATTTTTTTGCCTTCAGGCAACATTTGAAAATCAGGAACGAGATAACATTTTTTCAATGATTTAACTCCGATGACAGAATGCTCATCAACTTCATAAATTTGATTATCAATAACAACTGCACCGGAATCTATATTTATTGTATTGGAACTAACCGTAATTTTACAACCCCACAATACAAAATTGCCATTGAAACCTTTGAGAATATTCCCGAAATCGTCTTCTGTATTTTTTTGCATAAAACGAATATCATCGAGATGAATCGGCATCTCCCCATTTATATCTGTAATTAATTTTCTCATTAATACGTTTTTATTGAAAAATTAACATACAACAACTTATATTTTCTGATAATTGCTTCGAATCTTATTTTTGTTTCATCGCTGAATGAATTATACAATGATGCCGGAATATTTACATAAAAGTCAGTCTCTGTGGTCGATTCAGAAAGATTACGCAAGTACACCTGTTTGTTTTTACCGCCCAAATACACCGGCGGATACCCTTCTCTTTTATTTGACAAATAAAGAGGTTGCCGAAATACTCCGTCGCTGATGTAAATTTTCGTTTCTCCATTAAACAGCTCGTTCAATCTTTTTTCAAGCCACATTGTTTGCCCTGTACAATAAAGCTCTGCATTAGATTCCCAACGAAGTTTATTAAACATTCCCGATAAATTCATTACAGGCTTAAGCAAAGCTTCAAAAATTGCCGTAATCTTAGGTTTTCGCAAAAAAACAGGCAATTGCATTTGTGCCAAAAGTTTTGAATCATAACTGTATCTGCTCATGAGTCTAACATTTCAAGTTCTAAATTGTCAATTCTCATATAACCGGCTTTAGAAGTGTAATAATCTGAAAAATCAACAGCATCAGATTCAACAGCATAATTTCCCCGTCCGTTTGCCGAATTAAAAAACACATCTTGAACACCATCAACAAGGTGTATTATTTCGATACATTTAGAAATATTAAAACGCCCGTTAAAAACAATACTTTTCAAATAATCACCGACAGCTTTTCTGATACTTTGTTCCACTTCGTTTCTTTTGAGCGTTGCATTGAAATATATCGTAAAGTTTAAATTGATAATATCGGGGAAAGTACTTGTTACAATAATCGGAGTTCCCGGATACTTAATTTTAAACAAATATGCTTCGAGCGAATTAACTTGGTTTGGCGTAAGAGGAGCAAGATTTCCTCCTGCATCGCTTGTGGCAACCTTAAATTCTAAGGTTTTATTTATGACTGTAATAGCAGCTTGTTTTACGATTTGTTTTTTTTCATTGATGTTTTCATAAGTAATTTTATTGTTGATTATTTTCAATTCGTCGCCATACTGAAATTTTTTTGCTTGCTGAACAAACCACTCACGCGAACCGAAATAACCTCTATCCGTAAGAATTCTGATTTCTTTACGATATATTTCAAAAAAATTATACAACGTGAAAATCACTCCCGCAACAACATCGCGTATTTGTCCCCAAACAGAAGTTTTTGAATCTGTATTTATTTCTTGCAAAAGGGTGTTTGTCAGTTTTGCGGTTTCTATTTCTTTTGCTATTTCTTCAAGTTGTTTCATGCCTGTTTTGTGTACACAGTTAATTTTCCGTTATTTATTTCTATTTTTTCCAATTCTTTGTTATCATATTTTAAATGACTTTTAATGACGTTTTTAATAGTATTTAAATTTTGTGTTTCATCGTTAATTAAATTTAACAAATCACAACCTAAAGCCGGATAACTTTTCAATTCGCCCGGAACAAGCCGCAAAATCATGTCGATTTCTTGTCGTTCGCAATCTCCTGTTACGAGGTCTCCATTTTTTATTTTCAAATCAAAATCAGCATCAAGCAATAAATCTTTCATGACAATTTCACGTTTTTTGTAAGATGTTTTTTCAATTTTCCCGAATAGCTGTTTATTTTTGAAATTTCCTGCGTTATCATTGATGTAAGTGTCGAATATGCAGGCTGTAAAACATTCAGCGGGCTTGCACTTGTAACGCCCGTTTGTACTGAAGCAAACGTATTTAAAGCATTGGCGATGCTTGACAAGCTTGTGATTAAGTCTCGCAACAATGCGTTTAATGTGTCTCCTTTCACACCACATTCTGCTTTATCTTTGTCGCCTGCCGTAATCTGTTTGCATAGCAATTCGGCGTTATTCTTTTCAATAAAAAACTTGGTATCGCCAATTTTTACATAAATGCTTCGTATTACAGAATACATTGACACAAAAGCATCAAAATCAGAATGAGCAATAAAATTTATCAGCACATCACTATTTTCCTGCGGAACGATAAGAACACAATTCTCTTCATCATCTACAATCGACTTCAATCTTAACGGCAATCACCTTTGCCGGAACAACATTATTGTTGTTTCTAAGCAATCGGCGGAAAGAATTGATTAATTCTGCTTCTTTTTTACTCATATTTTTCTTCCTAATTCTATTTTGCGACGCACGCCATTCACACCGAATGTTGTTGTCGTACTTTCCACATAATAACTGCCGGCACGCTCTGGATAGTTCGGATCAATCAAAAAACAACGCATTCCGTACATAACATAAGGCTTTATAAAGGTTGTGAAATTCCCGGAATACCCCGTGTATTTGTATTTTCCCATCTCATTTTCAGCCCATTTTTTCAACTGTTTTTTATTTTCAATACCGTAAGTGTGAAGTGTTCTGAGTTCTCCGTCTGCATCGCCGATTTCGATTTCAATCTTTTCATTTGTTTTTAATACAGAAATTGCTTTTATTTTCAGCTTTATATCCTCAGCTTTTTTAAAAGTTAGATTACTGTTTATATTTCCTGCAATATCCTTGTTAAAATTGCATTTTACGTTTCCTGTATTGTAGGTTGATCCTAATCCTGTAAAAAGTTTTCCTTCGTAATTAATAAAAATTGACAATCCGTAATCTTGTTTGATTTTTTCAAGTGCCGACAATGCCGTTATGTTTTTGATGACAAAACCGGAAATATCCACGTCCGGCAAATTGTCAATCATTTTTATATTCGTGTTATCAAGAATATATTGCAACACATTTTTGAGCTTTGTTTTTTTGAAAGCCTTATTTTTGAGCTCTTTTCGTAATAAAAAAGTTGCATCTTCGCAAGCAATTTTTACGACACTGTTCTTTGCCGTAACATCTGACACATACCCTTGAAATTCATTAATATTATCGCCGTAGTTACCAATTGCAATATTTACTTTATCACCGCGTTTTATTGTTTTTTCGGTGTTTGCTTGGCGGTTATTTGCAAACCTGAAACGAAGCGGCATTTCGATTACGGCAGTATCGCTTAACAGATTTGCACTTCGTCGTATTTCACCGTTTTTAACTTGATGAAATCTGTATTTGCCTAATTGTATATCATAAGTTGGTTTATACATTTTTAAAATGAATATATACGTGATGCTTGTTTTGTTTGTGGAACAGTTACCAGTGCGTCTTCCGACGATGCCAAAAAATCATCATCACTTAGCAATGACAATTCATAAGGCTGTACATTTTGACAATTTTGATTTTCAGGCAAATTCAATGATTCAATAACAATATTTTTAATATCAAAAAGTTCGGTAATCAAACTTTTTATTTCAAGGGCGAAATCTTTCTTTGCAAGTCTTATCAATTTGTTTATGTCATTTTCAGGAAAATCGTCAGAGTTTTGGTTTACAGCCACACCTCTGATGCGTATTCGATAATCGTCCGTTCCTATAAGTTCTTTAACCGTTCCGGTTCTGCCGGTTACGGGAGTTGATATTATCCGTTTTTGCATCATAACAGACATCATCGGATCGTTCGGCAACCATTCACTCCCAATTTGAACCGGCATAAAATAAGGCTTGCCGAGTATATTGTTACGTTGGTAACGATGATTTTCAATCTTATTAATATTGATTTTGTCGAACGCCGCACTTGCATAATTCGGTTCATACTTATTCAGTGCGCCCGGAAAGGGCAATCCTGTGTAACCGAAAAACAATCGGTAAAGCTCTTGTATGTCATATTCTACTTTCATTAAGCCATCATGTTTGCTTGATTTAGAACACGAAGCAAACTCTCAATAGTGAGCGTTTCCATTTCTGCATAACCCTCCGTTATATTTTGTGTGTTTATATTAAATTGCTCAATTAATTTTCCGAAGGATATGTTAATGCTCTTACTTCCTGAAGTGTTTATGCCGGAAACACCGGTACTTATTTTTTTATTTATATTGTCGTTGGTATTTACCGGCGGAACTATGTCTGAAGAAATATTGTTCGGGGAATTTGCACCCGACAAATTCAAATCATCTAAACTTCCTGTTTGCATTTCCGGTTGTTTTTCCAAACCAAAAAGCGGAGCTAAATATTCGTTCCATATTTTTACGAACCAACCGCCTATTTTCTTGAAAAAACCGCCAATGGCATTCCACCAAGATTTTAGTTTTTCGATAAAACCCGGAAACAACATGTCGATGCCTTGTATCAACCAATAAAAAGGGTTCATTTTTAGCATAAACATGCCCAAATCAATCAACCATTTTTTTACAACATCCCAGTGTTTGATTATTCCGTACACGGCAGTTCCCACAGCCGTAAGTCCGACAATGACAAGCCCCAGAGGATTAGCACTCATTGCCAAATTTAAACCTGTCTGTGCTGCTATTGCTCTTACAACTTGCATAATAAATGAACCGACACTCTTTGTTGCATTAATCAATAATGCCGATGAAAATTTAATAACTGCCAACGTGTTTTTTCTTATATTTTTACCGAACCAAAAAACCAATTTCCCTCCGTAAGAAAAAAGTGGCAACAAGTTGCTGAAAGTAGTACTTAACATTGCCGTTGTTTGAATTGCAGGCAAATATGCTTGTGCATAATTGCCAAATGCAACGGTTATTCTTTCTGCCGCTTTTTTTGTGCGTTCGATTTTTGCGGCAAAAGTATTTTCCATCAATGCTGCTTCTTGTTTTATCGAAGTCCCTTCAGCAAAAGCCTCGTTTGCTGTTCGCTGATTAGCCTCCAATTTTTCTATATTTGCAGCCAATGCCTGAAAAACTTTAATACTTTCTTGGTCTGTACCTAACTTTAATTTTTCAAGATTTTTGACAATCGCATGGCTTGAGAGACCTTTAAAACTTTTCAGTAATTTCAGCAACATCTCGTTGGGCGATTTTTGTGTCATTGCCACGAAAGCATTTTCCGTCATTCCGAGTTGTGCAGCAAATGCTTTGCTTTCTTTTGCTCCATTCAAAAATACTTTCATCAAGCCTGAGGAGGCAACTTCGCTGTCAATCCCCAATTTTTCGAGTGTAGCTCCTATCCCTAAATTTTGTGTTAAAGTTGGTCCCAATTTACCGACTTGCCCAAGTCTTTTTGCAAAATCCGTTAAGTTTCCGGCATTTGTTCCAAGTTCGTTCCCAAGCTGATTTAAAGAACTTCCTATACGTGTAATTGCTTGAGCATATTGCATGTTTTTAGTATCACCGTACAGATTACGCAATTTTCCTAATTCTCGTGCAACAGTCTCGGCATTATTGCCAAACTGGTCGCCAAGTGCAACATTTGCCAAATTAACCGATTGCGTAAAGCTCTTTACGCTTTTGACACTTTTTTCTCCGAACTCCCCTGCCACGCGACTTATATTCATAAGTTCAAGAACGCCGGTGCGAGTTGTTATTTGTTCAAGTTCTGATTGCAACTCTTTTGCGGCATCACTTCCCAAGCCTGTCGTTTTTTGAACATCTGCCAGAGCATCGCTGTATTTCGCAGTAATATCAACAACAGAATTTACCGTGCCTGAAACACTTTGCAAGCTTTGGTTGAGTTGATTAAATTTCAGCAATGTTGCAGTAAGATTGTCTCCTATTACTTTGCCAAACTGCTCTCCGGCTTTTGTTGTCTTTTCAAAACCATCTGTAACTTTTCCAATCTTTTTTTGTATATTGATTAACGAAGAACTGATTTTATCAACCAACGATATTTTAAAAAGCATTTCAGCCATGATATTCAATCCTGTTTATTGTGTTTTGCCTTACGTGTTACTATTTGGGGAGGAGCAGAACTGCCCGACGAAATAAAACGTTTGCTTTAAAAATTGCTTTGAGCCTCTTGTTTTCTTATGTCAAGAAGCGTCCAAAAAGTGAGTGCAAATTCTTTGTCTGTCATATTATCCGGCTCAAAACCATGATATTTTAGTAAAGTTGCGATATAGAAAAGACTCTGTGGGTTTACTTCTTTTTCTGTATCGCTTATAACTTTTTTATGCTAACTTCCGACTGTTTTGTTAATACTTCTATTTTGGGCATAATCGACAAAAACAAATCATCATTTGTCAATACGTCTTCATCTCCGGATAGAAAACAATCGTTGAGTATTGTCTCGGAAAATTTCACGGGGTCAAGCACTCCGGATTGCATTGCGGTAACAGTTGCATAAGAAATGGTTTTTCTGTCGGGTTTTTTCACATAAATCGTTTTACCTTCTACGCTGATTTCAAAAACATCTCCATGTTTGCGCTTCCAATCATCAATTTGTGTTTTAGTTACTTCCATGTTTTTTTACGATTTTATATATTATACAATATTCTCAAAGCCAAGTAAGGCAATTTAATAACCGTATGTTTGTCGCCTTGCGACCATGATTTTTCAGTTTCTTTGAACTCGGCATATTTTATCTGATCAGTAACACGCTTGCCTCCGATAGTAGGTGCATAGCTCACTGTTATGTCAAAACCGCGAAAATCAGTTAAGTCGGAATCCTTACCCACAGCCCGTATTAAAGCCTCATACTCACTTTGCAGAAGACTTATTTCGCCTTCGTATTTTTTATTGCCTCGCCCAATTCCCAAAGGTTCGTTTCCTGCCCCGTAAATAAGTTCTTTTTCTTGTTCTGTTTTGTAGGATATGCCCTGTATCCCAATTATGGGTCGTCCGTGCATAAATACGGTAATATCTGCCCATGCGTATTCTTCGCCGTTGATGATTTTTGCCATTATTGCTTATTTAAAGGGTTGGTAAATCCTAATTTAACACGTATCTCTTTGGCATAGCCGACCGGAACTATAAATAGATAAACATCCAGTACGTTGGTTGCCAAAATGTTTTGTAAAGGGTCTATTGTGCAACTCACGGAACTTATCTCGCCATTGGCGGTCATCGATTGATTGATGACATTTTCAATTTTGCCTTGCACTGATTTTACATAAGCGGCAGATAAAGTACCATCGTCATTTATGGCAACTTCATCATTTACCTCTTCTATAAAAGTGGAGTACGTCAAAACAAACGCTTTGTCAATAACACGTCCGCGAGCAATTGAATTATAGTCATCGGTAAGTTTTGTTGCCGTAGGATCATCGTTTAGGTAATACCCCGACTTATTCGGATATTTACGAGCAAAAATATAGCCTTTTGCATGTATGGCGGAATACGCATTGATATAATCTTCACTTGCTTTGCCGTCTGTCATGTAAGCCTCTAATAAAGGCAATGCGCCGGATTTAACACGTCCGCAATTGCGTTGTACGGGTATTGATGCCAAGCGTCCTAAAACCAAACCGCTTGAGGCGCAAGTTTGTCCTTCTCCTGTTGAAAGTAAAACAACCGACACGCGGTTATATTCCATTTCGCGCAAGTTGGCAAGCGAACTTATATCGCCCGACCATTTGTTGCCGGGTAGAATGACTCTAAAAGGTTGTATCTTTTGCGTATAATCTTCGCTCAATTTTTGTGCATTTAATCCGGATTGTTGAATTTCGTCTATGCCGCAATTCGGACAATCAACACTTAACAGTCTTATCGAACCTTTTGCTTTATTCAACAATTTCACCGCTGTTGTCGGATTGTCTTTATTTAACATTTCTGCCATTGACACAGTGCTGTCAACAAGCATGAGCCAAAGCTCGGAACCTTTGCCCGCTTCAGCATAAAAGTCGCTGATTTGCTTGTGAACATCAACGCCGTTATCCGTGTCGTAAGATTTTGTGATGCCTAAATATTTTGCATCATCAAGACTAAATAATTGTTTCGGCTCATTCAGTTCTATTTTTCCGCTTAAAGCGACACCTGTACAAATTAAGCCGGAAACACCATCATCTGTTCCGGGTGCGCCACCAATTTGTCCGTTAAGAATTTCAATATATACTCCGGGTAGATTCATTAATTGTTTCCTTTTAATTTTTTAATTAACATTTCAAAAAGTGTTCGTTGATTTTTCAATGCTTCGAGAATAGCCTCATTCAAACCCTTTTGTTCTTTAACTTTTTCATCAAAATACTCTGTGTATTTATGGTTGAAAAAATCAGCCAAGTTTTCAAATGTTTTGGTATTATTGGCTATTACTTCATAATTGCGTTTTGATTCGTCCATTAGGTAATCCCTGAATTTATTTTCAAGTCGTTTATTCTCTTCTGCATTTTCTTTCACTTGCTGCATAACATAAGAGAAAAGATAGCGTGAAAATACGATCAAAATCACAAGCATAAGCCCGACACCGCCAAGTTGTACGAGCCATTCGTTAAACATTTCCATAGAATAATTTTTTTATATTGATGAACTTACAATTGCTCCTATTGCCGCCTTAGTTTTTGGTACAGCGATAAATTTTTGAATAAAGGATAATATATTGCGTTTGTTTAAAGGGTCGTTTTTTGCCTCGCTCAAATAAACCTCCAACTCACCCTTTGCTTTAAACATTCGCTTTGCAAAGAATGCCACAGATGCCTCCCTGTCTGTTTCTTCACGTTCAGCTTTAAACTCTTTACGCCCAAATGAAGTGTTATAAACCGGTGTAGCTGGAAATTCGTGTATTTTAAATCCGTATAGATTTAAAACTTTACCCGTTTCAATATTTTGGTATTGTCGTTGGAATGCCTCACTTACAAGTAATAAATCGTTTACATGTTGTGGGCAAAGCACCAAAACTCTATTGTCGGCAGGTATTTTTTGCTCATCAAACTTCCTTTTTAAAGTTATAATGTCGGCAATGGTCATTCTTTTATGAGAATCACCGTTATCTTCGCCACTTGTCTTTATAATTGGAGTTGTTGGACTGTCTGCATCCGGTGCAAATGAGTAGATTGCTCTTTTCAAAACCGATTCTACTAATGCGTCTCTGTGCAGTTCAATAGCAACCTGCATTTTATTATAACTTATTGCATACAGTTCATCGTCTGTTATTGTAGTTGCTTCCGTTTCTAATGTGTCCAAAGGTATGGGAACATCTTCATCTGCTAAAATCTTAGGTGTTAGCGGATAGACTGTATTATTAATCAAAACATCGGGTTGCGCTCCTATTTTAGTCAGGTGTATTACACTATTTCCTACAAACCTACTGTAATCAGGCACCCTATCCAAAAACGTTCCTGTCAGATTAAAGGCTTTTATCATTTCGCCTGTCCATACTTCGCGATACACTCCGGCTAACATTCCTGTTTGCGCTCCCGGAATAAACGAAGCCACAAACAAAACAATTTGCACATAAACAGCTTCCACTCCCAAAAAACCGGCAAGTACACTGCCGCTGAAAATGCTGAATAAAAGCGACAACAATACTGATTTTAATAATTTCAATTTCATACTTCTACTATTTTAATTTAATTCTTAACTCTTAATTTTTAATTCTTAACTTACTTACAGTTCCGGCTCAAATCCGTAATGTTCAAAAAACAACTTCTTGTAACTTTCGGTATCCTTGTCTCGTAAGTTTTCAAGTTCTGCCTCTGAATAATCGCTCCATGTTTTTTGCTTTTCACCAATTTTGTCTGCGTTTAACATTGCGTCCATAAAAAACTTACTAATGCTTTCATTTCCCGTTTTAATTCTTTGCGTTGTGTCTTTTTGCTCGTTTATTTGCTGTTTTTCAGCATTTTGTTTTTCGCTAAGTTCTACAAATTTACGTGCAAGCTCTCTGTCTAAATCAAACAGCTTTTCGTAATACTTCTTGTTTTCTTGGTTTATAACTCCTTTGGTCTTGCCAAGCTCTACAAACATTTGTTTAAGCTCGGAATTGTCGTTTAATGCCTGCTTGTTTTGTGTTTGCTCAACATTTTGTGTAGTTTTTTCTTCACTCATTTTTTTATTAATTAATGGTACATAATTTTCAAACCCTGTTGCCGATAATTCCACAACACCCCCAGCCTCGTTGTATAATTTTACTGCGCTTGCGTTTGCCGGTATTGTTGCGGCTGCAATTTCTATTAGTTCCGATTTAGTTACAGTTGAGCGGCTTTGGTTAGGTTTTAATTCTTTGTCGCTTAACTCCAAAACTCTAATCCCAATCGAAAAGCCGGACATATAGCCCTTTTCATATTTTCGGGCAAGGTTTTTTCCTGCATCATCTTCTGTATCAAATTCTACTTCACCTACAAGTTTACCGTCTTCATTTTTCAGTTCTGTAATCTTACCCACTGCCATTCCGTATGTATTGTGGTTAAAAGTCAGCACAGGGTTTTTCTTGAACCTTTTCAGGCTAATTCCCGAAGTTTTTACCCAAAAACCGTAACTGTTTAAATCTTCCGTATTGAATACAGCTTTCATAAAATCAATCTCATTATCAATATTTAAGAAACGCAAGGTTTTTAAAATTGCAATCTTTTCCAAAAAACACCCCAATTCTTGGGACTTTTACCCCAATTCTTGGGGTATTTTTTGGAAATATGAAACTTCTAATATTCTTTGGCATGAAAATAAATCTGAAAAAACATGGCAAAAGAAAGCGAAAGACGAACCGCAAGAATTTTATTTGTGGAACAAAAGAAAACTGCAAAAGAAGTATCACAATTAGTAGGTGTTACAGAAAAAACAATCGGGACTTGGATAACAAAATACAAGTGGAAAGAAGCAAGAAATGCAGCAATAGCAGCAAAAGAAAATCAACTCTCAAACCTATACCAAATCGTAGATGACTTGGTTGCCGACAGAATAAAATTGTCAAAAGAATTAAAATCGTGCAATGACGGCGACAGGCAAAGAGAAATAAGGGAAAATATTGCAGGCATTGACAACACCATTAACAGATACAACAAACAAATAGAATTGAGAAACAAAAACAATACTGTTACTCTCGGAGTGTATTTAAGTGTGATGAAAGGCATTTTTGATGCACTGCAACGGTACAATATAGAATTGTATTTAAAAACTCTCGACTTTCAAGAACACCATATCCAAGAACAAAGCACAATCTTAGATTAAGTAAGAATTAAAAGTTAAAAATTAAAAACTGCATAGAAGAATGAAAAGAGA
>PDWJ01003433.1_pt1 | contig 15169 bp, 13 predicted proteins | sample 1430881 | NCBI WGS metagenome assembly PDWJ01 (sample SAMN01162460, study PRJNA174530) | Oral metagenome, whole genome shotgun sequencing project. | biome: Marine environment; feature: Marine mammal; material: Swab sample of the gingival sulcus; isolation source: swab sample of gingival sulcus... | reverse complement strand
TTCAAACAGGAAAAAAATGAACACAGAAAATATCCCAAACACCCTCACCATAGCGACTCGTCAAAGTCCGCTTGCTCTATGGCAAGCCGAACATATTAAAGAGCGATTGGAAACTTTGTATCCACAAATGCAAATCAATCTATTAAAAATCGTTACTAAGGGCGACAAAATTCTTGATACACCACTGGCAAAAATCGGTGGCAAAGGACTGTTTGTCAAAGAACTAGAACAAGCTATGTATGATAAGCGAGCCGACATTGCCGTGCATTCATTAAAAGATGTGCCAATGCAACTGCCCGAGGGCTTGATATTAGGGGCTTATTGTAAACGAGCCGAGCCAACCGATGCCTTTGTATCTAACCAATACAGTTGCCTAGCAGAGCTACCAACAGGAGCTGTCGTAGGCACATCAAGCCTACGCCGTCAATGCCAACTAAAAAACCATCGAGCAGACCTACAAATCAAGTCACTACGAGGCAATGTTGGTACACGTCTAAGCAAACTAGACAATGGCGACTATGATGCCATCATCCTTGCCAGTAGTGGTCTTAAGCGGATTGGGCTTGATGAACGTATTCGCGAAGAACTAAGCACAGACATTAGCCTGCCTGCGGTGGGTCAAGGTGCATTGGCAATCGAATGTCGTGCTGATGATACGGCTGTGTTAGAGTTACTAAAACCACTAAACAATAATAATGATAAGCTGTGCCTGCTTGCCGAGCGTGCATTAAACCGTCATCTTGAGGGTGGCTGTCAAGTGCCGATTGCTTGCTTTGCTCTGCTTGATGGTGATAAACTTTGGTTGCGTGGTCGAGTCGGTCAAGCCGATGGCTCTGTATTGCTAAAAGCAGAACAGACAGTGCTATTAAATGGTGTATTAACAGAAAAAGAGCAACAAGCAGAAACGTTGGGCGTGGCGGTCGCCGAGCAATTACTACAGCAAGGGGCAGGTGACATATTGCAGGCAATTTATAATGAAAAGTCGTAAAAGCCAGTAGCTAAAAAATAGCCTAATAAAACCATGCCAACCTTTATCAACACTCGCCCAAGCCAACGAGCCAAGCCACTCACCCAAGCATTACAATCGGCAGGGGTGGATGTGCTTGAGTTACCCTTATTAGAGATAAAGCCGTTGGCATTAAGCTCAAGCGATAAACAAAAACTGGCAGAGCTATCAACCAAAACATACGATGTACTGGTGGTGGTGAGTCCTGCGGCTGCCGAGTTGGGTTGCCAGTGTTTGCGTGGAGTTTTAGGAGAGGTTTTAGGGAATAATGTTCCAAATATTCCATCCGATATACCAGTCGTTGCGGTTGGTCAAGCAACTGCTGATAAACTTGCCGAGTTTGCCATCACTGCCACCATACCAAACATTGCTAATAATGAGGGGATGCTTGCCCTAGATTTCCTTGCCAATTTAAATCAACAAGGTCGTGTTATGGTCTGGCGTGGGCAAGGTGGTCGGCATTTACTCATTGAGGAGTTACGAAAAAAAGGAGTCACCGTTGATGTGGTTGAGCTATACCAACGTCAATTGCCAACAGAAAGTTTACCAAAACTTAAACAGTGGTTAGAGAATACAAAACAAAATACTTTTGCTCATACATCAACAGATAAAGTAGATAAGCCAACCGTTCTTATCAGCAGTGGGGAAGCCTTTGCTAATTGGGTTAAGCTATTATCACAAATACATCAAGGAAATATCGCTCAAAACAAGTTCTTTCAAAAGCAACTTTCTAAAAACCAACAATTTATAAACAACTTGCCCACAAGTTATCCACAAGAAAAATACCTTATCCACAAACTCACTGATTTTCGCTATCTAGCTCTAGGAGAGCGATTGGGGCAGATGATGTTAGATAATGAGTTAAGTTATCAACAGGTGGAGAGTTTAAGTCCTGAGATGATTTTACAAGCATTATGATTCACAACTGCCGAACTTAAAAAACACCACAAAGAAACCCAACAACTTTCATAATAAAAGCTGTTGGGAATCTGCTTGAAGATAATTGTTGTTACTATAATATTGTTATTACCGCAATATCAGTGCGTTCAACATCACTGCGTAGGCGAGCTAACAAACTCGCTCACGTTTAGCTCAAAGCCTGATAACGCTTGGAATTTCATCGGACTCGATAGCAGACGCATATCACGCACGCCTAGATGACGAAGAATTTGTGCCCCAACGCCAATGCTACGATAGGGTTGCTGGGCTTGGTTTTGCAGTGGTTGGTTATTGGCAAATCTGTCTAATGCCTCGCCCAAATTTACTGGACTGTCATTACCAATCCATACCAATACGCCATTTTCCTGTTTACTGATTTCTTCTAGGGCGGACTGCACGCTCCAACCACTGTGCCCTGTGCTATCTTCTTTGGCACTAAATAAATCACGCAATGGGTGGAATCCATGCACACGCACCGTGCTATTCGGCTGGCTTGGGTCGCCTTTTACAAGGGCGATATGGGTTTCTGTTGCTCCAAATTCAGTAAAGCGATGCAAGGTAAATTCGCCAAATTCGGTAGCAAATGGGCAGGTGCTGACCTCTTTGACGGTTTGCTCATTAGCGATGCGGTAATTAATCAAATCAGCGATTGTACCGATTTTTAGGTTATGCTCTTTGGCAAAAACTTCCAAATCATCACGGCGAGCCATTTCACCGTCTGCTTTGATAATCTCTACAATCACGCTGGCTGGCTCAAGCCCTGCCAAACGTGCCAAGTCACAACCTGCCTCTGTATGCCCTGCACGGTGCAACACGCCACCTTTTTGAGCCATAATTGGAAAGATATGCCCAGGTTGTACGATGTCTTCAGGTTTGGCAGAAGCAGACACGGCCGCTTGTACCGTTCTTGCTCTATCGGCCGCTGAGATACCTGTGGTCACGCCTTCGGTTGCCTCGATTGACATGGTAAAGTTGGTGCTAAACTTTGCCCCATTATTTTCTGACATCAGCGGTAAGTCAAGTTGTTGACAACGCTCTTCGGTCAAGGTTAGGCAAACCAAGCCACGAGCATTGGTAATCATAAAGTTAATGTCTTCTGGACGAACGTGAGTGGCCGCCATGATAAGATCGCCCTCATTTTCACGGTCTTCGTCATCCATAAGAATGACCATCTTGCCTGCACGGATGTCGTCTAGTATTTCTGGAATGGTATTAAGTGTCATTTTTTTGCCTGTTAGCATATTGAATGCTTGGTTAAAGGTGATAGCCAGCGAAAAGATAAATTACGACATTTTCCGATAGCCTTTTACAATCTTCTGTTATATCATACTCGAAAACTATATTATACTTGAAAGCTGTATTATACCTGAAAGCAAGCCAGTAACACACCCTATAAAAATACTGAATCAAAGTATTGGAAACATTATGAATCAAAACGCAAAAAGTAAAATGAACCCCAAAACACATACCAAGACAAATGAAAAAACAAAAGTAAACGGCGTTATCCTGATTGATAAACCCAAAGGCATCAGCTCACAGCAAGTGGTTTCTAAGGTGAAATACCTGTTTATGTCACCCACGCATAATAGCAAAAAAGCAGGGCATACAGGAACGCTTGACCCTATGGCAACAGGCTTGCTACCTGTGTGTATGGGTGAGGCGACTAAGTTTAGTCACTATCAATTAGATGCCGACAAAGCCTATCAAGCCACCATCAAGCTAGGCGAGCAGACCGACACAGGCGATGCCGAGGGCAAAATCATCGCCACTAAAGTAGTAACAAAAATTACGGAGCAACAGCTTGCCACAGTCGAGAGCCAGTTTTTAGGCGAACTCATGCAAGTGCCACCTATGTATTCGGCACTGAAAAAAGATGGCAAAAAACTCTATGAATATGCACGTGCCGGTGAGGAAGTCGAACGCCCTGCCCGTCCCATTCATATCAAACAGTTGTCATTAGAGCTTATTAACCCAAACGAAATCATGCTCACGGTTACTTGTTCAAAGGGTACTTATGTGCGAGTGCTTGGCGAGGATATTGCGGTGGCATTAGGTACCTTGGGTCATCTCACAACCCTTAGAAGAACAGCGGTTGGCGAGTTTTCAGTGGTTAATGCCATTGGCTTAGATGAGTTAGAAGGTTTACCGTTTGCTCAGCGGTTTGAACAGTTACTAGCAGTCGATGTCTGTTTGGGTGATACGCCGATTGTTTATCTTGATGAGGAACAAATCAAACGCATTCGTAACGGTCAACGGCTAAATGTGTTTAAACAAATTGACCCACAATCCCTTGCTACATGGTTTAGCGAAACCGATGCCAAAACCATTAGCCGAGATGTACGTCTATACGCCAAGCATTCGGAGGAATTTATTGGCTTGGGACTACTGGAAAAAGGCGGACGCTTGCAACCGAAAAAGGTGTTAAATTTGGGGTAGGTGATTTAAACGCAACCTTTATTTAAAAGCAACTAGGGAATAAAAGTTTAAAAACTGAAACCAAGTCATGCTCCTCTCAAAGCCTGCCATTGCTAATCGCTGATGGTGAGCCTCTAAGGTGTCGGTTATCAACACATTTTCAAGGGCGGTGCGTTTGCCACTTATCTCCAATTCGCTATAGCCATTAGCACGTTTAAAATCATAATAACGCTCCACTCGCCATGCGTCATCTTGCTCATTGTTGAGGTGAGTTTTTTCCGTAAGTATCAACACACCGCCTTGCACAAGGGCGTTATGGCACTTTTTTAGTAATGCTAAACGTTGCTCAACTGGTAAAAACTGCAAGGTTAGGTTAATCACTATCATATCACAAGGCTGAATAGCCACTTTACAAATATCAGCGGTAATCACCTCAATATCATGCTTTGGGTAATGCTTGGCAATCAGATGCGTTGCTTTTTCAGTCATCGCAGGGGAAATGTCGATGGCTTTGATTTGCACTTCATTTTCAGCAAAGCCATTTGCCTGTTCGTTTAGCAGAGCCATAGTCGCCCCACCCAAGGAACAGCCTAAATCATAAATACGGCTAACTTTTTGTCCATGCTCATTGAGTTGGCGGTATTGACAATGACGACGAGCAATAATCGGTAGCATGGATAGCACCTGCCCATATCCCGGAACGCTACGACGAATCATATCTGGAAAACAGGCTACCACCTGCTCATCAAAGCTAAAACGACTGGCTTTATCTAAAGGCGTGGTAAATGGCTTGTCAAATAACGTATCCTGTAGATTTTCGTGCAGGGTGTCGTGCAGGGTTTCTTGTAAGTCACTATTGACTGAACTGGCGATTGTATTGGTAACTGAATTAGCGTGGGTATTGGTAGAGTTTGGCATGGTTTTTGGTTTAGTTGATGGTTTGATTTGTCGATATATTTTAGCAGTTTTCTAGTTTGTACAACAGTTTATTTAATGGACTTGTTATTTGCAACAAATGATAAGCGTAAATGGATTTTGAAGAAAAATTAGATTTACGCGAGGCTTAGACAGATTTTTATGTGAGATTTACGCGAGAGTCTTTATAACTTATTGATTTATATTTAAAAAATAAAAAACACTAAATTTCACTTAGCTATATTTTTAAACGGCATGACACGATAAACAAGCTGAAAAAATCAAAAGTCATTTTTACTTAGCACACCTCCATCTTTAACACCCCCCATCTTTAAATTGTCAATCATCCCTACTTATAGTAAACTTGCGTTATTAAAAATTCCTTATTTATGGGTAACTTAATTACAAGCTTTTTATTTAGGACTTACACAAAATTTAGATAACTTATTGATTTTTATACCCTCCCCCAACCCCTCCCAAAGGGAGGGGAGTTCCCTCCCCCTAAGGGGGAGGGCTAGGGAGGGGGTCTATGAATTGCGTAAGTCCTATTATTAAAGCTCTGTATTAAAGTGCCTTAGTAAAAGAATGGACAACCAGCCATGCTACTATATCTATCTCTACATCAATTTGCCCTTATTCCAGAGCACGAAATCCGCCTAGTCAATGGTTTTAACGTCATTACAGGCGAGACAGGGGCAGGTAAATCACTTATTTTAGATGCCTTGTCACTGTGTATCGGTGAACGAGCGGATACTAGCATGGTACGCTTTGGGGCAGAAAATGCCGACATCTATGCTGAATTTGACATTGGCGAAAATAAAGCAGTACAAAACTGGTTTGTCCAACATGATAGAGAAATCGATGATAGCGAAGTGCTGATTCGCCGTCAACTCAGTAGTAATGGACGTTCCAAAGCATGGTTAAATGGGGCTCCTGTGAGTCTATCAGAGCTGAAATCTCTTGGGCAATTATTGGTCAATATTCATGGTCAACACGCCCAACAAGAGTTACTAAAACCTGTCTATGTGCTTGATTGGCTGGATGAAATGGCAGGAGTTAGCGAGCTTGCCAAACAGACCAAACAAGCCTACAACAGCCATCAACGGCTTAAACGCCAACTCGAAGACATCGCCAGTGCCGACAGCCAACGCCTTGATAAAATCGCCTTGTTAGAAAGCCAGCTTGCCGATGTTGAACCCCTACTAGCAGTGGATTATGGCAAAATAGAGGCAGAGCACGAAGAGCTATCCAACATCGAGGCTCTGATGCAAGAGGCAGGCATGGCATTGCACCTGTTAGACAATGAAACGGATGAACCAGACGTTAGCAACCTACTGGGGCAAGCCATCAAGATTTGTGACCATCAAGTGAGCATGAGCCAAAGCTTTGAGCAGATTTCTGAACAGTTATACCTAGCCCAACAGTCGATTAACGAGGCAACCAGTATGCTTGCCGACTATGCCGACCAGCAACTGCCAGACCCAGAACGTCTGCAACAGCTAGATAACCTAATGAGCCTTGCCCATCGCCTATCTCGCAAACATCATGTACAGCCTGAAGACCTCAGCACACTGGCAGGTGAATGGCAACAACACCTAGAAGACTTGCAATCTCAACCCAGTGGTGCCGATATGCAAGAGCAAGTCGATAAAGCATGGCAACACTATCTAGACCTAGCCGAAGAGCTCTCACAAGCTCGCCAACAGTCCGCTCCTGATATTGAAAACCAACTGATAGAACAAGTGCGACCGCTTGCCTTGCCGAATGCTCGTTGTGAATTTTCTTTTGTGCGTAATGAGCACGCAAGCGACTACAGTGCTCAAGGGCTTGATGATATTGACCTATTATTTAGTGCCAATGTGGGTATGCCGATGCAACCTCTATACAAAATCGCCTCTGGTGGTGAATTGTCACGGATGGCACTGGTGATGCAAGTATTGCAAGCCACCCATACCGATGTTGATGACGCTCGCCCAATGCTGGTATTTGATGAAGTCGATGTTGGTATCAGTGGTGCGACCGCTCAAGTGGTAGGCGAATTGCTAAGACAGCTTGGCAAACGCCAACAACTGCTTGCCATCACCCACCAAGCCCAAGTTGCCTCACAAGCTCATGAGCATATTCTGGTGCACAAACGCCATGACGAACAGAGCGAAAGCGTGATAACTGTTCTCACAGGTGAACAGCAAGTGGACGAACTGGCAAGAATGTCTGGCGGTGTGCATATCACCGATGTCACTCGTGAACACGCTCGTAGCCTATTGGCGGAAGTTAAGGGGAAGGATTAGGCAAGCAATTTGATTAAAGCGTATTGTTTGCTGTAGAGAAAGATTTATAAATAGTTTATGGAGCTAATCCTGCTATCCGCTTGTATCTGCACGTCTAGGCGGTGGCGGTGTCTGTACTGGTTGCGTTCCTGCTACCACGAGACCACCTGAGAACGGATAAAGCGAAACACTGTTTCGCCCGTTCGCAAGACAAGAGCTGTGCTCGCGTAGAAAACTAGCCACCGCTTTCACCGCCTAGTCGTACAGGATACCGCTATCAGGGCTAGCCATCTCATGATTGGACGTAAATGGCGACTTTATTTCTCCGCATAGCTACAAAAAAAACCACTGGATTCCTACCTTTACAAGGAATGACGTGTGGTGATTGTTACGTTATTTTACGCTAGTTAAACAGAACCATCCCGAACAACTAACACCACAGATGAAACCGTGATTAAAGCACCACCAATCCACCCTAACAAACTAATCTGCTCACCAAATAACCATACCGCAAATATCGCTCCAAAGACAGGTTCACTGCCCCTATAACAACAGCTTTATGTGGCGAATCTTACTCGCCTTTTAATACCTCAACCAACCGAAATACCATCCACATAACCAACCAATAAACCACTAGCAAAGGTGGATAAACAACTATGTACAAAATAATATAACCATGATAGCCAGTTGCTAAATTACCAATGACCCAATCAATTACCCCATAGCTCCATATCCACACAAACACCGCAATCAGTGGCACGATAATATAGCCCAAATAACGCACCCATTTTGATAGATTATTTACAGAGATGACCAATGCCAAATGAGCCAATGCTCCCAGTAGCAAACTGATAATAAAAAAACCAAAAGGGCTGATTTTAATCATCATTTGGGCAAGCAAATTGGCTGTTGGTTCTATGGTAATATCAATGTAATCGGCAGGGATGTTATTAAACTGCCATTGATGGATGTTTTTAGCACCATCAGCGTTATTAGTATTCTTTACATCTGTAACGTTAGATAAGTTTGTCGTCAAACTGGCATTTTTAGGCACTTTTATCGCGATGTTAAGCTCATTAAAACTTTTCCACCCTCGTGCAGGGCTTAGTGAGTATTGAAAGCGATATTCCCCTGTCCAACCGAATTTTAAAATCTCTGCTTGAGCAGTGTAATTAACGCTAATGCGGTGAGTTTGGCTGTTATTTTGATTGTTTAGCTTTGATAAGTCTAACTGAAAATATTGCAAATGACTGCCAAAATCAGAGTCACCATCTGCCGATTGTGGTTTAGGCTGTTGATGGTCGTCAAGATTAAACAGTGACCAGTCAATAGTCATATCGTTATTTTTATCATTGTTTCTATCATTATTCATATAGTCGGTGACTGTTTTTGTGGCAACAGGTTGATCGTCTATACTCACGCTAAAGTTGTTATGCTCGCTGTCCATCACTTCAAAAATCAACGGAACAAAGGCAGAATCTACCGATTGAGATTGCTTAACCAATTTCTCAGGTATCGCAATTTCATACAAGACTTGATAATGAGCATTACGAAAGTCATCATCAATATCAATGGTCAACTGTTCAGACAAGACATCAATCTCTTGACTGGCATACGCTGTGGCAAATGTTTCTCCCTCTTGTAGTGTAGGTGATGCCATATTCGCATAAGCGGAGGTAACACCACCCATTAGCATAATAAAAGTGAGTAAAATTGGAAAAATGTGGAAAATCTGTATTGTGGTTTTGTTCATGGTGCTATTCACAGATTTGTTCATAGTTCTGTCCATAGATTTGTTAGGTTTATTATCGGTATTTTAAGGCGTATTGAACATTCTTATCAATTGTATCATAGCAAATAGTGTGAGTTGAGGGAAAAACCTTTACCAAAATATAAATTTCATGATATTGTAGAGCCCTTATAATAAGTGTATTAGTGAAGACTTTATTTATAAAAATTACTCAATGAGGAATGGTTGACATAGAGGAATAGTTAACATATTTCTTCCACAAGGCATATTGAGAAAAAAGTAATGGCACAAAGCAGAAAAGAAACCGCATGGAAAAAAAGTCGAAAATTTGGCGATGTCAAAGGCGGAATACGAAATAGGACATCAGATGGATAGTTTTTATAAAAGGTATTGGAGTGCTAATTATAAGAAAAGAGGTGAAAACTATGCAGATAATTATGCCTACTATTGGGGACATCAATTAAGAACACAGTATGACTAGTATGGATTAAAAAACCAAACCCACAAAATAACCAAAAATCGTGTTGTATCTAAGAGATTTCACCTTTTAAACGTCGAATATAATTGTTTATTTTTTTATCAAATGAAGAAATTTGATAATCCGATGATTGATAATAGGCAATCATCACACAATCAACAAAATCCAACCGTGTTTGCTGATAAACTTTAATCGCTGTGATAATAAACGGCTTATCTTGATGACAAACGATGTCATCTTGAAATAGGTAAAGCAGTTCTTCAGCAATTTCTGCTCTAGGCATTTGATAAACTTTGTCTAAAACGTAACAAAATTCTGCAATAACTTCAGTTGTCGTATAAACAATATTATTATCAATTAAATCAGTAGCTTGTTTGCTAAGTTGTTCATTATCTTGTAATGAATATCGTAAAATAATATTGGTGTCAATGATATGCATATTTTTCTACCACTGCTTGTTGCCATGCTGTATCTTCTTGAGCGATTAAAGCAGGGTTAGCGTATTTTGCTAACGCCCCTGCTCGTGATTTCTTTTTGGGTTTTTCTTGGGTAGTTGTATCTGCAATGCGTTCATTGATGTATAATTCTAATAATTGTGGTGACATCATAACAGCAACAGGTTTGCCTTGCTCAGTCAAAGATAGCATTTGTTGTTGTGATTGCTCAATAAAACGGTCAATAGATTGATGATTTTCAATTGGTATGCTGGCAAGTTGCATGGTGAGTCCTTAATTTGCTTTGTATTTATAAAGTTAGTGTAGCATAATTTTATTGAGTTACAAACACCACCAACCCCACTATCAATGATAAAATATCTCCAAAGCACACCTACAATACGCCAATAATATCATTTTAAATAGAAACCGCTTATGAACGCTATCTTCCGCTATTTTGAAAATCGACTAGACCCCTACCCTAATAATGAGATTGATTTTTCTAAACAAGGCTTGTTTGCCTTTTTGTGGGAATGTACTAAAGGCTTGCGTGGTTGGTTATTGACCTTTAGCCTATTAGTTGCTATGACAGGCGTTTATGAGGCAATGCTGTTTGCGTGGGTTGGTGATTTGGTCGATTGGTTAGCGATTTATACCCCTGAAACGCTTTGGCAGGAAAAAGGCACAGAAATTTTTACCATGCTGGCGATTATGCTCTTGAGCGTTATTGTGGTGATTTTTGACAGCCTGATTCATTATCAAGTGATACAAGGCGTTTTTCCCATGCAAATGCGGTGGCGGTTTCATCGTAGTATGCTTGACCATTCTATGCAATTTTATCAAGATGAATTTTCTGGACGAGTATCCGCTAAGGTAATGCAGACGGCTTTGGCGGTGCGTGGGGTCATTACTACGATTTGCGATATGCTTACCTATGTTGGGGTATTTTTTATCACCACAGGGGTGATTATGTTTAGTTTGGATATTTGGCTGATTATTCCCTTTATTTTATGGTTGCTGATGGTGATTGCTAGCCTTGTCTATTTTTTGCCAAAATTAGCCACAGCCTCCAGTGAGCAAGCCGATGCACGCTCTTTGATGACAGGGCGGATTACTGATGCTTATGCCAATATTAACACAGTAAAATTATTTAGTCATTCTCGCCGTGAACTTAGCTATGCCAAAAGTGCCATGGAACAGTTTATGGTCACAGTGCACGGACAAATGCGATGGGTGACGTATCTCAATATTACCACCCATTTAATTAGCATTGTATTGATTGGTGGTACGGCAATCATCGCTTTGTATTTATGGAATATCAGTTTGGTCAGCGTGGGGGCGATTGCCACGGCGACGGCAATGGCTATTCGTATGAATGGTATGACTCATTGGATAATGTGGCAAATGACGCAACTGTTTGAAAGTATTGGTACGGTGCAAGACGGTATCCGCACCCTTTCCACCCCAAAAACCGTGCTTGATAAAGAAAATGCCAGCGAATTAGTAATCAAACAAGGCAATATTAATTTTAATAAGGTTAATTTTGCTTATACGCAGACCAATAAAGAAAAGACAAAACAAATTCTGTTAACCGATTTTAATTTAGATATTAAAGCAGGCGAAAAAATTGGTTTGGTAGGGCGTTCCGGGGCAGGAAAGTCGACTTTAGTGAATTTATTATTGCGGTTTTATGATGTGCAATCAGGACAAATTCTCATTGACGGACAAGCGATTGATGAGGTAACACAAGAGTCGCTCCGCCAACAAATTGGTATGGTAACGCAAGATACTTCGCTACTTCATCGCACGGTACGAGATAACATCGCCTATGGTCGCCCTAATGCGAGCGAAGAAGAAATTATTGAGGCGTGTAAAAAGGCTCATGCGTGGGAGTTTATCCAAACCTTGCAGGATAAAAAAGGCAATAAAGGGCTTGATACGCAAGTGGGCGAACGTGGAGTAAAACTTTCAGGGGGGCAACGTCAGCGTATTGCGATTGCTAGAGTTATGCTTAAAAATGCACCGATTTTATTACTTGATGAGGCGACTTCTGCCCTTGATAGCGAAGTAGAACATGCAATCACTGACAGTCTCAACGATATGATGCAAGGTAAAACCGTGATTGCTATTGCTCACCGTTTATCAACCATTGCCGAACTCGATAGGCTTGTAGTAATTGATGAAGGAAAAATTATTGAGCAAGGTAGCCATGAGGAATTGTTGGCAAAAAATGGTGTTTATGCAGGGTTATGGCAACGGCAAAGTGGTGGGTTTTTGGGGGAAGTCCTTTTAGAAGAAAATATGGATTCATAGACATGACATCCTAACTTAACACAACCGCTCATTGGGGAAAAATACCTTAAAGGTTGAGCCTTTTCCTTCGCTGGATTTAATGGTTAGGGTGGCACCGTGTTGATAAAGTACATGCTTGACGATGGCGAGTCCTAGACCTGTACCGCCTGTGGTGCGACTACGTCCGCTATCTACTCGATAAAAGCGTTCGGTCAAGCGGTCAATATGCTCAGGAGAAATCCCTAGCCCATTATCGCTAACGACAAACCGACAGCCATGCTTGTTTTCTGTCCATGAGATGTGAATTTCACCACCATTTGGCGTATATTTAATCGCATTGGTAATCAGATTGAGAAAGGCGGAGTTTAAATACACTTCTGAACCTATGATATTTTTTTGTGAGTCGATGTGTAGCTCAATAAAGTGCTGATACTCTTTATTATAGATTTGAGCATCATCAAATAAGTGACTCATCATCAATGGCATATCGACACAACTGGTGGTAAATTTTTCTTGATTTTCGAGTTGCGATAACATGAGCAAATCATTAACAATATTATTCATCCGTTTGGCTTGTTGAGTCATCAGATTAAAACCACGTTGCCATTTTGGATCAATATCTTCTTGTTCAGAGAACAGATCAATATAACCCATTAATACGGTTAATGGCGTTCTCAACTCATGGGAAACATTGGCAACGAAGTCTTTACGCATTTGCTCTAAACGTTGCAAATGGGTGACGTCATAGACCATTAATAACTTTTCTTTACCAAAGGCAGTGAGTTCATATTGTAGATAGCGTTTGGGCTCATGATTGGAATTGTGATTGCTTGCGAGGCGAATGCCTTCCTGATGTTGGTCTTCGTTATCTTCATTATATTCGGCTCTGTCCATTTGCTGATAATATTGGCGAAACTCTTCTGATTCGATGACATCAAAAATCAGTTGACCTCTACTGCCCATATTAATGCCTAATAAATCTTCGGCGGATTGATTCCACCATATTAGTTGATGATTTTTGTTTAATAGCACTACGCCTTCTTGTAGTAGAAACAGTGATTCGCGTATTTTTTTCAGCAGACGACGCAATTTTTTGTATTGTTTTTTTTCTTTACGTCTTTGTTTATAAATGGAGTTGGCAAGTGGAGCAATTGCCCCTGCGAACAAGGGCAGGCTATTGAGTTGCGATGTTTTGTTGTCTGGTGGGGTAAGCTGTGGTTGATTTAGCCAATATAAAAAACTCAGCATGCTGATAAATCGCCAACTCAAAAATAACACGAGTCCTGCAAGTAAATTCCACAATAACTGCCCGCTTAACCAACCGAGCAAGGCAAAAACAAGCAGAATAACCATCGCCAACCGCAACTCCGCCCATAAGAGTTCGGTAAAGGTTGGATGGTTGTTTTTGCTTGGTTTTTTGTTCATGGGTAATTCATATTAGCTAGCAATTAACTTTGGTAGAAAAACGATAGCCCGTTCCCCTTACGGTTTGAATAAAACCTGCATAACCATATGGGTCTAGCACCTTTCTAAGTCGGCGAATATGCACATCGATGGTACGGTTTTCTAAATAGACATTACCGCCCCACACTTGATCAAGCAGTTGCTCACGAGTATAGGCACGCTCTGGGTGACTCATAAAAAAGGCAAGCAAGCGATATTCTGTGGGTCCAATTTCTACAGGATTATCATTGGCAAAGATTCGTTGGCTGGCTGGATCAAGGGTTAAGCCTTGATAATCAATCTCTTTGTTAGCAGATAACAGACTGCTTCGTCGCAATACCGCTTTGATACGAGAGCGTAACTCACGAGTTGAAAACGGTTTGGTAATATAGTCATCCGCTCCTGCATCAAGCCCTTGTACCTTATGATCTTCGTCACCTTTTGCGGTGAGCATAATCACAGGGATTTCTGCCAATGATTCATCTTGCTTGAGACGATAACAGAAATCGATTCCCGACTGTCCAACCGGAAGCATCCAATCAAGCAATATCAAATCAGGGCGATGATCAACGACCTGTTGATGGGCTTCTATGGCATTTTCCGCCTGCAAGCAGTCATAGCCAAATAGCTCAAGACTGGTTATCAGCATTTCTCGAATATCTGGTTCATCTTCTACTACAAGAATGGTTTCTTTTTTATTTTTCATAGAATTCTCTGTTGCTGTACTCATTAATATATCGGTCTTTCGTGATTATATTACAGCATATCAATATGACAAACTTATGACAATTTAAAACATTTATTCCACTATTTTTTAACAATTGTACGCTTTTTTCATCAAACTGTCATATTTATTCGGTAAATTAGTCTTCGGTTACAGAATGTAATTTAAGTGAATTTTTATATAGTTTCAAAACCAAACTGAGGATAAATCCTATGCGTTACTCTTTATTAACTTTTAGTGTGTCTATGGCAGTAGCAATGTCGGTGGCTTTGACAGGCTGTGGTGAAGATAAGGCAACAAAAGCTGATAATGGTGAAAATGCACCAAAAACAACTGCAACTGAAGCAACAGCAGTAGATAGCAAATATAAAGACATCGCTGGGGTGTCCATGCAGGTAAGTGGTGCTGGTGCCTCTTTCCCTGCTCCGATTTATCAAAAGTGGTCGGCAGACTTTATGGCGAGTACTGGAGGCGAGATTAATTATAACTCGATTGGTTCGTCTGGC
>PDWJ01006631.1_pt1 | contig 15170 bp, 15 predicted proteins | sample 1430881 | NCBI WGS metagenome assembly PDWJ01 (sample SAMN01162460, study PRJNA174530) | Oral metagenome, whole genome shotgun sequencing project. | biome: Marine environment; feature: Marine mammal; material: Swab sample of the gingival sulcus; isolation source: swab sample of gingival sulcus... | reverse complement strand
TAGTTTCTTGCAATAAATATGAATAACATCTATCAGGCAAGTCTGCTTGGGCATCCAGCGGCATTATTCCACAAAAGCCTTTTAGGCGATAACAGGTTCGAGGCACCTTAAATTTACCTAAAATCGAAAAATAGTCTTTTCCATGCAACCGACTTTTCCTTTTTAAAATCACACCATTTTCAAGTTTAAGGCCCACGATCAGAATTAAAGCTCCCAAAGCTGTGCCGAGTTTTAAGTCACCATCAAGGCACGCCAATAGACGCATATTCGATATATGTGTCCGTTGGCGTAACGCCGAGGGCGGCTTAATAGACAAGCAGATGGGAGTTTTTATTTTGATCATGGGCCTAAGTTCTGGTCCGATATCACCGGTCCCTTTCTGGGCAAAAAAATATTTCATGCCTGACAAAGCTATTTTCAGGGCTAATTGGAATATGTTCTTTTCCATTTCATAAGCTGGCATAGACTCCGCATTTTGATTCACAAATTCAAAAAGGTTTTGTAATCCCAGTTTGCCTTCTGATATACATTTTTCGTTAGATATGGCCCTCATTTTTACTCCTGTATGGTTATGAGTCAGGTTTCCTATCTAATCATGCCATACTCGAGGACAATTGTCCAGCTATTTGAATTTTAGAGCCTGTTTGATAATTGATGAATCGGCTGCAATCCCATGAAAATGGCTCCAATTCCCCCAAATTTTATGTCAAGCGATTGATTTATTTGAACTCAAACGGGGGCCGGAAAATTCATTTTCAGTTAGAGACAACCGAAAAAGTAAATCAAATTGATACGTTATTTTATGATCGTAACAGAAGAGCAATAAAGATGATAAAAAAAGACATATTTGACCATGATGTAAAAGCCCAATTCCAGGCCTCGGCCAAAGAACGGCTGTATCGTTTTTTAATGGCAGATGACCAGATCAAAGGGGTGGTGGTGCATGCCACCCGGATGGTCAAGGAGCTGCAGGCAAACCATGATACAGGTCCTTTGGAAACGCTGATTCTTGGCCAGGCATACATTGCCGCAGCCCTGATGAGTGCGTCTTTGAAAGGTCGGGATCGGATTGCAATAAACATCCAGTCTTCCGGTCCTATAAAGGGCCTTGATGTGGAGGCCAATGCCTTCGGGGAGATCCGCGGGTATTTAAAGCCCAACCCCATTGAAGTGAAAAATCCGGGAAAAATCAAACAACTGTCCACCCTTTACGGGGCAGGCTTTCTGTCGGTGACCAAGTACATAGAGGATGCAAACCGACCCTATACCGGCCAGATTGCCCTGGTTCACGGCTCCATTGCCGAAGATCTGGCGGCATACTTTCTGACCTCGGAACAGATACCTTCCGGCTTCAGCCTGAGCGTGGCCTTTGATGAGAATGAAAAAATTACCGGTGCGGGGGGCATATTTCTGCAGGCGCTGCCGGGTGCCCAACCCGATAACGTTGCCCAAGCCGAAGCCATGATCCGGGACATGGGCGTCTTAGGCCACCGCTTTGCCCAAAATCAGACACCGGAATCCATCATTAAAACCTCTTTTGCGAACCTGTCACCGCGATTTCTGAACAGTTCCCGGGTGGAATTTTATTGCCGGTGCGCAAAGGATCGGATGGCCGGTTACCTTAAAAACCTTCCCAAGAAAGACCGTACCGACATCCTGGCAAACGGTCCGTTTCCGTTGACGCTTCGTTGCCATCACTGTAATTCGGTTTATCGGTTCAGCCAGAAGGAGCTAACCAGTGTTCTTAATGAAGGTAACAATGATGTTGATCACCACGGAAGACACAGAAAGCACTGAAATTGAGAAAGCAACACCCTCAATCTGTATTGTTGGATGGTTACTGAAGTTGGGCAGCCATCCAGCTCTTTTCGGCCTTGATTCCATTGCCGGTCATTTTTTCGTTAAAACACCCCCCCCTCATTCCCGTGTTTCTCCGTGTTTTCGGTGACCGAATATTGAACTTATACCCCGGATGAAGCAAGAGTTTTCAGATGATCTAAAAGCGCCCGTTCCAACCGGGTAATCAGATCTGATGGGACATAACTTCCAGCTCCAGAATAGCGGCAGCTGCGGCTGAAAAATTTAAATCATGGACCAAATTTTCCAGAACAATGGGGGGGCGTTATGAGTCTACGGCCGAAACAGCGGCTTCTTTTCTGACAAAAAGCATCATGATAATACCGCCAAGTATAAAAAAAACAAGCGCTGCCATAACCGGATCATCTTTGGCCGGAAGAACATTGATATTGGTCTGGACAGCCACATTTTCAAGGCAGACCACTTCCCCAGCCTCTCTGACATACTGCTGAGCCATGAACACGGTCTTTTTAAAGGGCCACAACGCATATAGTGAACCCGCCATCAGCCCGCCTAAAAAGGCCATGGTGGCATTATAAAACCGGGAAAAGACAAAGCTGACCAGCCGGGCAAACAAAAGGCCGCCCAAAATGACACCCAGGCCAAATATCCCCAGAAAAATAAATGTCTCCAAATGCAAAAATTTTAATTCAGAAATGGCTGAAATAACTTCAAAATAAGTGCCCATTAGAATCAATACCAGGGAACCGCTGACACCCGGCAGCACAGTAGCGGAAATGGCAAGGGCACCGCAAAGTGCAATATACAGATAGTCCCCGGAAGAATAACCCTGGACCGTTGAAGCAATTTTCCCCGATTCAGGCACAGAGCTCCCCTGGTCTGCAGAAGGAGCAGACTGGATCTGAAAGGCCCGGGCAAGATGATCGGACTTCATCTTGATCTTATCATAAGGATTAACCATGGCTGAGACCCACACAGAGATACCGATACCGGCCAGAAGACAAAGAACGGCCCAGGTATCAAAACGCTTTAACATCTTTACCGGTATAATGACAGAGACCAGAATCAGCCCGAAAAAAAGAGAATAGGTGACACAAAAATGGTGGAGTAAAAGATATTTCATCAGACTGGACAGGGCAAGAATGGCCACGATGGTCCCGGCGGCAAGTTTAAACAGAAAAAAAAAACCGGTTTCCCTGAAAAATGCATAAACATTTTTAATCCCCAAGACCGGGTGCCTGAAACAGGAAAAAACAAGTGCAAGGCATTTCAGGGCAAAGGATTGATTAATCTGGTTTAAGATTGAAAATACCCGTTCATATATTCCAAAAACCAGTAGAAAGGTTCCGCCGGAAACCCCCGGAATGATATTGGCTAGGCCCAGGCAAAACCCCATGACCAACGCTTTTATGGTTGCCGAAGTCGCAGAAGAATAAAAGGACATGAAAATTTACCTCAGTTCAGGTGTGTTCATTTAGGCCCATGATCAAAAGACGTTGCGTTCAAACATCTACTCGGGCCACCCGTGTTCGCCGATCAGCTTGACAAAACGGCAACCTCCCAAATTAGCCGATTTGATGCCGGTACTGGTTTTTTCAATACGTAAAAGCTCCTGGGAATACACCCCCCCCACAGGCATGACCAGACGCCCACCTTCGATCAGTTGATCCACGAGAGGTTCAGGAAGCTGATTGCCCCCGGCCGTAACAATGATGGCGTCAAAGGGACTTTCAGCTTTCCAGCCCTGGGTGCCGTCGGAATAACGGGTTATGATATTATGGTATTTCAGGCGGTCAAACAGCTTCCGGGTCCGCAGGTATAGGGTATTGTTACGTTCAATGGAATATACCTTGTAAACCATATGGGACAGCACTGCAGCCTGGTAACCGGAGCCTGTACCGATCTCAAGTACACGTTCCGGGCCTGTCAGGGTAAGGCTCTGGGTCATTTCGGCGATGATAAAAGGCTGGGAAATGGTCTGACCCTCACCAATGGGAAGAGGAAAATCCCCATAAGCACTATCCACCAGGGCTTCACTGACAAACAAATGGCGGGGTACCTGGATCATGGCCTGAATCACCAGAGGATCGTTTATCCCCCTGGCAATGATCTGTTGTTCTACCATATCCCTGCGCCAACGCGAAAATTTTGTGGACTCATTGATCATGGCCTTTTAATACCAGCAACCGCCGGGACCGTCAAGCATTTGAAAATGGGTTGAGATCCTGTTAAAAAATAGGGGGGGCGAAGCGAAATCCCATGAAAATGAAACCCAATTTCCCTTGCATTTAAACGTCAGTAAAAGTAAAAAATGACCATGGACAAAACTTTAAAAATGAAAATAACCGTATTTGTCGCGGTCCTGTTTTTTATACTCGCCACTGCCGGATACATGTTCATTGAAGGCTGGAGCCTTCTGGACTCTGCCTATATGACGGCCATTACCCTGAGTACGGTGGGGTATAGTGAAGTCCACGATCTGTCCGACGGCGGACAGTTCTTCACCATTTTTCTCATATTTACAGGTGTTGGATACTTTCTGTATCTAGGCGGTGTTTTCATCAGTTCTGTGGTAGACGGTGAAATAAAAAGCATGCTTGGGAGGCAACGTTTGAACAGCAAAATAAAAAAAATGAAAAATCATTACATTGTCTGCGGGTATGGCCGCATCGGCAGAATTCTGTGCAAGTTCGTGGCCGAAGAGACCCAGAACATTGTTGTGGTAGAACAGAAAGAGAAACTCAAAGCGATCCTGGAAAAGGATAAAATGCACTACATTATCGGAGATGCCGGGAATGAGGACGTTCTGGAATCAGCCGGAATTGAACGGGCAAAAGCCCTGGTGGCGGCCCTTGCAACGGATACCGAAAATGTTTTCCTGGTACTCACAGCCAGACAACTCAATCCCGACATCTATATTATGGCCCGGGCAGGAAGCACCATGGTGAGGAAGAAACTCTATATGGCCGGTGCCAATCAGGTGGAATCCCCCTATGATGTTGGCGGGGTTTCCATGGCATTGAAACTGTTACGTCCTACGGTCTCCAATTTTCTGGACACCGCACTGTCCCGGGAAAGCGATGCCATCCAGCTTGAAGAAGCTTTTGTACCGGAGAGTTCGGATTATGCAGGGAAACAACTTAAGGATTCCGGTATTCGCCAGAATTACAACCTGATTATCGTCGCAATCAAAGAGAAGTCAGGCCACATGGTGTTTGCCCCCCATTTTGAAACCATTATTCACCCCCGGGACACAGTGATTGTCATGGGAAAGGCCCAAGATCTCAAGGCGTTCAGGCATGCCCTTAGAAATGAACCAAAAAAAATTTCAAACATCTTTGGTTAGATTTTATAGATTACCCGGGTATCGGTAATAATAATGTCCACCGTATATTTTCTTGATTCCATCTGGATCTGGTCAACAATCTGCTCTTCATAGGCCAGCGAGACCTTACGGCAGGTTTCAGGCAATTTTGTAATCAGCTTTGCATAGTAGTTGTTTCCGAATCCCATGCGCCCACCCTTGTCATCAAAGGCCAGACCCGGGATAATGGCAATATCCACATCATCCAAGGCTATTTTCTTGCACCGCTCCGGATTGGGCTCAAGCATGTCATGGGCGTTGGGTACCAGATCCTTGTCAAAATGACTGATTTTATACAAAAGGAACATATTTTTAACATCCGTAAATACCGGCAAAATAATACTTTTCTCAATCTCCATGGCTTTTCGGATGATTTTTTCAGTAGGAATTTCCTTACTTCCGGGCGGGTACATAAGCACCTGATGGGATTCTAAAAAGTTTGCAAATTCGAATAATTTATTTTCAATAATATTATATTTTTCTTCAATCTGTTCCGGGGACAGGGCGTTCATACGTTCAGCTACCTGACTTAACGTACTGTTTTTACAGCTTTTAACTTCATCCATAATCACATTCCTTATAGTATTGCAAAATAATTTTTTTTGAGACATATTATACACTGCCACATAATTGTCAACCAGCAATAATCATTGACTGTTTACATGTCCCGTGTTATCTGAATAAGATTGTGGAAAAACTATAACCAGCCACCCTTCAACCCTATAATCGTGCAGGACAAAATCAAAAATGCTTGACATAAAATTGATTAAAAACGACCTGGACACTGTTGTCCAGGGCATGGAAAAACGCCGGGCAAACATTGATTTTTCCTCGTTTCTTAAAAATGAGGAAAAAAGAAAGGCGCTTTTAATTGATATTGAAGCGTTACGCCATCTTAGAAACACTGTTTCTGGTGAAATTGCCAAAATGAAGAGATCCGGCCAAGATGCCCAGCCAAGCATAGATAAAATGAAAGGTGTCTCTGAACAAATTAAGGAGATGGACAAAGAACTTCATGAATTGGAAGAGTGGGTCAAAGCGTTCCATATTAATATTCCCAATCTGCCCCATGAAGATGTCCCCATGGGAAAGGATGACACTGAAAACCGCCTTGAAAAGAGCTGGGGAACACCCCGGTCCTTTGATTTTCAGATCAAGGATCACGCGGACATCGCCGAAGGGTTAGGGATTCTTAATCTTAGGTGTGCGTCAAAACTTGCCGGCGCCAGATTTCCTTTGTACATAGGCGCCGGCGCCCGCCTTGAACGGGCTTTAATTAACTTCATGCTGGATATTCACACCACAAATCATGGGTATACGGAAGTTCTGCCTCCGTTTATCGTAAACAAAGACACCATGACCGGCACGGGCCAGCTGCCTAAATTTGAGGAAGACCTTTTTAAGCTTGCGGGTTGGGATTACTACCTGATTCCCACATCAGAAGTGCCCATGACTAACATCCCGGCCGGAGAAATCCTGGATGAATCCGAGCTACCCATGAAATTCACGGCATTTACCCCCTGCTTCAGATCCGAAGCAGGCTCTTATGGCAAAGACACCAAAGGACTGATCCGCCAGCACCAGTTCAACAAGGTGGAAATGGTGAAAATCACTTCGCCGGAGACCTCATTTGATGAGCTTGAATCATTACTGGCCAATGCGGAAGAGATTCTCCAGCAACTGGAACTGCCGTACCAGGTGGTCACCTTGTGCACCGGGGATTTGGGATTTTCCGCCACCAAAACCTATGATATTGAAGTGTGGATGCCTGGCCAGGATAAATACAGGGAAATCTCCTCATGCTCAAATTGCCTTGATTTCCAGGCCAGGCGGGCCAATATCCGGTTCAGACGGGAAAATGCCAAAAAGCCCGAGTTCTGCCACACCCTGAATGGATCCGGGCTGGCCGTGGGCAGGACGTTTGCAGCAATTCTTGAAAACTATCAAATGGAAGACGGAACCGTCAAAGTGCCCAAAGCACTAGTACCGTATATGGGAGGTATAGAAATAATTGACTATGAATCTTAATCTGTTTCCTGAGGATATCAGAACACATATCATCCCCTCACCTAAGGGGGAACTATATTATAAATGTCTTGGCTGCGGTGCCGAATACGGTATTGAAGAACTTTTATACGTGTGTCCTGGGTGCAACCAGGTCTTGCTGATCCATGACCGGAATAAAGATCAGCTCAAAGCCGTTTCAGGCCAAACCTGGCAGAGAATCTTTGATTACCGTAAAATGCTCAAGATACCTGCCCTTAAAGGCATTTACCGGTACCACGAATTCATCGGCCCCAGTATCCCACTTGGGTCCATCATCTACCTGGGTGAAGGGCACACGCCTATGGTGGAGGCTAATACCGCACTCCAGGAAAAAACCGGAGTAAAGTTCTATTATAAAAATGACGGCCAAAACCCGTCAGCCTCGTTTAAAGACAGGGGCATGGCTTCGGCCCTGTCCAGTATAAAATATCTTATTGATCAAGGATTTGTTTCCAACGTAATCTCGGTATGCGCATCCACCGGTGATACCTCAGCCTCGGCCGCCCTTTATGCCTCCTATCTGGTATCAAACGTAAAATCAGCCGTACTTTTGCCCCATAAAAAGGTCACCTCTGCTCAGCTGGCCCAGCCTTTGGGAAGCGGTGCCAGGGTATTTGAAATTCCCGGGGTTTTTGACGACTGCATGAAAGTGGTTGAGCACCTGTCCTCAAGCTATCCTGTGGCGCTGCTCAACTCTAAAAACGCCTGGCGGATACTGGGACAGGAATCCTACTCCTATGAGATTGCCCAGGACTTTGACTGGGATATGGATAAAAAAGTGGTCATGGTGCCCATTGGTAATGCCGGTAATATTTCAGCGATCATGAACGGATTCCTGAAATTTTACAACACCGGCATCATTAACACACTGCCAAAGATCATCGGGGTTCAGTCCGAACACGCAGATCCAGTATACAAATACTATCTTGAACCCGATGAGAGCAAACGTGTATTTACCCCGGTTCAGACCCAGCCAAGTGTCGCCCAGGCAGCCATGATCGGAAATCCCGTATCCATGCCAAGGGTGATCCAGATCGCCAGGGATTATGATGCGGCCAGCGGTCACAAAAATGTTTTTGTGGTCCAGGTAAAAGAACAGCAGATCATGGACTGGCAGCTGACGGCCAACCAGAACGGACATATCACCTGCACCCAGGGTGGCGAGTGCCTTGCAGGGATGGTCCAGGCAAAGGCATTAAATCTTGTGGATGAGAACGAAACCATAATTTTGGATGCCACGGCACACGCCATTAAATTTTCCGGTTTCCAGGACCAGTATTTTAAGGGTGAACTGGCTGAGACCTACGGTATTTCATCTGACAGCCGGTTTATTAATTTACCGGATTTTATTGCACCTGATAATCCTGAATTAATTCCGTCCCAGGAAAAACCCCTTGGACCACACCAGTTCCAGGAATTCGTAGAGGATGTATCAAAAAAAATCGCCGCGCATTTAGGACTTTGATCTATGTCTTTTTTCCGGAACACAATCATAAGAGATGTTCTTAGGCCCATGGTCAAAAGAACATCATCCATCGGCTTGTCTTTTAAGCCGCCGTTGGCGTGCCTTGATGGCGATCTAAAATCCGGCGCATCTGTGGCAGATTTAGTTCTAACAATGGGCCTTATCCCGATCATACTGTTTGTCTTCACCCCTTGGGCCTCTTTTTCGGCAACGGGGGTAACAACCCGTTTTAAAACGTATTCCCTGTTCACTTACAATGATCAAGCTTACCTATGTGAGCCTTACCTGGTACAGAAAGATGAATGGCTGTATAAAATTTTTCGTCAGAAAGGGGAAATATCCGCGTCGGATTTCCCCTTGTTTTTAAACATATTTAAAAAAATCAATCCGAAAATTCGTAATATTGATGCGATTTCCCCGGGCTGCCAAATTCTGATCCCCCTTAAGCAGGTGGACAGGAACGCTTACGAACAGGACAGCAACGGCACTGTGCAGGTTCCATTTCTGGCGTTCTCCACACAAATTACACCTGCCACCGTATCCCGCCATACCCATAAACACGAGATTAAAGCTGGAGATACCGTATCTGAATTACTTTCCAAAGAATTTTTATCCTCCAGGGGCAATGTCTCCAAGGTTGGGGAAAAAATGGTGCTTCACCTGAATCCAAACATCAAAGACATTAACCTTATCTATCAGGGGGCAAGTATCACAATCCCCGATCCTTCAATTCTTTCCCAACCCTGGTTTAACGATTTTATAGCCATGGGAACAAAAAGTTTGCCGCCAGCAAAAGTCGTTCCCGCTTACATTACCGAAAAAAAACGAACACTCACTCATACGTCCAGACCTATTTCCATGGCGGAGTTAGCACATCTAAAGCACTATACACAGCTTATCCAGGGCCGCCTCATGCACCAGGGGAAACTATTTTTCCCGCCCGGCGCCCAGGAAGACAAGCCTAAATTTATTGACTTGTCAAAAACACCTGTCATCAGTGATGGTACAGGAAAGAAAACCGTGCTGCTTGGACCCAATACCACTGAGGCCTCCATGGACCCCGATCTTGTTAGCGCCATGAAAGCCTATTGGAAGGATCTGCAATTTAAAAACCGCGGTGACCTCCTCAATGATAACTTATTGTTCAACACACAAACCATGAAAGATGTGCCCAATTGTCAGGAATCATTGATCAGGATTCTTTTGGCTGTTACATCCTATTCCTATGCACCGGATGGTTTTCCCCCCGTATCCGTAAATAATGTACCCATAAAAGTCTCTTTAGGCAGAATCACCCATGACCATTCCCCTGATATTTTAATCAACCCAGGAAGTGTTTACGGCAGGGCCCTTGAGATTATAAAAAATCAGGGCTACCAAATCCTGGATCTGCCATCAGACCTGACTTTTGAAGATGTCTGTACCCGCCTTTTTTCTCGGCTTGGGTATCAGGTATGGAAGGATCCATCATTCAATGCATACCGGAAAGTAGAAAATATTCCAGGTGTTTACGTTGAAAAAGGGATAGAGAAACTTTTTTTCACCAGAAGCCCCCTTTTCAAACGTGCCAGAACCTTTCTGGAAAATGAAAAAATTGATGTGGTTATGCTTAATAAGGAGCCGGCCCGATGAAAACAAAACTGTTGATCCTGGTTTGTATCTATGGTGTCATGACGGCATCCTGCACCTCAACGTTACAGACCCAGAAACAAAATAAAATCGCCCAGGCCATCAAAAAGGAAGGCGATGTATTTCAAGCCCGGGGAAACTATACCGTGGCCTTGAACAAACTGCTTGAAGCAGAAAAAATGGCTCCGGACGACCCATATATTCAAAACAGCCTGGGGTTGGCCTATATGGGAAAAAAGAGAAACGATATGGCCATCCAGGCCTTTAACAAAGCCCTGGCACTCAAACCCGATTATACCGAGGCCCGGAACAATCTTGGTGCAGCCTACCTTAGGGATGAAAAATGGGATATTGCCATAAATACATTTAACAAAGTTCTTGAAGATATCACCTACCGCACCCCCCATTACCCTTTAGCCAATATCGGATGGGCCCAACTGGCACAGCACAACTACCCTGTAGCCCAGAAATATTTCCTTAAAGCATTAAAGGAAGTATCCGGGTTTATTCCGGCCATCCACGGTCTTGCCCAGCTATATATCCGAACCGGACAGACAGACCGGGCCATGGCCTATCTGAACAAAAATATAAAAAAATCCCCGGGCACTGTCATATTCCATGCAGACCTTGCCCAGGCTTATGAGGCCAGTGGCCGGGCCCAACAGGCCATCAAAGCCTGGCAGATGGTTACGCAGTTGGCTTCTGAAAATTCAAACCTTTACCACAAGGCTGAACAGCGGTTGTTTGAATTGCAGTAGAAGAGAAAGAATCTATCACACTTTGTCAAATGGCTGATATCGTCCAGGGGCGATGATTCCCTCAGGATCCAGTACGGACTTGATCTCTTTTGTTATTTCCCAGAAGGTCTGGGAGCCCTCTGCCAATTTTTTCATGGTATGGATATTGGTCCGGTAAGGCGCATACCCCTGGGACATAATCAGGCTGAAGAAAGCATCATAACATTCCTGTGCCCTTTTGCATTCATTTTGATCATCCCTATCGTAGGAAATGGTAATTACACTAACCATGGCCCGCTCCGTAATCAGTGATACGGTGACCAAAGGCTCAAAACCGTATTGTTCAAATACCGGATTCACCAATTGAATCAAACGCTGTGCCGCCTCCCCGGTCATGGGCATAATCGGGGCAATCCACATCATGCCTGCATTGAAATCAAGGGGATTGGCCACGCTTTCAGGATTAACCGACCTTTTGACCCGCCACAGCGTACCAAACAAAAACGCATCTGTGGGCTCTCCTTTGAGCAATCCATACACTTTATTCAGGGTTTGGAACCTTGTTTTCAAGTCCGGGAACAAGGAAAATCGATCAAAGACCCCTGCCAGTCGATTTACCAAACCCAAGGTCCGGTCTCCGATGAAACGAATCTGCCCCAAGGGTTTCAGAACCTTTTTCAACTCTTTCCGCGTCATCCGGACCTGGGCCCGGGTACCGTAGATAGCCCCGCTGACATTCCAAGCGCCGAATTTACCTTTTTTGCAGAGAAGCTGCCGCAAATCATCGCTCAACGGTGTCTTATTCCCGGCCTTTTCCCAAGGGTATTGATTAAATGAGGAAAACACTCTCAGATCATTGCCGATATGAATCAGGCTTCTGATTTGTCCACTCAGCTTCAAGGGCCGCAGCACATCGACCACCGCAGCCAGATCCCTGTCCCGGGGCACGGAACAATAAAACATATTCAGGCACTCCGGCGCAGGCATCAACCAGATTCCCACCCGGGTTACAACGCCAAAGTTGGACTGGGTAAACAACCCATCCATATACGGTCCGATTCCGTATTTAAAGACATGGGTGGCTTGGGCATTATCATAATGCCCATACCCTGTTTTCAGGGTTCGTCCATCGCCCAGGATCACTTCCATACCACAGGTGTGAAGAAAATGATCTCCATAAGGCGTATGTCCAAAACCCCTCTCCAGAGTGTTGCCCAGAACACTGGCGTCAGGCCCTGATCCACTGCAGTCCAGCCACAGGGACAGATTGTTCTCTTTTAGATAGGATACGAGTTGAATCTGGGTCACCCCGGGTTCAATCACAGCGTATGCCAGGGTCTCATCCACATGGATAATCCGATTCATCCGGGACAAATCCAGAATCACCTGCCCATCGCCCACAGCACAAGCCGAGCCGTACCCCCAGTTACACCCCCGGCTCACCGGATAAATACCGACATGATATTCTTTGGCTGTTTTTATAATATCCGTTACTTCACTGCTGTTTGAAGGTTTTAAGACAGCCGCCGGTGTTGTACTTTTCGGCAGTGTCACTCTGGCATATCGCTTCATCGTCGATTCATCGGTAAATACAAACGCATCGCCAACAATATCTTTAAATTTTTGTATGGGAATCATTAATAGAAGAGTCGATCATAAATGGTTAAAAAGCCGCACCCTGAAAATCAGAGTTCTGCGTAAGGTATACAACAGTCTTAGTTATGTTTTATATAGCTGACAAGCCAATATTACCAAAGCCTATCAAAAGGCGTGTTGACGGTACGGATAAGACAATTAAATCAATCTGACCGGCTAAAGCCAAGAGCGTATCTGTGCAGATTAAATTCTGATCATGGGCCTAACACTACCGGATAAAGCATATTTGCTGTACAGAGTATAGTCATCAATAGTAGCTAAGGTAACTACGCCATAACAACATTGTTAAAAACAATACACCTAAATAAGGGCTTTTTCAATGTTTAATTTTCTTAAGATTAAAATAAAAAAGATGGAAACAAAAATATTTTTAGTTAAAGCAGATTGTTCGCTTCAGGTGCATTGCTTAAGAGCCTGTTTGATAATTAGGGGATCGAAGCGAAATCTCATGAAAATGAGAACCAATTTTCACAAATTTTCTGTTAATAGCCGGACTACTGAAATAAAATTTGGAAGAATTGGAGGCATTTTCATGGGATTGCAGCCGATTCATCAATTATCAAACGGCTCTAAGGCCCATGAATAATAATAAAGGTGAAAATGTCATTCGCAATCCAGTAACGGGTTGTAGAAATTTTTATGGTTCAAGAAGTGTATAGAAAAAAGATTTATCTATGAAGCACGGGAACAGTACTGGATGACCCGGCCGGTCAGCACATACAAAACGGTCAGCGATTCAGGGCGCACCATCCGGAAAAGCAAACTGGTCACCGGCAATGTGGTCATCTCCGTGGATTATTTCAAACGTATTGCAGCAGGCCTGCGCAATCTTTTCGGCGGTCAGGTCTGTGTATATGAAAGCCTGGTGGACCGGGCCCGGCGTGAGGCGTTGCTGCGCCTGCATGAGTCTTGCGAAGATGCAGACGAAATCATTAATCTGCTGGAAACCTCATCCATATTACAAGGGTAAAAGGAAACAGGTGGGATCCGTAGAGATCCTGGCCTTTGGCACGGCTGTTTATTTTGAACAAAACTGATGGATTATAAGTCAGCACTGCCCAAAAACAACGACAATATTTCCCATGACAGCCCGGTCAAAGAGGCTTTGGTGATGTTCTCTGGTGTAATTGCATTTTTTCTTATCGCCTATTTTATACTGGGACTTCTGGTGGACTGGGCTGTTATCCGCATTTCGCCGGAAATGGAAGCTGTGATTTTTTCTGGATTTCAGGTCTCCCCAGACCTGGATCGCCTGTCAGAATTAAATCTGCCACAGATACGCCGGATTTTAAGTCACCATCAAGGCACGCCAACGGACGCATATTGGTTATATGTGTCTGCTGGCGTAACGCCGGGGTGGCTTAAAAGACAAGTAGATGGGCGATTTTATTTTGATCATGGGCCTAAAGCCAATGCCCTGGCACTTGCCGGGGGCATCATCGTGGTTTTTTCAGGGATTTTTGACATGGTCCGTTCGGAATACGGCATTGCCTTTGTGCTGGCCCATGAACTGGGCCATTTCAAGCATGGTGATCACCTTCGGAGTATGGGGCCGCAGCATTGTACTTACAGCAATTTCTGCCCTTTTAACAGGAGCCGGTTCAAGTATTACCCAGCTGATGGCACCAGGTGTACATCTGACCCAGGCCCGGTATTCCAGACAGCGGGAAGCCATGGCCGATGCCCAGGCCCTGGAATCACTGGTCTGTTATTATGGCCATGCCGGCGGTGCCACTGAATTTTTTTAAACCATGGGAGAAAACCACAATCCAAATCGATTCATGGTCTATTTTTCCTCCCACCCCGAATATGAGGCCCGCATATTCGCACTGGAAAACGCAATTCAGGATCAACATTTTGACATCCGTACTGTGAAGCCTTTACCAACAGAAATTAGAGCCTGTTTGGGAATTGATGAATCGGCTGTCATTCCATGGCAATAGCCCCAATTTCCCCCCGAGGACTACATGGGCCTAACCCCGACAAAGCCGGGGGGGGTACCTAAGAGGCAATTATCTTGCCGGAAAGTAATATACAAACAAGACTGGTAAGCCTGGATTCGTTTATTGGTGCCCATGCTGGCCTTAATCGTCATTTGATTTTAGAAAACAGATCATATCCATGAAAAAAGGCATGATTGAATATTCCCATCGACAAATTGGCTGTTTTTGATATCATTAAAGACTTGGACTGCATCGTGGTGGTTTTGGCTGTCAGCGAGGAGATTTTTGCGCAGGTGACCGCCATGGGCCGTATGAGCCTGATGATCTCCGCCCTGGTGCTTGGGGCAGCGATACTGATTCTCTGGATTGTCACGGCCTCGGTGGTCAGACCCATCAGCCAGGTGGAAAAGGGCCTTAGAGCGTGTTTGATAATTAGGGAATCGAAGCGAAATTCCATGAAAATGAGAACCAATTTTCACAAATTTTCTGTTAATAGCCGGACTATTGACATA
>PDWJ01003430.1_pt1 | contig 15173 bp, 10 predicted proteins | sample 1430881 | NCBI WGS metagenome assembly PDWJ01 (sample SAMN01162460, study PRJNA174530) | Oral metagenome, whole genome shotgun sequencing project. | biome: Marine environment; feature: Marine mammal; material: Swab sample of the gingival sulcus; isolation source: swab sample of gingival sulcus... | reverse complement strand
GAAGCGATCATGGAGGCGGTTACCCACGCTTACGAAGAGTGTATTCATCTGTAAAACAACCGTTCATAGTTCCCCACAGAAACAAAAGAGGCGATGGAGATCATACAGACACGCATCAAAGACCTGGTCATCATAAAACCTTCCGTCTTTCCGGATGAGAGGGGCTATTTTTTTGAGTCCTGGAACAAAAAACGGCTCGAAGAGCTGGGGTTCAACTACGATTTTATGCAGGACAACGAGTCAAAGTCGGCCAAAGGGATACTCCGGGGGATGCACTTTCAGAAACCGCCCTTTGCGCAGGGCAAACTGGTTCGGGTGATCAAAGGCGCCATTGTGGACGTGGGCGTTGACCTTCGGAAAGGGTCTCCCACCTACCTGCAGCATGTGCAAGTAACGCTCTCCGAGGAGAACAAACTGATGTTTTTTATTCCCGAGGGATTTGCCCACGGGTTTCTCTCCAAAGAGGAGGGAACCATCGTCAACTACAAGTGTACCCAGGTTTACCATAAGGCATCGGAAGTCTCTTTCCGTTGGGATGACCCCACCGTAGGGATCGCCTGGGACATTGCAGATCCGGAGCTCTCCGAACGAGACAGCAACGCCCCCTTTTTTAAAGAGATCGATAACCCATTTTAAAGCGAGGAAGTTTGGAGCAGTATCTCAACGTTTACGGTGCGAAGGTTCACAACCTCAAGGATATCAACGTTACCATTCCTCGGAACCAACTGGTGGTTATCACCGGGCTCAGCGGCAGTGGAAAGTCCTCTCTGGCCTTCGACACCCTCTATGCGGAGGGGCAACGGCGCTATATGGAGACCTTCTCGGCCTATGCGCGCCAGTTTATTGGCAGCATGGAACGTCCCGAAGTGGACCAGATCACCGGACTCAGTCCCGTGATTGCCATTGAACAGAAGACCACCGGGAAGAATCCCCGCTCCACGGTGGGCACCATCACCGAGGTGTACGACTTCCTCCGGTTGCTCTTTGCCCGTGTGGGCGAAGCGTTCTCCTATCACACCGGTGAAAAGATGGTACGCTACACGGAGGAGCAACTCACCCAACTTATCCTGGACACCTACCGGGAGAGAGATATCCTGATCCTTGCCCCCCTGGTGAAGGGACGGAAGGGACATTACCGGGAGCTCTTTGAGCAAATTCGCCGGCAAGGGTATCTTCGGGTGCGGGTGGACGGAGAGATTAAGGAGATCCAATGGGGGATGCAGGTGGATCGCTATAAGGTGCACGACATCGAGGTGGTCATCGATCGGTTCACCCTCCACAAAGAGGGGCTGCGGCGCATGAAAGAGGGAATCGCCAGTGCCATGAAGGCCGGTGATGGGGTGCTGATCATCCAGGATATGGCCTCAAAGGAGAGCAAATACTACAGCAAGCTCCTTATGTGCCCCTCCACAGGCCTCTCCTATCGCGAACCGGAACCCAACTCCTTTAGTTTCAACTCGCCCTATGGCGCTTGCCCCCGGTGCAACGGACTGGGAAGCATCCCCGAGATCGACCTGCAAAAGGTGATTCCGGATGATACCCTCAGCATAAAACAGGGTGGGCTGACCCCCCTGGGCACCTACAAGGAGAACTGGATCTTCCGCCAGATGGAGGCCATTGGGGAACACTTTGGGTTCAAGCTACACACCCCCATAAAGGCGATCCCGGAGGAGGCCCTGGAGATGATCCTTTACGGCAGCAACAAAACCATCCAGGTAAAGAATGAATACCTGGGTGTGCATACCACCTACGACCTCTCCTTTGAGGGCGTAATCAACTTCATCCGCAGCCAGGCGGAGGTGAGCAACAGCAAAGGCATCAAACGATGGGCGGAACGTTTTATGCACAACACCACCTGTCCCCAATGCCATGGGCAGCGCCTAAAGCGGGAGAGCCTGCACGTTAAGATTGGGGGGAAGAACATCAGCGAAGTGGCCTCCATGGACCTCTCCCAACTCTTCCAATGGCTCACACACATTGACCACTCCTTTAGCCATCGGCAACAACGGGTGGCCCATGAGATCCTCAGGGAGCTCAGGACCCGGGTGGGTTTTCTCCTGGACGTGGGTTTGGACTACCTCACCCTCAACCGACAGGCCAAGAGCCTCAGCGGCGGAGAGAGTCAACGTATTCGTCTTGCCACCCAGATCGGATCCCAGCTTACGGGGGTGCTCTACATCCTGGATGAGCCCAGCATCGGGCTTCACCAGCGGGACAACATCCGCCTTATCAAGGCACTGAAAGAGTTGAGAGACCTGGGGAACTCGGTGATTGTGGTGGAGCACGACCGGGAGATGATTGAGAGTGCCGACCATGTCATCGACATGGGGCCGGGAGCGGGAACACATGGGGGCGAGATCGTGGCGGAGGGAGCGCCCCAAGCCCTCCGGCAAAGCGACTCCATCACCTGTCAGTACTTAACGCGGAAGCGCACCATTGCGATACCCGAGCAGCGCAGGGAGGGCAACGGAAAGCACCTGCGGCTCAAAGGCGCCCGGGGGAACAACCTCAAAGCGGTCTCCCTCTCCCTCCCGTTGGGCACCTTTATCTGTGTCACGGGCGTCTCCGGGAGTGGAAAATCATCGCTTATCAACCAGACCCTCTATCCGGAACTCAGCCGGAGACTCTACGCCTCCGAGAAGCAGCCCCTACCCTTTGATAGCCTCGAAGGGGCCGAACATATTGACAAAGTCATTGAGATTGACCAATCGCCCATTGGCCGCACGCCACGTTCCAATCCGGCCACCTATACCGGCGTCTTCACCGAGATCCGTAAACTCTTTGTGGAACTCCCCGAAGCCAAAATACGAGGCTATAAGCCGGGGCGGTTTAGCTTCAACGTGAAGGGAGGGCGCTGCGAGACCTGCCAGGGAGCAGGCGTGAAGCTCATTGAGATGAACTTCCTCCCCGACGTGCATGTGCATTGCGAAGCCTGCCACGGACAGCGCTACAACAGGGAGACCCTGGAGGTACGCTATAAGGGGAAAAGCATCAACGATGTGCTCAACATGACCATCAACCAGGCGGTTCTCTTCTTCCAACACATCCCCTCCATCATCCGAAAGATCAAAACACTTCAGGAGGTAGGGTTGGGCTATCTCACCCTTGGGCAATCTGCCACAACGCTCTCCGGAGGGGAAGCACAGCGGGTGAAGCTCGCCTCGGAACTCTCCAAGAGAGATACCGGGAAGACCCTCTACATCTTAGACGAACCCACCACAGGGCTTCACTTCCATGATATCAAGATCCTGCTGGAGGTGTTGCAAAGGCTGGCAGACCGGGGCAATACCATTTTGGTGATTGAGCATAACATGGACGTGATAAAAGTGGCGGATCATCTTATCGACATCGGCCCGGAAGGAGGCGTAGGGGGAGGAAGGATCATTGCCGAGGGCACCCCGGAAGCCCTTCTCAACCACGAAAAGAGCTATACCGCCCAATTCCTGCGGGAGGAACTGTTATAATTGTACCTTTGTCCCTCTTATGAAGAGCACCACCATCATACCCCTGGAGTTTGTTCCCCTGGAGGAGGGATACCACCTTATGATCACAGCCCGGGTAAACGGGAAGGAGGTACGCATGCTCATCGATACAGGCGCATCACGCACCTGCTTCGACCGTCAACGCATCGTCCAAATCCCGGCCATCAGCGAAGAGGATCTGGAGGGGTTGGAGAAGACGGGAACCGGCCTGGGCACCAACACCATGGAGAGCGCTGGCGCCATCCTTAACACCTTCTGTATAGGAACGCTATGCCTCTCGGAGTACCCGGTAGTCGTTATCGACATGCAGCACGTCAACGCCTCCTACAGCCAGCTGGACCTCCCCCCCATTGACGGCGTAATCGGCAGCGAACTCCTGCTACAACACCAAGCGGTTATCAACTACGCCCGGAAACACCTGGAACTCACCATCGAAGGCTGTTAGAGACACGGAGGGTTATGCTTTTGATAGAGAAGGTCGAAGAGGTACCAACACCGCACTAAGCGACTCCATTTGGCAGAGGGGAATTTCGATTTCAAGTTATGGATCCGGGTTTTATCCTACTTAAACTTAATCCATATCACCTTTTTCTGCGGATAGGCTCCAAGCGTAAAACGATATTGTGGTAAAGATAAAGAATAACAATCACACACGATGATTTATTTATCAAACAATATATAAAAGTTTTTTCACTGTTTTTTTTGTTAATGATAGTTAATTGCATATATTTGTGTGATGCTGTGCAATTCCCTTCGGTCATGCACAGCATCGGCTTGGGGCTTCTCGCCCTATGATGTGTGCAGCCCTTACGGAACTGCACACATCATGGACTTAACGCCATACCCCTGGCGGGAAACGGCGAGAAGCCCCTGGCCGTTCTCTGCAATCTGCGTTAACTAACAGATTTAATGATGGTTATGGGTTTTGTTTAGAGTGATAAAAAAGAGTAAACGATAAATTGATATTTTGAAAAATAAGAATGATATATTATTTGAGTTACAAAATGTTACCAAAATATATGGTAAAACCATTGCTCTTGATAACATCTCGCTTCAATTGAAAGAAGGACAAATAACATCAATTTATGGTCCGAATGGAGCAGGGAAATCTACTCTTGTAAAAATTTTATGCGGTGTAGAAAAAATATCTAGTGGAAATATAAATTATCAAGGAAGAAAATTGGAATTTAAAGGTTATAGAGAAGCCTTGAAATTAGGTATTTCTTATATGCCCCAAGATTTTGGCTTATTATCCAATCTTACTGGTTGGGAGAACATAAAAATAGCCCACAATCAGTTAAATAATCTATTTTGGTATAAAAATGAAACCAACATTCCCAATTTAGAACAAATTCAAAACACTTTGAAAATTAATCTATCTTATTTTAATAAGAAAGTGCATCAGTTAACTAATTATCAAAAACAAATCTTAGCTATTTGTAAGGCTATTTTGTTTGATTCAAATGTTTACATATTTGACGAAAGTACGACTGATTTAAGTAATAAAGATTTTCAAAAATTCACCACTCTTTTAGGTGGTTTAAAAAGTCGAGGTGTATCGATATTATTTATAAGTCATAAAATTGATGAAGTTTTTACTATATCTGATGAAATTATTGTTTTAAAGAATGGAAAATTGATGTCTCAAAAACCTGTTGCTAATACAGATAAAAAAGAAGTTATTAATCTATTTATTTCAAAAGATAGTGAACCTCCTAAGATAGAATTCCCTAAATTATCCCCATATCATATTAATTGCCAAATCAATAGAGAACTCAAATTGGACTTTGAACTTTTTAAAGGAGAAACAGTGTCAATTAATACAAAAGATAGTTCTTTAAACCAAGAAATAGGGTATAAACTTTATGACTGGCTAAACCTTCACTCTAAATATAACGTTGGTATCATCCCTAGTAATAGAGATATTGAAGGTATTTATCCCAACTTATCAATAATGGATAATCTTATTGCTAATTCACAACAACATAAAGATAATATTCTCATTAGAAATAAAGAAATAGATGCTATAAATAGCATTGTTAACAAATTGGAACTTAAATATGAAAATTGGGATCAGAATATTAATGAATTAAGTGGTGGTAATCAACAAAAGATTATTTTTACAAGATGGATACTTGCTGACTTTGATATTCTAATTCTAATAGAGCCAACGTCAGGTATTGATTTAAAGTCAAAATCTATAATCCATAACACAATATTGGAAATGGCAAATATGGGTAAATCGTTTATATTGATTACCAGCGATGAAGGAGAAAAACTAAAATTAAAGTCTAGAAATATTGGAATAAAAGAAACATGTTGAAAAATATAAAAAAATATAATCTACTTATTGTTCTTATACTGCTAATTATGGTATTTGGATTGTTAAATCCTGCGTTTTTGAAAATAGATAATTTATTAAACATATTAAGCCAGAATTCAATTATAGGTATAGTCAGTTTAGGTATGACTTTGATAATAATTATTGGCGGAATTGACCTTTCTGTGGGTTCAATAGTCGCATTATGTAGTATTTTATTTGCTTTATCTATTGTTTCTGGATTAGGGATGCTTATATCAATAATAGTTGCTTTACTTACTGGGGCTTTAATTGGTTTGTTGAATGGTATTACAATAGAAAAAGGAAAAATTCCACCATTTATTGTTACTCTTGGAATGATGAGTATTGCAAGAGGTTTAGCTTTGATGCTTAGCCAGAGTAAATCTATTTCATTAGGAAGTATTAATTTTAACAGTATTATAAACTCTTCATTTCTTGGGATTAATGTTTCTTCTTTCATCTTTATCTTACTGGCAATATTATTGTGGATAGGGCTTAACAAAACTTATCCGGGAAAGTATTTATTTGCAATAGGAGGTAATAGAAAAGCTTCCTATTTTAATGGAATTAAAGTTGTGAATTATTCTATTATAATTTATACCGTGTGTGGAGCATTGTCTGCAGTTGCTGCAGTACTTTTAGTAGGGTCACTTAATGCTGCACAACCTCAGTCAGGAGTACTTTATGAACTTACAGCAATTGCCGCAGTTGTAATCGGTGGTGCCGACTTATCAGGAGGAAAAGGTTCTATAACGGGAACGTTTGTGGGCGTTTTGATATTAGGGGTTATTAACAATGGACTTTCCATTATGAATGTTCCTTCTTATTATCAATATATCTTAATAGGAATAATAATAATAATATCTGTATCAATTAATAATAATTTTAAAATATTAAAAAATGAAAAACACTAAATCAACTTTATTCGCAGTCTTCACAATAGTTATTATCACTATTGTAGGATATTTCATTTATCAGAATTCATCTAAGACAAATGTTGGAGTGATAAAAATAGGTTATCTTGTGCCAACACTTGAAAATCCTTTCTTTGTTAATATGACAAATGGAGCGAAATCAAAAAGCAATTCAAAACTTGAAGTATTGGTTCAAGCAAGTCCTGATGAACTAAAACAAAATCAGATTATAGAAAATTACATAACTCAAGGAGTGGATGCTATTTGTGTTGTCCCGATAAATTCAGAGACAATAATTCCTGCAATTATAAAGGCAAATAAAGCAGGAATTCCTGTAATAAATGTTGATAATAAAATTAATATGGAATCAGCAAATAAACAGGGGGCTAAAATCGCTTTTTATATTGGTTCTGATAATTTTGATGGAGGTAAATTGGCGGGGCAATTCATAATAGAGCGACTTAAAGGAAAAGGTAAAGTTGCAATTCTTGAAGGGGTTGCCGGTAATGATGCTGCTATTAAAAGAAAAGGAGGATTTATGAAAGCCATAAGCGACACAAAGGATATACAAGTTGTTGCTTCACAAGCAGCGGATTGGAATAGACAAAAAGCAAATGATATTTTTCAAGCTATTTTAACTGCTAATCCTGATTTAAAAGCTGTGTTTGCTTGTAATGATGAAATGGCTTTAGGAGCAATAGCGGCAATGAAAAATAAAGGAATTGATTTAAACACTATAGTTGTAGTAGGATTTGATGCTGTAGATGAAGCAATAAAAGCAGTAGAACTAGGAGAATTAAATGCTACTATAGCTCAACAGCCAGAGTTAATGGGAAGAAAAGCCATTGAATTGGTTCAATCTCTATTGGCTGGTCAAAAAATAAATGAAAGTTATTCGACACCGTTAAAAGTAGTAGAGTAATGTCATACAAAAAACAAGCACAACAATCATCAAATACTCAAAATAGAGAAAATGAACCTTTTAATTTGCAGAGTAAGCTAAAACGTGGCCCCGTGCTTTATATTAGCAGCCCCATTGCATTAAGTGATACAAGTTCGTTTGATTACTTTGTCTCTATTATAAATTTTCTTTCTTTATACGTTTATACATGCTTAGAAAAGGAGTTAATTGTTAAAGTGCCTGTAAGTAACAATGCGATGGAGCAAATAACCCAATTAGAAAGAGCAATTGATTCTTGTGAAAAAGAAGATGAAACTTATAGTGCTATTATCATAGCCCCAATGTCTTCTAAAGATTTAAAACAACATATAAAAGAAAACTTTGATAAATACAAGAATGTTCTCACTAAAATACCAATCTACTCAATAGATAAGAAAGTACCTAAATTAGATAATAACTTTCAACTGCCTTACATAACTGGTGATTGGTTTACAGGAGGTAAATTGGCAGGACAGGCTGCCTTAGAATGGATTCAGAGGCTAGATGAAAATAAACGAAAAAATAAAGTTTTAGTTGTAAGAGGGAAAGAGGGATCTGAATCAAGAATAAGAGGATTTAATCAATATTTGAAAGATAATGCTTCTTATGTAAATATACATAAAACAAAAGTCTGCCTTGATTATTCAAGGGAGGATGCTTTTAATTATTTGAGTACAAATAAAAAAAGATATAATTTAAATTCATACGATGTGATTTTTTGTTGTAATGACGAAATGGCTCTGGGAGTAAGGGAATTACTTTTGCGTGAAAAACTATCAACCAAAAACCTTGCAATAATTGGATTTGATGCAACTATAGAATTTGAATGGTTGAAAAAGTATGAACAGAATCATCTTTATAAAACTGTTAACGTTATGATTGAAGAACAAATAAAGACTCTGGTTACCAAAATAGCATCCTTTGATTTAGATGATTATTTGAAACATCCAGGCAAATATAATCACACAAATAATGTCTCAATATAGGTTTATGAATACATTTGATAAAAACTTAAAAAAAGAAACTTCAATAGAAAAAGATATTAGAATAAACTTAGCTTTAGTTGTATCCCTTTGTTTGATTTCTATAGTTATTATATTTTTTTATTTCATTAAATTGGGTGTTGTAGACAACCAAAATTTCTCTAAAGATTCTTCAGTTTGGGGAACATTTGGTGATTATGTTGGGGGAGTTGCAGGAACAGTCTTGGCATTTCTTACTGTTTTTTTATTGTACAAGTCTTTAATAACACAAATTAGAGAATTCTTTAAAATGTCATCACTTCAACAAAAACAGAATACAGATAGTATCTTTTTTAACATGTTAGGCTCCCATAATAATATTATGGAAAATATTCAAGGAGTGGTTGAAACAGATAATAATGTTACTAATAATACTATTCTAAGTGGAAGCTTATTTATTGAAAGACTCACTCATCAATTGGCTTGTTTGAATAATGAAAACGGTGAACCAGAACAAGCGATTGAAAATTTATCAGCCAAACGTAATATTTTTAGAAATCTCATAATTTACATAAACAATGTGGTTAATATGATTGAAAAAGATATTGAAGAAGAAGATGTAGATTTTTATAAGAATATTTTTAGATCTCATTTGACTAATAGCGAATTGTTAATTATTGCCTATTTGATTTCTAATAATAAATGGAGTTTTTTCAAAGAATTCCATGATAAATTTAACACATTCGGTTTGTTTAAGTTTATGAGCTTAGAAGAAGATGTTAATGAGGATACTGATGTCAGAATAGCAATTAAGAGCTTTATCTCGGAGCCAATAATAAATTCGGTAAACAAATGAATTGGGGAATAATAGGATATGGAGAAATAGCACCCTCATTTATTGAGGGATTAAAAGCAGTAAGCAATGCAAGATTAACAGCTATTGCTTCTGTGTCATCATATGAGTATTTAAAACGAAAGAAACTATACGATGCTAAGATATATAATAATTATGATGATTTGTTTAAAGATAAAAATGTTGACATTGTCTATATATGTACAACTAGCCAACTGCATTATGACAATGTGAAGAAGGCTTTAGAGTTAGGAAAACACGTTTTGTGCGAAAAACCAATGACACCTAATCTAAAACAGACTAGTGAACTTTGTAACTTAGCAAATAATAGTACCCTTTTCTTAATGGAGGGAATGTGGACACGGTTTTTGCCTGCTTATAAAGAAGCTATGAGGATGCTTTCAATGGGAGTGATAGGAAAGGTAAAATTATTGAAAGTTGATTTTGGATTTTTTAATACTTGGTCAAAAGATAGAAGGTTATTAAATCCTGATTTATTTGGAGGTACATTATTAGATAATGCTGATTACAATATTTTTTTAAGTCAAGATGTATTTAAAGAAATGCCCATTCAAATCAATGCCCAAGCAACATATGCCGAAACGGGCGTTGAAGATGCTTGTTCAATCATCTTAAAATACCCATCTGGAGGAATGGCACAGCTATATTCGACTTTTCGCTGTCAAACAAAACAAGAGGCTGTTATTTATGGCGAAAAAGGTTATATAAAGCTAAATGGATACTGGCATGGCACGGAAATTGAGTTGAATATAGGTAATAAAGTAGAATTAAAAAAATACCCTTTTCGTTCAAACGGTTTTGAATATGAAGTAGAAGAGGTAGAAAAAAGCATTTGGGAAGGAAAAATTGAAAGTGACATCATTCCACATTCAGTGTCTAAAGATGTGGCATTAATATTAGATGAGGTCAAGGAAATAATTGAAAGTTAATGAAAAGAGTATTATTGATAGAGCCAAGTGGTGGATATATAAGGTTGGATAGATGTATGCAAAGCATTAATTCGTGGGGAGGAGCATTTCGCTTTCCATTAAATTTAGCTCGGATAGCCTCTCACTTATTGGAAATAGGATGTGAAGTTGATTTTATCGATTTACAAGCTGACAAAAATGCTAACTTAAGAGATAAAATTAATCTATTCAACCCTGATTTATGCATTCTTTCTTGTGGTTTTCCCAGTATGAAAATTGATAATTATACAGCTAAAGAAATAAAGGAGATTTCCCAATATATTCACGTTTCAACATTTGGAGTAGCTCCAACATTGCTAAGCGGTTCTTTTTTTGATTTTGACACTTGGGGATTTGAGATTTATTTTGATAGTATAGTTATTGGAGGAGAACCAGCCTTGGGATATGAAGAAATAATATTAAAGTCTAAACTTAAAGGAGAAACAATTATTAAAAGTTCGATGAATAAAGTAAAGGCTGTTAATACCGAGTTGGCTAGACCTTTATTTAATCATAATTTATACTTATCTCCATTTACAGGGCAAAATGCAACTTATATAGAAGGTACATATGGTTGTCCTTTTAGATGTAATTTTTGTGTAGTACCAGTCTTATATGGAGGTAATTTTTCAAAAAGAACACCTAGAGACATAGTTGATGAATTTAAATACGCAATTGAGAATGATAATGTGAGTCAAGTTACTTTATGGGATGAAGGAACAACGTTTCAAAAAAGTTTTATTAAAGAACTTTGTGATGGTCTTATAGAACTAAGAAAAAGCAAGCAAGATAAATTTAGAAATTTTGTTTGGACTACAAGATCTACCACTGCATTATTAGATGAAGAAATAGTTGAAAAAATGAGTAGATCTGGGTTATCTGGAATTACTTTAGGCATTGAGAGCTTTTCTGATTCTATATTAAAAGGTGTAGAAAAAAATATCTCGGTTGATTCAAACTACGAAGCAATCAGATTGCTTAAAAAGTATGACATAATATCTATCGGACATTTTATTTTAGGGCAATTAGAAGATACGAGAGAAACTATAGAACACACTATTGAAGCTTCTGTAAACTCAGACCTGAATTTTGCTCAATTTTACTGTGCTGTTCCGTATCCAGGAACAAAACTTAATGATATAACATCTTCTCTTAATCTTATTCGAGAAAAGGACTTAACTAAATATGAATTATCAAATCCCATTATGGATACAATGAATGGAGTAAGTCATATTGAAGTTAGTGAATACAGAAAATATGCTTTAGAAAAATTTTGGCAACCTCAAAGGTGGCAAAAAATAGATGAACTCTTAATAAAACGAGGATTACCCAATAACATTCAGAAAAATAAATTAAAACAATGGAATTCTAAAACAAATATTAAGACAGCAAGACCTGTAAAACAAGAACAATTTCTTACACCAAAAGTAAGGAAGACTGCAGAGAACATATGTGTATAAGCAATAGCGGTTGAGTTGCTTAACCCAAAGTTTGTGCATTTTTAACAGCCAAACCTTATTTCTAATTTTTTCGTAAATTTGAAAAATTAAAATAAGGTTTGGCTAAGGGTGGTGGTAGGCTTGAAGTTTATAGCTTTCAATTCCGCTACTGCTCATACACTCACCGTTGTACCCAATTTATTAAAACATTATAAACAAGAAATGAGTAAAAAAAAATGACATCAGATAAGGGTTCTATTTGGAGAAAATGGGATTTACATTTACATACACCTTTTACCAAATTAAGTGATAACTACAAGCAAATTGATGAAGAAGAAATTTGGAAAACGTATTGTGATAAAATAGAAAATTCTGATGTAGCTGCATTTGGAATAACAGACTACTTTTCTTGTGAAAATTACTTTATTTTTCTAGAGGAATTTAAAAAATACTATCCTGAATCAAAGAAAGTGTTTTTTCCAAATATAGAGTTCAGACTAGATATAGCCGTAAATCAACAAGCTGAAGAAATAAATATACACATTATATTTTCTAATGAACTTACAAAAAATCAGATTGACGATTTTTTGACTCTTTTAAAAACAAATCATACTAATAATAGCGGAATAAAAATATCTTGTAAAAATTTGCAAGAAAACCAATTTGTTAGTGCTACAGTAAGTCATAATAGTCTTATAGATTGTCTTAAAGAAAATTTTGGTAATGAAAAACCATATTTAATAATCGCAGCTGCAAATAATGCTGGATTAAGACCAATAAGTAATTCTCCAAGGAAATTAGCAATTACTGACGAAATTGATAAAATTTGTGATGTTTTTTTTGGAGGAAGACAAAATGTAAAATACTATTTAAAAACGGATAGATATGAAACTGATGAAATAGCAAAACCAAGTCCTGTAATATGTGGTTGCGATGCTCATTCATTTGATGATTTAGATAATTATTTAGGGAAATATGTAACAAAATCAAATCAAGAAGGCAAAATAGAAATTCTTAAAGATATAACTTGGATTAAATCAGATTTGACTTTTGAAGGATTAAAACAAATAAAGTACGAACCTTTGCATAGAGTAAAAATTTCCGAAAATGAACCAAGAACGCCAATTAGAAGAGTTGAAAGTATAAAATTTAATTTTCCAAGTAATACATTTATACAACGAAAGAAATCAAATGAGCAACAGGATTTCTGCCTAAAGAACCTTAAAAATCCAATATATTTAAGTGACTATTTTACTTGTATAATTGGAGGGCGAGGAACGGGGAAAAGTACAATCATTAATATTCTAGCAGAAAAACTTAATGAAAAGACAGATTTTTTTAATCGTTCTAATTTAAAAATAAATGGAGTTTCTTATGATATTGAAAACGACCCTGACAACTACGTTGAAATAGTCGGAACTAATGAAATAGAATTTGTAAGTCAAGGAAAAATAGAAAAATTAGCAGAGGCAAATGAATTAACAAAGCTAATTTTTAATGAACGAATTAAAGAACTTGAAAGTGAATTTATTGAAATTGAATCTAATTATGAGAACATAATATCCAAAATTGATGAAAATATAGATTTACTTTTAAAACTAATATCCAATACAACTACAAAAAGAAATAAAATAAAAGAAAAACAGACTATTCAGAAAATTATAGATTCAATAAATGATGAACGCTATATTGCAATTACAAAGAGAATTAAAATTTTAAATCAAGAGCTTACATCAATTGAAAATAGTAAGAAAAATTACAAACAATTATTAGACGAAATAAGAATTATTTCTCAGAATTATGAAGTAACAGAAGCTACAAATGAAGTTGATATTAGAATACAAGAAATTATTAACTCTTTAATCAATTTAGACGAAGTACAAAAAAATGAGGAGGGTATTTCGGTAGTTCTAAAAGAATTCACAGAAATAAACACTAGAATAGATGAAATAAACACAGAACTTGTTGCAGAAACTAAAAATCTACGAGATTTTTTTGAAGAAAAAGGAACAAATGAAGAAACAATAAAAGACTCTCAAAAAGCATCTGAAAATTTATCTAAATTATCTTCAGATATCGAAAATATTGATATTGAAGACAGTAGGTATAAAAAAGCATACAGAGAAAACAATACGATTATAGAAACAATCCAGAGTGTTTATGATAGGAATAATACTCTTATCAATACTAACCTAGCAGAAATAAATAATAAATTAAGAATTCATGATGAAAATGTTTTAGACATTAATTTCACTTATGAATTTGATTTTGATAATTATAAGAATGAACTATTTAAAGAATTTTACAGTATGTTCAGAGATTATCATATCTCTGGAACTTCTGAATCAAGAGTAAAAGAGGTTCTATTCCTAATAAATCCTGATTTTGAACTTTTAAAAACAGATTTTCAGTCTTTTTCTGAACAACTTAACAACAAACTAACAGAAGGTAACTATCGAAGAGAGAATAATTATATTAAAATAATAACAAGTATTTTTAGTAGTAAAGGCAACTATTTAATTTATATAAATCTAATCAAAAAGCACAGATACAACTCTATCAAATATATTAAAATAAAAGGTTTCTATGGTAATAGAGAACTTGAATCGTGTTCCTTTGGTCAACGTTGTACTGCTGTTATAGTTACTTTACTTATGACAGGAGTGAAACCTTTAATAATTGATGAACCTGAAGCACATTTGGATAATAAACTTATCGCAGATTACCTTGTAGGATTAGTGAAAGAAAAACAATTTGACAGACAAATAATATTTGCTAGCCATAATTCTAATTTTGTTATCAATGGAGATTCATCTTTAATCCATATTTTAGAAATACCAAATAATGACGTTTATACTCAGAACACATCAACAACAATTGAGAATACAGATAATAGAGAAAAATTACTAAAATTAGAAGGAGGAAAAGAAGCATTTCTAAATCGTGAAAATAAGTATGGAATATAAAACTGGGTACAATATAACAGGACTATAAGCGGTGCGTAGCACCCAGCGTGTAGTCCCGGTTAAACGACATCCCGGTCTTAGGCGAGCGGCGGCTATGCACTTAATAAAGGTTTTTGATTGAAATTTTGGGATTAGGCTTGCTTGGTTGGGGGTAGATATGCCAATCTTTACCACGGTATGTTTGGTAGTGTTCCAATTAGTGTGTCTGGGGGGCTCTCCTTCTCAATTTAGTTTTGCGTTCCAAAGTTATATTTTTTTCTTTTTCCTGATCTGATAAATTCTCCTTACGGATTAGAGAGGTTTTTGTC
>PDWJ01004053.1_pt1 | contig 15179 bp, 15 predicted proteins | sample 1430881 | NCBI WGS metagenome assembly PDWJ01 (sample SAMN01162460, study PRJNA174530) | Oral metagenome, whole genome shotgun sequencing project. | biome: Marine environment; feature: Marine mammal; material: Swab sample of the gingival sulcus; isolation source: swab sample of gingival sulcus... | reverse complement strand
CGCGGCGCAGCTAGCCAGTGGCGGCGCTGACCTAGCCGAGGGCACCAGGCAATACTCAGCCGGCGTCGAACAGTACGTCGCGGGGGTCAATGCGTTAGCCGATGGCTCGCAGGTCGCGGCGGCCGCGTCACAGCAGCTGTCCGACGGCGTTGGTGAACTCAGTGGCGGCTCGACCCAGCTGGCCTCGGGCCTGGATGAGTTCGCCACCGGGCTGGCGGAAGGCCAGCGGGAGGTGCCGACCTACTCCGAGAGCGATCGCGAGCGCCTAGCAACCGTGGTCTCCGCCCCGGTTGTCGGGGCGAGTGGGCTGAGCGTGTGGACGAAGATTCCGGCGATCTCGCTGCTGTTGGTGGTGCTGCTGTGGCTCGGGGCGCTGGCCACGTTCGTGGTAATCCGGCCGATCCCGGCGGATTCGGTGTCGGCAAGTTCCCGCAACGTAAACCTATGGCTGCGCACGCTGCGGCTGCCAGTGGCGATACTCGCCGGACAGGCCATCGGGCTAGGGGTGATCGGTTCGCTGCTGTTGGATTTCGACTTCTTCCAGGGATTCGGTCTAGTGGCGCTGCTGGTGTTCCTGGGAGTTTCGTTCGGCTTCGCAAACCATGCGCTGGCCGCCTGGCTCGGCAACACCGGCCGAGGTATCGCGATGGTATTGTTGGCGGTTACGGTGGGTTTGGGCATCTCGTCGAGTGTGGCCGACTGGGTGAAGTGGCTGGCCGCGCCGTCGCCGCTGCAGAACGCGTTGCTAGCTGTTCGCACTCTACTTTCCAGCGGCCAGGGCCTGGGCGAGCTAGCCGGTATCGCAGTGCTGTTCGCGCTGATCGCCGCGCTGATCTCGTTCGCGGCGATCAGCCGCAACCGCTGGTTCTCGGTGGCCCAGTTCCGACGCCGATTTGGTGGACAGTAGTGGTGCTGAACTGAGCTCAGGCAGCGGCTCTCGCTGCGGAGAACGCCGGCCAGTTCGCGGTTCTGGGGTCACTCTTGGGGGTTGCGTCTTGCGTGCAGGTCGAGCCATCAGCTGCCGGTACGCCGTAGTTGGCTACTGAGGGCACGCTGCACCCGGCGGGTGGTTTCTGCCGACAGGTCGCGGCCCTCTGCCTTGGCTTGGCGAGTCAGATCACGCACGGCCCGTTCCAGCTTCGTCGCCTCGCCCGCGAGCGCCAGCGCCTCGATTCGGCGGCTGGCCAGGATCTCATCTGGGCCGGTGGCCAGCTGGCCTTGCTGGACGGCCCAGATGGCACCAGCCGCGTCACCCAAGCTCAAGTAGCGGTCGGCCAACACGGCGGCCACATCAGCAATCAGGCTGAGCATGTCGGTGCGTAGTTGCGCTGCCCAGCCCCACTGGAACCAGACCTGTGCCAGCGGCTCCCCCCGAACCATTCCTAGGGCCTCGATCAGGCTGGCGGTGCTCGCCGAACGGACGCCGCCGCTGATCAGTGACTGCAGCCGCTCCCAGTCGGAGGTCACTTCGGGAGCCAGGTCGATCACCCCGGAATAGGCGTCGGGCAAATACTGGTGGCCCTCGGGGCTCTCGCCGAGCCAGCTACGCAGCCGACTCATGTTGGAGCGGCGGGTCGTCTCGGCGACCAGCAGGTCGGCCACCATTTCGGTTGGCCGGGCCGCGGGGTGGGTGTGCAGCCAAGCACAGTACTCGATGCACTGCTTGCGGGCCCGGCTCGGCGGCCGACCCCTGGTGCCGACCAGATCGACCGGCCCTAGCAACAGCAGGGTCGGCTCTACTGGGCTGTCGCCGGTGCGGGCTGAACTGCTGAGCGCGGTCTGCTTGGCAGCGGGCAGCACGGCGATGTTGTCGGGCACCGCCGCAGCGCCCCACCAGGGAGCTGGTTCGGTGCGAGATTCCCCGGCTGCGGTAAACACTCAACTGGCACCACGGCACTAACCCCAACCTCGGCGGCGGTCAGCGTGGCTTGGATGCGGTCAAAATCCGGCCTTGCCACTGGGCGGCACCAGACGAATACCACTGGTGCGAAAGCGTCCCGGGTATCGGCATCGCCGCGAGCGCTCGCCAGGTTGGTCTTACCCAATTCGCGCTGGCGCTCAGTGCAGCGCTCCGCGAGCTCAGCGATAGCGACCTCGGTGGTGTCGCTGACGCGCAGCCGGGGATCATCGATCGCGGTGTCCCATCGTTCATCCGGCGTCACCGCGATCACCTCGACGGTGTCGGACCAGGAGGCGCAGGTCAACCCGGTTATCGCGGCGGCCGCGAAGCCTGCCGCCAGGTCAGCTGGCGCGGCGACCGGCAGCAGCCGGGCCTGCTCCAGGTTCACCACAACGTCGGCTTTCGCATTCCAGCCGACCACCAGCGAGGTGGGAGCAAACCGGCGTGGTTTCCCGGAATGGTCGGCTGTTGCGGCCAGCGATGCCCAGAATCGTTGCAACTGCGGGCGAACCGGAATAATCCGTCGGCCCACTGCCCGCTGCAGTAGTTGGGCGCGCCGCCTGGCCCCGATGCCCACAAAAATGCTGGCGGCTAGGACCGCGCCAATCGGGCCTAGTAGTCTGCCTGAGGCATCGCCTGGGCTGGCGGGCGTGGCGCTGGTGACCGCGGTTTCCGGGTCAGCCGAGGGCGGCGGGGAAGTCCGGCTGGCGGTGAGCTCAGCTGGGGTTTCGTTGCGGCCAGGCTGCGCTGTGGCCTGCGTGGCAGCAACCTCGGCGTTCCGGGGCACATCGGTATCGCCGTTGTCGGGTATAGGGGCTGGGGGCAGTGCGCTGGCAGGTGGGTTCAGCAGGCTGATGCCTTCGCTCGCGGGTGCCAGATCGGCGCTGTCGGCCGCAGCATCGGCTGGCCGCTCCCCCGGCAGGAGCGGCAACCCTGGTTCGCTGACTGGCTGGGTCTCGGCTGGTACCGCTGGCGCTGCGGCGGGCTCCTCAGCTGCGGCTGCTGCTTCGGGCTGGGGCAAGTCCGGGATGGTGAGTACCCAGCCGATGTCGATCAGATCTGGGTCTTCGATGATGTCTTGGTTGGCTGCCGCGATCTTGGGCCACAGTTCCGGGTCGCCAAGGTGTTCCGCGGCCAAGTCCCAGAGCGTGTCGCCGCGCTGCACCACGACGGTGCGGGGCGACTCGGCTTCGCCGGTGGCGGGGCCCGGTGCCGCTTCGGCGTCGCTATCGGCCGGGGAAGCCGGTTCTTGCTCAATGGCAGCGCCGGGCAGGTTTGAGGTGGGCGCAGTTGGCAGCGGCCCGGTTGCCACCGGGGTGTCGCTGGCGGCAGGTGCCCCGATGGGGGCGGCCGTAGCCCGCGTCTCGACTGCGGCTGTGGGTACTGATTCAGGGCCCGGATTCGCTGCCGCGGCTTGTTCTGGCAGCACCGCTCCGGCAGGCAAGCGCAGCTCGTAGCCGACCGGCAGTGCCGCTAGCGGGTCTAACTCGGGGTTGACCCGGCTGATCTCACGCCACCGCGGCCCCGAGCCCAGATACTGCTCCGCCAACGTCCACAAGTCATCCTCGGGGCCAACCACATGCACGCGCACCTGCTCGGCCGCATCCTGCACCTCGCCAGCTGGCTCGGCTTCCTCCTCGGCTTCCGTGGGAGTCATTACCGCCGCCGACGCGGGCTGAGTCGCAGCAGGTTGGGCCAATGCAGCAGCCGGGGTGTCTTGCGCCAACAGCGTGAGCAGCGGGGCGAGCATGGCCGCCACCAGCGGCACCACCAGCGGTCGCAGCCAGCCGGTGCCGGGCAGCCGGAGCTTCACCTGGCCGCGGGTCAGCTCGGTGACCAGCTCCGCCGCAATCGTCGCCAGAAGCAACGCCCAAGCCAACCAGCCGACTACCGAGAGCAGCGCCAGCAAGGCCCGTCCGTCGTCAGGCCGCAGCAGTGCGCTGGGCCATTCCAGCACCAGCAAATCCTGCGGGTTGCCCAGTGCTAGCAGCAGCACTGGAACCCCGACCACCAGCAGTGCCAAGGTGGCCAGGGCAGCTAGGGCGCGTACCAGCCGCATGATCAGGTCGGCAGGTGGGACTTTACGTACGCGGTGATGGCGCTCACCACAATCATGGCGATTGCCACCGCGCCAGCCAGCAGGATTGCGTTCTCGGTGGACTGCGACAGCCCCCGTTCGTCACTCAGGGTTGGCCTGCTGGCCAACAGCCATGCCCCTAGTGCGGTGTGAATATGCTTCATGGTTTTCCCTCTTTCTCTCATCATGGTTAGCCGCTGCGGCTCATTTTGGTTTTCCACAGCTTTTGCTTGGGTTAGCTAGCTAATAGCCGCAGCAGCGGCGGAATGACGAACGCCAACCCCAGGATCAGCGCGGGCAGCGTCATCCAGATCGTCAGCGCCTCGGTCTGCTCCTGGGCGGCAGTCTTTTGATTTGTCGCGTGTTCCTCCCGCAACTCCCGCACTCGGGCGTGCAGCGCGTCGGCCAGCGCAGCCCCCTGCTCCTCCAGTCGCATCAGGTCGGCGAAGTCGCCAAGCTCCGGCAGCTCCCACTCCTGCGCGATGCGGTTCAACTCGCGCCAGGGCGGCACCTGCTCCAGCCGGGCCCGCTCCAGTGCCGTGCGAATCCGCAGAAACAGCGGGCTGGTCGACACGCTCGCCGCCCCGGCCACGGCCTGGGCCGCCGAGGAGTTCGCGAGCCGCTCCAGCATCACCAGATCAAAGAACGTGTGGATGCTCTCTTTCGCGGCGCGCCGGGTGCGAGCGGCGCTGGAGTTGAGCCGCCAATCGGCGGCAAAGTAGCCCAGCACGGCACCCACCAGCCCGAAGGCCAGCGGCAGCGGGCTGGGTAGCTGGCCCAGCGCGTATTGCACCGCCAGCCACAGCACAGGCAGCAACAAGCCCAACCCGGCCAGCACCAGCTTCTCGGCGAAGAAGTCGCCGACGCTGCGTCCCTGTAGTAGTAGCAGCCGTTGCTGCCGTGGGCTTACCGGCAGCGACAGCCAGCGCTGCATCCGGGCCCCCGCAGCTTCCAAACCGCCGCCACTCGGGGTGGCGGCCAGTTCCATGGTCGGCTGCGGGCTGGTTCCCGCCAGCAACTCGAAGGCATCGCTAAGGCGCACGTTGCGGTTTTCGGCACCCATCAGCACCAGGAAGACGCCCAACCCAAGCGTCGTCCCGACCGCGATCGCTAGTCCAGTCATCCCCGGCTCCCATTCAGGAACCGGATCCCCGGCTCCGGCACGGTGCGATGGCGCAGCAGCGCCAACGAACCGATGTAGGCCAGCGCCAAGCTCGCCGCGATCACCTGCCCCAGCGGGCTGTGGTAGGGCTCGAAGAAGTTGCCGCCCAGCAGTATCGCGCCGCCTAGGACAGTCAGGGTGATTAGCGTGATCTGCCGCACCACCGCCCGTGGTTTGGCGCGTTCGGCGGCGATCTCCCGAAGCCCGTGCAGCCGGTCTTGGGTGGTTCGGCCCAGCTCTGTCAACAGGCGACGGGCCCCGATACCACCCTTGGTGGCCGCAATCGCCAACCCCGCCAACACAGCGTCGCTGTCAGCCGAATCCAGCTCTTCGGCCATCGCCAGCAGCACATCGTGGGTGCTCCAGCCGTGATCTACCCGGATCACCAGCCGCGCCACCGGTTCGCGCAGCAGCCCCGGGGCCTGGCTGCGGGTCGAGATGATGGCGTCGCGAATCGACTTGCCGGTGCCGATGGCCGGCCCCAGCAGCCGAATCCAGCGATCCAGGGCAGCTAACAGGTCGATGTCGCGCTGCGGCGGCTGCGACAGTAGGGCCGGAATCCCTAACACCGCCAGTGGGATCGCAGGCAACAGCAGCAGCCAGCCAGTGACCGCGCTCGCCACCACCCCGGTCACCACTGAGCCGACCGCGATGACGCGCTGCCGGATCGGCCATCGTTGCCACAGCCGCTGCGCCGTCCCCCGCACCCAGTTGCCCTGTTTGCGTCGCCGCTCTATCCCGCGCAGCCCCCACCACAGACACCAAAACCCCAACGCGATACTGGCGCCGCACGCGGCCACAACCGAAACCGTCATAGCGTCCCCGATTCAAACGCGGCCAGCTCGACGGTCATCGTTGCTTCCGGCTCGAACAACGCGGGTGAGGTTGCGGTCGCGGCCCGATACACCAGGTGGGTGGAGGGCCGCTCGCCCTCGACGACGCCCGTCAGTTGCCGAACCTCGCTGACGAAGCGGCGACGCTGCCCGCCTCGCCAGGTGTTGTCTTCCAGCACCACATGCACGATGAACGAGACGTGGTGGGCGATTTGGCGCATGGCCTCGGCGATGCTCAGCACGCCGCCCTGGGCGACGCGCGCGGCCAGCCGGTCGATGGTGGAGGCCGCCGAATGCGAATGGGTCGTGCTCAACGTGCCCGCCCCGGCCTGCATCGCCTCAAACATTGCGCCTGCCTCGGTGCCGCGAACCTCGCCCACGATCAGCCGCGACAAGTTTTGGCGCAGCGCCTCGGGGATCAAATCCGCCACCGTGTACTCGCCGACCTTGCGGCCAGCCTGGGTCTCGCCAAGGCCGACGCGAGCCTGCAGCGCCAGCATGTTGCGCCGCTGCGGCCGCAGATGGGTGAGCAGCTCGTAGTCGGTTTCGAGGGTGCCGAAGCGCTCCGAGCTGGGAATGGCGGCGACCAGCGCGCGTAGCAGGGTGGTTTTGCCAGCCCCCTGGTCGCCGGAAATGACGATCGACTTTCTAGCCAGCACCGCGCGATGCAGCAGCCTGGCCACCTCCAGCGGCAACATCCCGCCCTCGGCCAGCTCCGGCAGCGTGATGTCGGTAAGGATGTGTTGGCGAATCACGACCGACGGCCGGTAGCTCAGCCCGAACCCAATCGCGTGCAGCCGGAACCGCGAGCCGAGCGCCAACGTCATGGTCGGGTGGGCGTCGTCGAACGGCCGCGGCGGGTTGGTTGACTCGCCCAGGAAGCGGATGGCCTCCACCAGCTCCGCGTCCGAATCGGCCACCGGCGGGTGCGGTTCGCGGTGCCCGTCGCCGTACTGGATCATGACGCTGTCCCAGCCGTGAATCTCAATATTCTCGGCGGCTGGAATCTCGAACAGCGGCTGTAGCCGACCGTAGCCAAAGATCGCGTTTTCGACGTTGGTCGCGTAGTCGGTTTCCAGCGCCATCGGCCACAGTTGCTGCCCTTCGGCGGCGAACTGTTCGGCGGCGGCATGGACGACCGATTTGATGATTGATCGGCCCAGCAGCAGCCGGTCTTCAGGCGGCATCTGGGAGCCGTGCCTGGTCAACCAATCCTCGACGGCCGCCCCGATGAGTTCGGCTGCCTCCCGGCGCAGCCGCACCACCAGTTGCCAGTCGATGTCCTGGCTGACCGGCGCCACCCGCGGCTCAACCACGCTAGGCCCGAGCGGGGCCTCGGCTTCGCCCAGCAACTCCAGGTCGGCGCCAAGATCGGGCAGCAGCTCGACGTTGCTAGTCAACTCGACTTGGCTAGTCATGGGACACCCCCGAGGTCACGACTTGCCGGTTCAACTCCCGCTCCAGCTGCCATTGCTGCCTAAGCTCGGCGGCCAACCGGCTGGTTCGGGCCAGCAGGCGGCTGCGGCCAGGCAGCTCCGCCTCACCGGCGAGCGCCAGCGCCGACTTGTCGTCGCGTGGCAGCTGGCCCCACACGGGCAGCCCGAACTGGGCGGCGATCTCTCGGTGTGAGTAGGGTCGATCCGGATCGACGACCAGCAGGCCCGGCCGGGCGCTGGCTGGAGTGTGCTCTAGCTGCTCGCGTAGGGCAGGCAGGTAGAGCCGCAGCGATGCCAACCAAGTCAGCGACGAGCGAGTCACCACCGCTACCTGGTCGGCGCAGGCTAACAAAGTTGGTGGCAGGCCGGCTGGCTGAATCCGGCCCGCATCGATGATGACGTCCACCTCGGCCTTGGAAAGCTCGGCGAACGCATCGGCCAGGGTCGGCCAAACCAGCTCGAACAGTTGCACCGCCCCCAGGCTGACGAAACCGGGTAAGAAGCTGCGCTGGATCTCGCCCGGTTCGGTTAGCGGCACGCAACAATCCAGCAGGTCGGCGGGCGCGAACTGTTGTTGCCGGTGCCGATTGGTGACTTCGCCCAGCCCCCGGTGCTGCCCGGACATTCCCCGCAAGAACCCGGCGAACAAGTATTGGTCGGGGGCTCGGTTGCAGTCGGCCAGCAGCACATCGGTGGGCCAGGCAAGGGCCAGCGCCAACGCGGTCGTCGTTACCCCTGGCGAGCCGGTGGCCCCGGTCAGCACGATGATGCCCATCAGTTCGCTCCCAACGTGATCAGCGCGATTTCGCCCTTGGCGGCTAGGGCGGCCACCGTTGCGGCATCCGGGCTCGCCACCAGCACATCGACGATGTAGCCAGAGCCGTCCTCGCTGACCTGCGGGACGCTGGCCACCACCGCGGGGAGCGTGACGGCGGTGGCGGTCTCAGCAAGCCCGACCAGCGAGACGCGGTCGCCCACGGCTGGTTTGGTGGCGGGCAGCTTGCCTGGTGTCAGCAGTAGCCCGACCAGGCTTTGGCCCATCGGTATCGGCGCGCTGCCCAGTAGCCGGGCAGCGGGAATCGCCCCGGCAGGCAGGTCCGTCAACGCGGTCTGCCCGATCAGTTCATCCAGTGACGAAGCCTCGACGTGGTCCACCTTGCTGCCCGCCGGCAGTTCCAGCAGGGTGAGGTCAGCTGAGCTAATCACGCTGCCCCGGGCCACGTCGCGGGCCATCACGACGACGCTCACCTGGTCGGTGCTCATGAGATAGATTCCGGCGGCGCCGAGCGCACCTAAGCAGACCAGCAGCACCCCCAATGCGATCAGGCGGGGGCTGCGCCGCGCTCGTACCTGGCTCGGCGGTTTCGGCCGAAGTGATGGCTCTTGGGACTGGGTAAGCGACATGTGGCTAATGTAGGGACGGTACGCAGGGAAGCGAATAGGGTTTGCCCAACTGTGGAAAAGTATCTTTCAACAGTCCGGTTGCTGCGGCTGCGGTTGGTCGGTAGGCCAGCTTGCAGCGTATGCACCGCAACTCACAGGGCTATCCCCGCAGGTGGAAAAATCTGTGGATAACTTACGGAAGGAGAGAAAATGCAGGTGACGTGTGGACATGGGGTGCTGCAGGAGCTACGGGAGCCAGCACTGAAATTGCGCGGCCTGATTCCCGAGGTTTACAGCGGCTTCGCCTCACTGGGGAAGGCCGCTACCGCCGAAGGCGAACTGAGCACCAAGCACAAGGAACTGATCGCGCTGTCTTGCGCCGTCGTCAAGCATTGCGATGGCTGCATCGCCTCGCACGCCCGTGGGGCGGCCCGTGCCGGAGCCACCGAGCAAGAGGTAGCCGAGGCGTTGGGCGTTACTATCCTCATGGAGGGCGGCCCCGCCACCGTGTACGGCCCGCGGGCACTGGCGGCCTTCTTGGAGGCGAAGGAAAAGCTCGCTGGCTGAACGCACTGCAGCTAGATCGAAAGAGAACACTATGTACAAGACGACGCCTCGGCTGTGGTGGTTGCTTCGGCAGGGCTTCACCTATCTGGTGCTGCTGGTGGGGCTACCTGTCTGGTACTGGGTGTCTAGCCTGGTCCGCGACGGAGTCGCCGCGCTGGGAAACCCGATCACCACTGCTGGCGAGACCACCGCAACCCTGGCTGAAAAGGTGTCGCAGCTGCGGGATTCGCTACGCGGTATTGCACTGGTCGGTCCCGAACTGTCCAAGCCGTTCATCCCGCTGCAACGCGCCTTAGAAGACGCCAGCGACCAGACGCTGGCACAGCTCGAAGTGGTGGAGCAGACTGCGAGCGTCGTGTTTTGGATCGTGTTCCTGGTGCCGGTGGCGGCCCTCGTCTGGGTCTTTGTGCTGCCGCGCATCAAAGAGGCGATAGCTGCGGCCCGGGTCAACGGCCAGGTAGCGAAGTCGCAGAGCCTGGACTTGCTGGCGTTGCGGGCGGTAGCAAATTCGGACATCAGTGAGTTGTACCGCGTCAGCCCAGACCCGGCCGCCGCCTGGCGGGCGGGCGATCCGGCGGTGCTGGAGCAGCTAGCCCGATTGGAGCTACAGAGATTCGGGCTGAAGCTTAAGCGGGCGGCTCGAAGCTAGCCCGGCCCGTCACGAACCAGGCCCAGGGCTTCAGCGGGATTCCGGGGAAGGCATACCGGCGGTTCACCTCGTACACCGAAAAACCGGCGTCGGCTAGCAGTTGCAGGATGTTGCGGTCGACGTGGCAGCCGCCGGAGAACCTACCCCAGAGCGGTTGAATGAAGCGCTGAAACCGCTGCACCCGAGAATGAGGTGCCAGGGAGTGCTCGACAAAACGCAGTTCGCCACCTGGCCGCAGCACCCGACCGACCTCAGCTAGCGCGGCGCCCAGTTCGGGAATCGTGCACATGGTCCACGCGGTGGTGACGGTGTCGACGGAATCGTCGGCGATGTCGATGCTGGCCGCGTCGATCCCGGCCCGCCGAACCGGATAGGGCACCTTCGCGATGCGTTGCTGGGCAAGTTCCCAGCCGCTGTCCGAGGGATCAACTGCCAACACTTCGGTGACCTCGGGGCCGAAGTGCTCTAGGTTGCGGCCCGAGCCGAAACCAAGATCCAGCACGACGCCGCGCGCCCCCGAACACAAGCGTGACCGCCACCTACCGACCAGTCGGTCGGACAACACCACGTCCACCGCTCTGGCCATTGGATCGATCATGCTGGGCTCCCCTCAGTTGCCTGCGCTCTATCTTGGCACTTACCGGCTGCCAGCGCGGGCCGTATCCAGATAGGCGGGCTGCCCGCAGCGTTGGCTGACTAGAGTTAGCCAGGTGAGCACGCGCGAGGAAAAAGCGATCGACGCCCAGCGTCGAGTCGAACTGGGCCGCCGGCAGGAGCAGCGGGAGGCGGCTGCGGCGCAGCAGCTGATCGACGAGTTCCTGGCCGAGGCGAAGAAGCAAGGGCTGGCACCGGTGCCGCTGATCGCCCAGACGCTGAGCGGCCATAAGGTGCGCACCGACAAGCACGGCTGGTATTTGCGGCGCAACCATTCGCTGGCCATCGGGGAAGACGGGGGCTACTACGTGCTAACCGTTCCCGGGGGCTGGCTGGAGCGACTGCGTGGCGTCAACCTAGAGCCCCGGCTGCCACCCTTGCGGGTTGGCGCCGGGGGCCGTGACGGCGAAACCGGCTACCTGGCCGAGTTCCTGCAGTGGGTGCTGGCCGGGCAGGTAGCCCAACGTGACTAGCGCTGTTCGATCGGCACGAACTCGCGCAGCGGCTCGCCGGTGTAGATCTGCCGGGGTCGGCTGATCTTGCGATCTGGGTCCTGCTGCTGTTCCCGGTACTGGGCGATCCAGCCGGGCAGCCTACCCAGCGCAAATAGCGCGGTGAAGAAGGTCGGCGAGAAGCCCATCGCCTTGTAGATCAGGCCGGTGTAGAAGTCGACGTTGGGATACAGCCTGCGCTCAATGAAGTAGTCGTCGTTGAGGGCGGTTTCTTCCAGTTCCAGGGCGATCTGCAGTAGGTCGTTGGACTTCGATGCGTGTTCAAGCAGCTTGTAAGCGTGCGTCTTGATGATCTTCGCGCGCGGATCGTAGTTCTTGTAAATCCGGTGGCCGAAGCCCATCAGCCGGATAGTCGATTCCTTGTCCTTGACCTGCTTTAGGAAGTCCCTGGCGCTCAGGCCCTCCTGGCGGATCATCGACAGCATCTCCAGCACCGCCTGGTTGGCGCCGCCGTGCAGCGGCCCGGACAGCGCCCCGATACCGGCGGCAACCGAGGCATACAAGGTGGCATCGGACGAGCCGACCAGCCGCACCGCAGACGTCGAGCAGTTCTGGCCATGGTCGGCGTGCAGGATGAACAGCGTCTCGAAGGCTTTCACCACATCCGGGTCGACGTGGTACTCCTCAAGCGGTGAGGCGAAAGACATTCGCAGGTAGTTCTCCACGTAGCCGCGGTGCCGCTTGGGGTACAGGTACGGCTCGCCCACGGAGGCCTTGTAGGCGTAGGCAGCCAGGGTTGGCATCGCGCCCAGCAGCCGCAGCGACGCCTCGTTCAGTTGTTCGGGGTCGTGCGGGTCAAGCGTGCCGGGGTTAAATGCGGCGAGAGCGGAGACGTTGGCCTGCAACACTTGCATCGGGTGGGCGCCGCGGGGGAAGCTGCGGAACATCTCGCGCTGGCCCTCGTCGAGCATCATGCGGCGCATGACGTCATCGCGGAACTGTTCTAGCTCTGCGAGCGTGGGTAGCTCCTCGTACAGCAACAGGTAGGCGACCTCCAGGAAGGAGGCGTTTTCCGCCAACTGATCGATGGGGTAGCCGCGGTGGCGCAGCACCCCTTCGCCGCCGTTGATGAAGGTGATCGCTGAGCAGCATGACGCGGTGTTGGCGAATCCGTTGTCGAGGAAGACTTTGCCGGTCTGGGGGAAGAAGCCTGTGGTGTCATAGCCACGGTTTCCTTCGGTCGCGGCTACCTCCGGAAACTCGAAGGTTTCGCCGTCGTGCGAAAACAAAGCTTTGCTGCTCATCTGTAGTGGTCCCTTTCGACTTAATTGGGGGTCACTTTACCCAATTGCTGCCCCGAAGTGGTCGCTGTGTCTGCCAATCACTGTGCGGCTTGGGCCAGGGCTTTCTCAAGGTATCGCTGTTTTGCCTCACCGGATACAGTTGGGCTCTATCGTGTACGGGTGAGCACCTTAACCGACGCGGCCAAGATCCCGCCGCTGAAAATTATAAGTTGGGCTTTGTGGGATTGGGGCACGCAGCCGTTTGCCACTGTGATCACTACCTTTGTGTTCTCGGTGTATCTGACGTCTTCGGTGTTCGGCACGGAGAACGAAACCAACCTGGCGATGACCTGGGCGATGAGTATCGCGGGCCTGTTTATCGCGTTGTTGGCCCCGGTGCTGGGGCAGGGCGCGGATCGCAACGGCAAGCGGATGCGTTACTTGCTTATTCAGACTTGGGCGTTGGCGATTTTGTCGGCGAGCCTGTGGTTTGTGGCGCCCGAGCCGTCGTACTTGGTGCTGGGGTTGGTGTTGCTTGCGGTGGGTAACGTCATCGCTGAGATCGCCAACGTCAACTACTATGCAGCTATCGAAAAGGTTTCGACCAGTGAAACGGTCGGCCGGGTTTCTGGGCTCGGCTGGGGCCTTGGATACCTAGGTGGTATCAGTGTTCTGGTGTTGATCGTGGCCGTGATCGGCGTGGATAGCACGGATCAGATTCGGCTGGCAATGGTGCTTTGTGGGGCCTGGACGTTCGTGTTCACCATCCCGATCTTCGTGGCGATCAAGGATCGAAAGGTAGAAAATCCGCCGCCGCCGCGTACCTTGATTCAGGCTTACCGCGACTTGTTCTCTTCGCTTAAGCGCACCTGGCAGCAGTCGCGTCACACCATCTACTTCCTGATCGCCTCGGCGCTGTTCCGCGACGGCCTGGCCGGGGTGTTCGTCTTTGGTGGTCTGCTTGCGGCTGGCACTTTCAACTTCACTTTCACCGAGGTGGTGATGTTCGGCATCGTCGCCAACATCACCGCTGGCATCTCGACGATCCTGTTTGGACTGCTGGACGACAAGCTTGGCCCCAAGACGGTAATCGTCATTTCGTTGCTGGGGCTGGTGATCTGCAGCCTGCTGGTGTTTTTCCTGCACGACGGTGGCAAGGCCGTGTTCTGGAGTGCTGGGTTGGCGCTTACACTGTTCGTCGGCCCGGCGCAGTCGGCAAGCCGGTCGTTCCTAGCCCGCATCATTCCCGACGGTAAGTCCGGTGAACTATTCGGGCTGTATGCCACCACCGGCCGGGCCGTGTCGTTCTTGTCCCCGTCGCTGTTCGGCTTCTTCATCTGGCTTGGCTCGCAGCTGACGGGCAGCAACGAGACGCAGTACTTCGGCATCCTCGGCGTTACCGTCGTTTTATTAGCTGGTTTGCTGGCGATTCTGCCGGTGAAGCAGCAGGGACACGAGCTAAGTTGAATGTACACATTTGTTGATTCGCGCTACTAGGCTTGGCACAACGTCACACGGAGGGGAACCGGTACGTTGAAAGGCATTGTCGTATTCTCGGGATCGGCGCACCGCAAGCTCGCCGAGGAGATTTGTGCCAACCTTGGGATCGAACTCAGTTCGGTACGCATCTCGCGGTTCAGCAATGACTGCTTGCAGGCCCAGCTATTGGCGAACTGCCGGCAACGAGACGTCTACATCGTGCAGCCGCTGGTACCGCCCACGCAGGAGCATCTGATGGAGCTGCTGCTGATGGTCAACGCCGCTAGGGGAGCCTCGGCAGCCCAGATTACGGCCGTTATTCCGCACTTCGCCTATGCGCGATCAGATAAGAAAGACGCCTCCCGGATCTCGCTCGGGGGGCGTTTGGTTGCTGACCTGCTGACCACCGCCGGGGTGGATCGGGTGATCACCATGAACCTGCATGCCCCGCAGGTGCACGGTTTCTTCTCGGTGCCGGTGGATCATCTGACGGCGCTCGGGGTGATCGCGGAACATTACCGGGCGCGTGATCTGGACAATCACGTTGTGGTTTCCCCGGACTTGGGCAACGCCAAGCAGGCCACCTTGTTGGCCCGATTATTGGGGCTGCCGGTGGCCGCCGGAAATAAGATTCGGTTGGCTGACGACAAGGTGGCGATCGACAGCATTGTCGGTGATGTGCAGGGCAAGAAAGCCATCGTGCTGGACGACGAGATCGCTACCGGTGGCTCCATCCTGGAGATCGTGACCCGGCTGGTTGATTTCGGCTGTATCGGGGCTTCTGTCGCGTGCGTGCACGGTTTGTTCAGCGGCCAGGCCGTGGAGCGGCTGAAGAACATGGAACATATTGAGGACGTGGTTTCCACCAACACCGTTCCGCCGCCGGATAACTTCCCGGGGCTGAAGCTGCTTAGCGTGGCCGAGCTGTTCGCCGATGCGATCAGCCGGATTCATCGTGGCCGCTCGGTCAGCAAGCTGTTCAACGGCGTCGATCCGGCCTATGCGCCGCCGCCGCAGCCAGAAGGTCTGTTTTAGCGCCGCTTGGCGCGCAGCCGCCGCAGCACTTCGCTCCACTTGGGCACGATCACCCCGTAGGCCACCATGCGGCGCCGTAGCTTGGTGCGGGCGCGCAGCAGCATCGCCGTCCCGAACACGTAGATCGGTAGTTGTGCGGCCATTGCCCAGGTGAGGCTTTCCGGGGTTGCGGAGCCGCCGCCGGTGTGGAGGTGGACGACGAGTGCGCTCAGCCCGATGGCGAAGGTGGCTCCGATGAAGGAGCCCGAAACCACGATGGCGCTGGCCAC